>Ga0209463_1000688_pt1 | contig 23758 bp, 17 predicted proteins | sample AgamicMgSfrz_FD_187169 | JGI IMG/M metagenome (GOLD analysis project Ga0209463, IMG submission 187169) | Agave microbial communities from Guanajuato, Mexico - Mg.Sf.rz (SPAdes) (version 2) | ecosystem: Host-associated > Plants > Phyllosphere > Phylloplane/Leaf | place: Guanajuato, Mexico... | reverse complement strand
CATAAGCCGGGCCGCTTCCGGAAATACCCGTGAGCACTTCCAGTTTCTCTTCAGGAACAATGGTGACGATGCCCACCGCTTCAAACATCGTCATGACCGTACTGCGCTGCTCATCCGTAATTTCGGCGGAGAAGGCAAGTCCTGTTGCACCAAGTCCAATTGTACTGGATGTATTCGGCATGGAGCGAGCGATCGGCTGTTTGCGGCCGAGCAGTGTCTGCATCGTGCGGATGGATAATCCGGCGATGACAGAGACGATAAGCTGGTCCGGTGACAGGAGGGGACCAAGCTCACGAAGAGCTGCCGCAGCATCTTTCGGTTTCATGGCCAGGACAATAACGGGAGAAGCGGAGAGGACTTCCGATGATTGGGAGGCCGTTCCTGTATGAACGGCATAACGGGTACTCAGCTCTTCCTGACGTTTCTGGTTGCTCCGGTTCAGCATCGTAATATCCTGCGGGCGTACAACGAGGCGGGAGATCAGTCCGCGCACAATGGCTTCTGCCATGGCACCTGCTCCGTGGAAAGTAATCTTTTGTTGTAATAACGTCTGTTGTTCTTGACTCATGGTTATCGTTCCTCCTATATGGCTGTAGCTGCGATATTATTGCCGAATTTGTCCATTGCCGGTAACGCGGTATTTGGTAGAAGTGAGGGCAGGCAGTCCCATTGGACCGCGAGCATGCAGCTTCTGAGTACTTATTCCTATTTCGGCTCCATAACCGAACTCGAATCCGTCCGTGAAGCGTGTGGAAGCATTGTGATAAACTGCGGCAGCATCCACATCATGCAAAAAGCGTTCCGCAAGTGCTGTATCACGGGTGACAATGCATTCGGAATGTTTGGTGCCATAAGTTGCAATATGCTGCATGGCTTCTTCCAGGCCCTGCACAACTCGTATATTCAAAATATAATCATTATACTCTGTACCGTAGTCTTCTTCCGTAACGGGAAGAGCAGTAGGGACCAGACGACGAGTCGTGTCACAACCCTTCAATACAACATTAGCCTCACGGAATTGTTCGGCCAATGCAGGTAAATGCTGTTCTGCGTAAGCAGCATGAATCAGCAGGGTTTCCATGGAATTGCATACAGACGGGCGCTGTGCTTTTGCGTTGATCGCAATTTCAGCGGCCATGACCGGATCCGCAGATTCATCCACATACGTATGGCAGATGCCCGCGCCTGTCTCGATGACCGGTACGGTTGCATTGGCAACCACGTTGCGGATCAGTGAAGCACCGCCTCTTGGAATAATGACGTCCAGGAGGCCATTCAGCTTAAGCATTTCGTCGACGGAAGAGCGGTCAGCGTCTTCCACGAGCTGCAGTGCATCCGGCGGCAGGTCTGTTTTGGCCAGTGCCTGATGGAGCACCTCCACGATTCGCCGATTGGAAGAGAGGGCAGAAGAACCCCCGCGCAGCAGAACGGCATTGCCGGTCTTGAGGCACAGCCCGGCAGCATCCACGGTCACGTTGGGGCGGGCTTCATAGATGATGCCAATCAGGCCGATCGGCACCCTTAATTTTTCAATATGCAATCCGTTCGGACGGGTGAACGTCTCCAGCACTTCACCGACAGGGTCTGGCAGTTCAACAATCTGACGTAATCCTTTTGCAATTCCTGCGATACGCTCTTTGTTCAAGGCAAGACGATCCAGCATGGATTCGGGTGTTCCTTGTTTCCTCCCGCGTTCGAGATCCTCCGCGTTGGCTGAAATAATGGATTCCGAATCGGTAATCAGCGCGTCCGCCATGGCGAGCAAGGCCTTATTTTTCTGTTCAGTACTCAAACGGTTTAACTGTGGAACAGCCGCTTGAGCTTTGCTGGCTTTTTGTCTAACTTCACTCATCTGAAATTCCTCCTTCATTTAAATAAGTTCATGGCCCTATCCAATCGTAGAACTTGTTATTTTAACGTAATCCATTCGTCTCGATGGATGACCTCAAGCCGATGGATGGCATTCAGTGTTTTCATGACTTCCCCGCTAGGTAAACCTGCGATAAGGCGAAGCTGATCATCATCATAATTAACAATGCCTCGGCCAAGAAGTGTTTCGTCCAACCCAATGACTTCGACAACGTCACCGGCGTGGAATGTGCCAAGCACGCGTTTGACGCCTACAGGCAGCAAACTATGACCGCCGTGAACAAGGGCCTCTTCAGCACCGGCATCTACTACAACCGTACCGAGGGGTGTCGACATGAAGCCTAGCCATTGTTTTTTGCGGGAGAGTGCAGCCAGACGGGTCTCGAAATAAGTCCCCTTGCCACAGCCCTCTACCGCGTTCTGCAAGTCTCCGGGCTCCTTGACGCTACCAACAAAGACAGGAACGCCTCCGCGTGTTGCCACTTTGGCTGCATCGACTTTGGAGCGCATGCCACCTGTACCGACCGATGAACCTGAACCTCCGGCATACGCATAGATTTCTTCAGTAATTTCAGGAATTCGATCATAACGTACAGCCGTGGGATCCTTTCGGGGATCTGCCGTATAGAGTCCATTGGTATCCGTAAGAATAACAAGATGCTGGGCTTTCACCAAATTGGCAACAAGTGCCGAAAGCAGATCGTTATCCCCGAATTTCAACTCGTCTACTGAGACCGTATCATTTTCATTGAAAATGGGAATAACGCGTTGTCTGAGCAGCTCTTCCACGGTCATGCCTGCGTTCCCCATCCGTTTCCGACTGTGGAAATCGGTTCTTGTTAGCAAAATTTGTGCTGTAGTAACGCGGTGCGCTGCAAAAGCCTGTTGATATGCCTGCATCAACAATGCCTGACCCACTGCGGCTGCAGCTTGTTTCTCGTGCAGCATTTTGGGACGCTGAGGGTAACCAATTTCACGGAATCCGGCAGCAACGGCTCCGGAAGTGACCAGGAGAACTTCATGGCCCTGTTCAGCGAGCGAAGCGATCTCACTGGCAAAAAATGAAATGGAACTGCGGTCCAGGCCGCCTTCCTCGGTGGTTAGGGAACTGCTTCCAATCTTGACTACTATACGTGAAGTCATGCTTTCACTTCCTTAAACATAATGAATGAGATACCAATGGACCGTTATTCAGGTACAAAAAAAACTCCCGTCCTTTGTTGTAAAAAGGACGAAAGTTTGTTACTTCCGCGGTACCACCTTTATTGATGATTGCATCATCCGGCTTTGGGCCCTGTAACAGAAGGCACTGTCCTGCATAAACAGGCCGCTCAGGGGTAGGTTTCGGAGAGAAGCCGCGGTAAATTCTTGCAGCCGGTGGAATTTACTCTCTGGGCGCGGCTTGTTCTCTCGTACTGGTCCCGTCATCACGTTTCGTTCGATATTTGTTAATAACATACCATGGAAACTTGGCAGATGCAAAGGGGTATTCGGCCTTTAATTACGTAAACAAGTTCAGCCTGCCAATCCTCCGTGCGGCTTCCTGCAATCGATTCTCGTCACTCAGCAAACCTGCGCGAACGTAGCCTTCACCATGTGTGCCAAACCCGATCCCCGGTGCCACAGCTACTTTAGCTTCCCGAAGCAGCAAATCTGCAAATTCAGCTGAAGTAAACCCGGAAGGGACAGGCAGCCAGCTGAAGAAAGAACCTCCTGGCTTCGAAGCCTGCCATCCGATGGAGGAAAGCGCCTCATATAATGCATTACGGCGGGATTCATACCGTGCAACCAGATCGGTAACACATTGTTGGGAGGAAGTCAGAGCAGCAGCTGCAGCAGCCTGAATGCCACCAAATAGACTGACATAAATGTGATCCTGCAATAGATTGATTTTGGAGATAATCTCTGCATTACCCAAGGCGAATCCCACCCGCCAGCCTGCCATATTGTAGGTTTTGGATAATGTATAGAATTCAATTCCGACTTCCTTGGCGCCAGGCGCCTGCAAGAAACTGATCGGACGATGTCCGTCAAACCCAATTGCACCATAAGCGAAGTCGCTGGCAACGACTATTTTATTCTGGGTGGCGAATTCCACCGTATCTTCATAGAATGACAGCGGGGCAGTCGCGGATGTTGGATTGTTGGGATAATTTAAGTACATAAGCTTGGCTTTGTCGCGAACTTCGCCCGAGATTGCTTCATAATCAGGGAGGAAAGCATTCGACTCCAGGAGAGGCATAAAGGACATGTGCGCTTTGGCAAGAGCCACCCCGGACCAGTAATCCGGATAACCCGGATCAGGAACGAGACATACGTCCCCAGGATTAAGCAGGACTTGCGGCAGTTGTACAAGCCCGGTCTTTCCGCCAAACAAAATCGCAACCTCCGTCTCCGGGTCAAGGTCGACGTTGTAATCTTCTTTATAACGTTTGGCGATGGCCTCCTTCAGGAAGGCATGTCCACTAAAGGGTGAATATTTATGATAAAGCGGATTTTCGGCAGACTCCTGCAATGTTTTTACAATATGTGGTGGTGTAGGAGTGTCCGGGTTCCCCTGACCAAGATTAATTACGTCATGACCACTTGCGATTTCACGGTTAACATTTTGCACGAGCGTTGCAAAAAATTGCGTTGGCAGCTGTGTCATAACGTCTGAGGTAGGTATATCAAAGGCGGAACGACCCGAATATTGCTGTTGATTACTCATTAGTTTCATCACTCCGGTTCATAAAGATGGGAATAGTATTCATTAATTTATCACGCTAATCCCGAGCTGTATAGAGGGGATAAGTTAAATAAATGTAAATGGGATTTTGTACAAAACCGAATTGAACGGATTCGTGTTTGTCCATTGTCGAAGAAGAGCCTTTGTCTTATGATCATTTACGATAATGATAATCAATATCATTGAGAGAACGCTTATCTATCTAGGGGGAAAGAAAAAATGAAACAAAACGGCTTTCGTGTGATGAGCACGACATTCATGATTGCAGTGTTATCCGTACTGCTGCTTGCTTGCGGCAATTCATCCACTAACGGTTCAGGTGACGGAGAGACAACTGCTGCGGCAACATCCAATGACTCACAGGCTGCAGCAGAGAACACCGGGCAAGAAGAGGTGGCAGAGGCAGACAACGCGAGTGAAACTAAAATATTTAAAGACTGGACCGGGCACGAAGTGGAAGTTCCGACCAATCCGCAACGTGTCATTTACCACGGCGAGGTTACAGGGGATCTATTGGCTCTCGGGGTAGTTCCTGTAGGTATTCTTAAAAATGAAGGTACGGTATTCGATGATCAGGTGGCAGACGCAGAAGATGTTGGTTTTCCAATCAGTATTGAAAAGTCGCTATCACTCAATCCCGACCTGATCATTTTCTCGAATGATGACGAAACGCAATATGAGCAGATTTCAAAAATTGCTCCAACGGTCACGTTCAATTCCTTCTGGCCACTCGAAGAACGGATGCGATTCCTGGGAGATTTACTCGACAAAAAACAGGAGGCGGAAGAATGGCTGACCGCTCATGCCAAAGCAACAGAGGCGATGTGGAATCAGCTTCATGAGAATGGGCTGAAGGAAGACGAAACCGCATCTGTATTCACAATGTACCCAGGTAATCGATTGTTCGTGATGGCGGGTGCGGGATTGCCTCAGCTGTTGTACGGACCTGGCGGTATGAAGCCAACCCCTGAAATCCAGAAGATACTGGATGAAGAAGTGGGATTTGTTGAGATATCACAGGAAAAAATGGCAGATTTCGCTGGAGACCGCATTTTTGTTTTGAATGCAGTAGATCAAGGGGCACAACAATCAACGGAAGAATTAATGAATAGTGAAGTGTGGAATAATCTGCCTGCAGTCAAGGAGGACAAGGTTTATCGTTTTGATATCGTCAAAGCATCGAGCGATGCTACATCAAGAGAGTGGCTTTTGCAGGAATTGCCTAAACAGATGATTCAATAGCAGACAATTTATATTCTGAATGAACAGGGCCTTCAACGTGTCGTTGAGGGCTCTTATTAACATTTGTGATATGTGTACAAGAGTCTATGCATGTATGCTGGAATAATGAGGCTTGCTGGCGTATAATCAGAATACATTAATGATAACCATTCTCATTCAGAATAAGTATGAGGTGAAACGGAAGTGCAACAAATGATCGCAAACGGCAATCCCCTATTTTTCTCCGCATTCCTGTTCCGCTATGTTCATATCGAAAGGCATATCGAACCATCCGAACAGGTTATGCTTGAAGTCAACTGTGATCGGCATACGCTGCTGTTCTGCGAACAGGGCGAAGGCCGTATATATATCGGATCAGAGTTATACCCATTTATCTCTGGCAAAATATACCCCATGGCTCCAGGAGAGAATTATCAGTTGGAGCATAACCGATCGGATGACATGAAATATACGGTACTTCATTACGATGCCGTGCACATGCTAACAGGGGATCCGGAACTTTACACACGTTCTTTATTTGAAGAAAGGGACCAGATGAATGACTTTTCACCCGGCGCGTTATTCGGCATGCTGGATTGGTTGGAATCGGCTAGCCTCTATCAAACGGATGCAGAATATAGCCGGTTGAATGTTCATTTTCAAAAATTGATGGAACTAGTGGTGTCCCGCTATACACTCCCCAAAACAGAGCAAAGCCCGAATGTCAGAGTTCACAGCACGATTCAATACGTGGACGAGCATTACGCTCAGGATATAAGTGTACAGAAATTAGCGCGGCTCGCGAATCTTCGACCAGCTCAGTTTACAGCTTTGTTTAGGCAAATTACAGGCCGCAAGCCCCTTGAGTACCTTAACCATGTACGCATTGAACAGGCGAAGGAATGGCTGTCCCTTTCCGATGAACCTCTGCGCGATATTGCTGGTCGTGTAGGTTTCCGGGATGAGTACTATTTCAGCAGACGTTTTAGGCAGCACACCGGACTGGCTCCCCGGCAATATGATCGATCCCTTCAACGACATACCCTTGTTCAAGATTGGGCTGGGCATGAAGTAAACATTCCAGGACATCCTGAGCGGATTCTATTCTATGGAGATTCGGCAGGGGACTTACTTGCGTTAGGGCTTCCCGTGCTTGATGGCAAAGCGTATGATGTTTTACCTTCCATTGATTTGGAATGGACCGTGCAGAAGCAGCCGGATCTGATTTTGTGCGATAGTACGAATGAACAGTTGTACCAGCGGCTTTCCCGTATTGCTCCTACTCTGATATACAACTCCCATGCGAACTTGGAAGATCGCATCCGCAAAGTGGGGAGTTGGTTTGGCCTGGAGATGGATGCAGAGACGTGGATAGCATCTTATCATAAGAGAACAGAGGAGATGTGGAGGAGCGTAAGACCGTGGATTAAGCTTGGCGAGACGGCTTCGGTTCTTGTGCATCATCGAGGTGCCCGCTTGTTTGTCATGGGCAATATCGGGCTGGCTCCGTTTCTGTATCACCCGCAGGGATTTACTCCTGTAAGCAAAGTGCAGGAAGCTCTAGCTGCAGGGAGGGCATATAAGGAGATTTCAACGGAGTCGATAAGCCAGTATGCTGGTGACCATATCTTTGTCATGATGCCAGAGAGCGACGCAGCCAGGGCAGCAACGGAGAAGCTGTTTGAAAGTGAGGAGTGGAAGGAGCTGTGTGCCGTTAAACATGGAAAAGTGTACACGTTGGATGAGCAGGTGTGGAATATGGGAGATGCCTTATCGTACAGCAGATTGCAGAAACTGTTCCCTGAATTGCTGTTACGGACTGAGCGTTCCTCTCTTATCGTCCGTTAGCGACCATTGCACTTATTAATTAGGTTGACCAAAACGTTGTTGCAGGTTTTCCGGGGATCAAGCTATGATAACAGGTATTACAGTTCGGAGGAGTGCGTGTATGACAGAACAACAACAAGGGGAAATGCGTGTTGCCCTGATTCAGGGTGATATTCAGCTTGGTAATCCAGAGGCTAACCATAAACATATGCAGACTTTGCTCGAACGGGCAGTGGAACAATATCCGGATCTGGGACTGGCCGTGCTGCCAGAAATGTGGAATACAGGTTACGCTTTGGAACAAATCCATGAGCTCGCTGACCCGGAAGGGCAAAAATCACGGGAGTGGTTATCGGCATTTGCCAAGAAGCATCAAATTTCAATTGTCGGTGGATCCATAGCAGAGAAGCGAAATGGACAAATTTTCAATACCATGTATGCCTACAACAGAGACGGAGAGCAGGTTACACGTTATGATAAATTACATTTGTTCCGTCTGATGGATGAGGAGAAATATCTGCAGCCTGGTGCTGATCCTGAAATTTTTGAACTGGAGAACGGACTGACAGCGGGCGCTTCCATCTGTTATGATATCCGTTTTCCTGAACTGGCCCGTACGCTTGCATTGAATGGGGCCAGAGCATTGATCGTACCTGCGGAATGGCCGAATCCGCGTTTGCACCACTGGCGCACGCTGTTAACAGCACGAGCTATTGAAAATCAGATGTATGTCATTGCCTGCAACCGGGTCGGTACAGGTGGAGACACGGAATTTTTCGGACACTCTCTCATCATTGATCCTTGGGGCGAGATTGTAGCTGAGGGCGGAGAAGGGGAAGAGATCGTGACCGGACTGATTCGTCCTTCCCTTGTAGATGAAGTGCGGGGACGCATTCCGGTTTTTGAAGACCGCAGACCTGGTATTTATTTTAGTGAAAGATAAAAAAATAAGGTTTCTTTCCAGTAAAGTGTTTATTCTTCCAGGAGGCGGGTAATGATAACTATCCCGTCACCAAGGAGGATGATCAATCAATGGACAACCATGTGAAAGATACGCTCAGGAGACTGGAACAGGAAAACACAAGGGAAGATCACTTGAGGCCATTCTTAGAGAATGGTGCAGGAGGGCTATCACCGCCTGAACAAGCCGTTCAGGACGAAGGTCGACTGGTCAATCAGCAGAACAGGCTGACGAGTGAACGTAATTTGCGAAAATAAACAACATGACACTGAATATCTCTTATGTACGTTTCTACGTTAACTTTAGATCATGATATCAGCAACATTGTGATGTAACGATGCACTGTGATTTCATGCAAGAACTTGATCCTGCTTATGCGGGAGAAGAGTATAGAACAGAGGCTTGGCCCCTATGGGTCAAGCCTTTGTTTGTTTTATTGAAATGCACTAATTTACAGAGCCAGGACTCTCATGGTCTCCTTCCGAAAGCTTGGCGACGGTCTGTTTGAATGTGTCAATAAAAGCTTCTGCAGCTTTGGACAATACACGTCCCTGACGGTATGCGACGACGAGAGTACGACTTGGCACAGGTTCGGCAAGTGGTACATAGACCGGCACAAATTCACTGCGTGGCGCCCTGGCAATAAAGCGTGGGACGAGTGTAATACCCATGCCTGTAGCTACAAGGGACTGCACGGTTTCAATGTTATTGCTCTCAAATACGACACTCGGATCAAATCCGGCCTGCTCACACAGGTCAAAGGTCAGCTTTCGGAAGCCTTGCCCTTTTTTCAGGACAACAAACGACTCGTCCCGGAGCTCCTCCATATGCACAGGAATCGGATGATCCGGATTTCCTCTAACGGCAAGAGGGTGATGAGGAGGTACGGCCAGATCGATTCGCTCTTCGCCAATTGCAACATAAGACAGGCTCGGTTCCTGCAAGGGCAAGGAGAGCAGGCTGAGATCTGCCTTGCCGATGGCTGTCAGTTTCTCCAGTGTTAGTCCGGCGTCTTCAAGCAGCGTAACTTCGATATCCGGATAGGCTTGCTGGTAAGCGGGGAGTACGTGCGGCAGAAGGTGGGAACCGGTGATCGGCATGCTGCCCACAACGACTTTGCCTTTGCGAAGCTGGGAGATGTCCGACATTTCCTGTCTGAGTAATTCCATGGCATCCACGATTTTTTGGGCTTGCTCCACAAAAGTGACCCCGGCATGGGTCAACTCTACTGTACTTGTATTGCGCTGAAAGAGCAGAACGCCAAGCTCTTTCTCCAGTTTAGACAATTGCTGGCTAAGTGAAGGCTGAGCAATATGAAGTTTCTCGGCTGCCCGCGAAAAATTCCGTTCTGCAGCAATCTGCAGCGTATATTGAAGTTGTCTGAATTCCATATGCACTTGTCATTCCTTTCGTTATGCCACCATTATAACATCATGGATAAATAAATCATTTTTCTGAAATGAATATGTACAAAAAAGCATTGACACTATTAGTGAAGCAACGTAGTATAAGCATTATATGATAATGATAATTGTTATCAATTAAAAGCCGCTGTTGATGCAGTGGTTTATTGTCGTTCACCCCATTATAGGTCAAACCTATTACATCTATAGATATTATATCTTGGAACAATGAAGGACAGGATGATATATTTATGTCATTCAAGAGCTTCACGATTTAGACAAACACAGAGGCTCTTCCAAGGACCGAACTTATGATGAGGTGAAAATGATGAGTAAAAAAACGATGTTTGAGAAAATTTGGGAAAATCACGTAATTCATCAGGAAGAAGGAAAACCAAGCATTCTGTATATCGATCTCCACCTTGTACACGAAGTAACTTCTCCACAGGCGTTTGAAGGTTTGCGTTTGTCAGGACGTAAGGTACGTCGCCCGGAATTAACGTTTGCGACAATGGATCATAACGTTCCTACGAAGGATCGTTTCAACATTACAGATCCAATCTCCAAACAACAAATTGATACACTCTCTCAAAACTGCCGTGACTTTGGCGTGAAACTGTATGATCTGGATACCATTGACCAAGGTGTTGTACACGTAATGGGACCAGAACTTGGTCTGACTCACCCAGGTAAAACCATTGTTTGCGGTGACAGCCATACGTCCACACACGGTGCATTTGGTGCACTGGCATTCGGAATCGGAACCAGTGAAGTGGAGCACGTAATGGCTACTCAATGTTTGCAGCAAGCAAAAGCAAAAACCATGGAAGTTCGCTTCGTCGGGAAGCGTAATCCGGGCGTAACCGCAAAAGACATGATCCTCGCAGTGATTGCCAAATATGGCACTGACTTCGCAACAGGTTATGTTATTGAGTATACTGGCGAATCGATCCGTGAACTCAGCATGGAAGAGCGTATGACGGTTTGCAACATGTCTATCGAAGGTGGAGCAAGAGCAGGCATGATCGCACCGGATGAAACGACTTTTGAGTATCTGCGTGGACGTGAATATGTACCTGCTGATGCCAAATTTGATGAAGCTGTTGCAGCTTGGAAAGAGCTTGTTACAGACGAGGGTGCAGAGTTTGATCGTGTCGTAGAAATCGATGTGGAATCCCTGATTCCGCAAGTAACTTGGGGTACCAGCCCGGGGATGGGAACGGATATCTCATCCAAAGTACCTGTACCAGCAGAACTGCCAACTGAAAATGAACGTAAAGCAGCTGAAAAAGCGCTTGAATATATGGGACTTACACCTGGAACACCGATCTCTGAAATTCCGGTTGATTATGTATTTATCGGTTCTTGTACGAATGGACGGATTGAGGATCTGCGTGCGGCAGCTCAGGTTGCCAAAGGCCATACAGTATCCAGCAATGTTACTGCTATCGTTGTTCCTGGCTCAGGCCGTGTTAAAATTCAAGCCGAAAAAGAAGGTTTGGACAAAATCTTTACGGAAGCGGGATTTGAATGGCGTGATGCAGGATGCAGCATGTGTCTTGCAATGAACCCGGATGTGTTGAAACCAGGGCAGCGTTGTGCATCGACATCCAACCGTAACTTCGAAGGACGTCAAGGACGTGGTGGACGTACCCACCTGGTATCTCCGGCAATGGCGGCAGCGGCAGCGGTTAAAGGTCACTTCGTTGACGTACGTGACTGGAATTTTAAAACGGAAGCAGTTATCTAACAGGTAACGGACAGAAGGGAGAACGGATCACATGGAAGAATTTAAAACACTGCAAGGTATCGTTGCACCGGTAGACCGGGTCAACGTAGATACAGATGCTATCATTCCAAAACAATTTTTGAAGCGGATTGAACGTACCGGATTTGGACAATTTTTGTTCTATGAATGGCGTTTCGATGAAGAGGGGAACAACAATCCTTCTTTCGAAATGAACAAATCCCGTTATGAAGGAGCATCCATTCTGATCTCCCGCGCAAACTTTGGCTGTGGCTCATCCCGTGAGCATGCCCCTTGGGCAATTATGGACTATGGATTCCGTTGCGTCATCGCACCATCTTTTGCGGATATCTTCTACAACAACTGCTTCAAAAACGGCATCCTGCCAATCAAGTTGTCTGAAGAGCAGGTAGAAGATCTGTTCCAGCGTACGGCTGCCCATGAAGGTTATGAGCTGAATGTCAACCTGGAAAACAAAACGATTACCGATGCACACGGACTGCATATTGATTTTGATCTGGATGAACACCGTCGTCAATTCTTGCTGCAAGGTCTGGATGATATCGGCCTGACATTGCAACATGATGATGAGATTACAGCATATGAGCAGCGTCATGCTGCGAAGTTGTTTGGATAAGATCTAGCCTATCGAATATAAAAAAAGCTTCTGTTTCTCCGTTGGAACGTCGTTCCGATCAGAGACAGAAGCTTTTTCTGTTAACCATTACTCACTTATCCTTGTTTTACCTTATTTAATTTCACGTTTCAATCAAGTCATCTAAACGTAGAATTCCTGATTGTTTTTTGCTGAATATTTCAGTATGTATTCCCCGTCACTTTTTAACTCTCTGGATGCAATTTTGATCTTGGTATAGTCTAATCGTGAGTCTCTCAGCACTCGTTTGACCGCTTGAATCCCAAGTGTCTCATCCATAACAAAGCAATAAATATTCAAAGCGTACTCGGTGACTGGATTTGCTGTTTTGCCCATATCGTGTCCATCTACAATTCCTAGCCCTTTCCACCCCAGCTCACTTAACAGTGCTTCATTGGCTTTATCCTTGAGCCACAGATCACGTTTGCTGCCTGTCAGGCTCTTCAAGGGATATTGAATGACCAGCATGTAACCATCGTCTTCTGAAGCTTGTTTATAACCCAGGCCTGAGTAGCGTTTCAGAAAATCATTCTTGAATTCTTCCTCATTGCTGAAGGTACCTGGGAAATCCATTCTGGTCGTTGTACCCAACGTACCGACTGCGCCGGTATGCTCTACAACCTGATCCTCTTCAATCCAGTATTCTGCGTACAGAAGCTTCCCATTCGATTCTTGTTTGTACAAAGTGAGCATTCGTTTCCCTCCTCTGACTAAAATCACTTTTATTTTTCTTTGCGGTACCCAAATAGATTGGACAACATGCTTCGAGTAAGGAGCTTCTTAAGGTTTCTCATAAAATATAATAGCACCAATAGATGATATTTTTGACGAGATATCCAATTAACCTTGAATATTTGGGAGACATGCAAAAATAGGGTCTCTTTTTGTCGCTCTAGTTCCGACTAAATATGACAACGTTGTAACCGGATGAAAAGCCAATATCTGATAAACTGATTAGTATAATATGGAAGGTTACATAGAGGACTAGTCGAAGGTACAGAACACAACAGAATGGTGGATGATCTATGAAAAAATGGTCGGCTGCAGTTGTTATCTTTCTGTTATTGTGTTTATTTCCTATCGCAGCACATGCGGGTGCCGTGCCCTCCATTGTTCTTGATGGTGTAACGATGGATCAGCAGTCCGGGGCGCCAGCGGAGAATGTCGGAAAGACGGTAATGATACCGATCCGCATGGTTTCAGAAAACCTCGGTTATCAGGTGAAGTGGGATAAGGAAACAAAGTCTGTTCTGGTTGAAAAAGGGAGCCGCAGTATTGCAATGACGGCTGGTAAAGGTACGGCAACGGTTAATGGAAGCCCTGTAGAGCTGGATTCCCCGCCTTTGGTCAAACATGGAACTACCCTGGTCCCCTTACGTTTCGTCGGGGAAGGCATGGGGCTGGAAGTAGGATGGGACAATGGAACCAAGACGGTCAGCCTATACACCGTTCCGCCAGTGGCAGAACCCGATGAAAAAGATGAGGCTAATGTAACTCCTTCTCCGAGCTTTAATGCAGAGCTCCAGAGTATCAGTTTCAGCAGTAATCGATTGATGATAACGACAAGTGGAGAAATCAAGCCGAAGCTGTCCACGCTCGGTGCACCGGATCGGATTATTGTGGATATGCCTGGAACAACGTTCGCTGAGTCCTTCATGAGAGGACAAGCCTTCACCTCTGATGGCAGCGGCAGTATTGAAGTTGCGGATTCCGCTGTGGTATCCAAAGTGCGATATGCCATGTTCAGTCATTCGCCATCCACAGTTCGTGTTGTGTTTGACTTGAAACAAGCCGCAACAGCCAAGTGGTCACTAGGAGATAACCATGTGCTGCTAGTCGATCTGTCAGCAAGCAGTGGGGAATCTGCCAGTCAACCAGCCTTACCAACAGATGACGGCAAGAAAATGGTGATTATTGATCCGGGGCACGGCGGGAGGCAATCGGGAGCAGTAAGCATTTCCGGCACGTATGAGAAGGACTTTAATCTTGCAGTGAGTTTGAAAGTACAGGCACTGCTGCAGCAGCATGAAGATATTCAAACGGTGATCACACGCCAGGATGATACGGAACTTTCATTGCAACAAAGAGTCGAAATGGCGGAACTTAATCAAGCGGATATTTTCGTCTCCATTCACGGCAACAAATTTACGACTCCTGATCCGAATGGAATAGAAACGCTCTATAGTCGGATAGAGAGCAAAACCCTGGCCGATATGCTCCATACACATATACTGCCCGTTACGGGACTCAAGGATCGCGGTGTGAAGATGGTCAGCCTGCATGTAACTCGTGAGACGACCATGCCTGCAGTTTTGCTTGAGCTTGGTTTTATGAGTAATCCTTCTGATGAAGCGATTATGCTTACGGAAGATTATCAGGACCGGTGTGCAGAAGCAATTGTAGATGGAATTGTAGAATTTTTAGGGCTCTAAGGCCGGTTATGCGTAAAAACGCAGTTTAGGACAGTTCGTTGTTTTCAGATGTTTAATTGATAAAAAAGGAAATAAAAAGACATTAAAATGTAGAAAAAGCTTGATTTGACAACGTTTTTTTTCTGTTATGTTGGAATATATTCGCAACTTTTGAGAGTACGGGGCGTCTAATAGGTGTCTGGTAATGCCCTCGTGGTCAGTCGGAGCTGTAAGTCACAACATGCGGCGAAAAAATATGAGAATGGTAGGGGTGAAGGATGAAGAAGTTCGGTTTTTTGGTACTGTTATTTGTCTTTGGGCTCGTTTTCCCGGGCTATAGTCATGCAGCAGCGGATACGAAAATTATCCTAGACGGGAAAGAAATTGTGCAGCCATCGGATGCCAAAGCGGAAATCATCAATAGCAAAGTGATGGTACCGATTCGGGTTATTTCCGAAAGTCTGGGGTACGGTGTGGAATGGAAGCAAAGTACAAGCACCGTGACGATAAGCAAAGACAACACTGCCATGCAGATGATTGTTGGACAGAAGACGGCAACGGTGAACGGCAGTAACGTGAACCTGGATGCCCCGCCACTCGTAAAAAATGGTACGACACTTGTGCCACTCCGATTTATCGGTGAACAAATGGGTCTTAAGGTGGGTTGGAACAACACCACGAAGACGGTAACATTAGTTACCCAGAATTCGGGTTCCGGAAACGGAACAACAACTCCTCCGAACTCCGGCAATAATGGCGGAGGAACGAATGAGGAAGGTCTTGTACTGGTGAACGGCATCAGCTTCAGTGACAACCGCTTCTTTATTGCAACAAGCGGAGATACGAAGCCGAACGTCTTCACGATGACAGGACCGGATCGAATCGTGATCGACTTACCTAATACCGCATTTGCTGATTCTTTCAGTGAGGGACAAGCTCTTGACAGCAACCAGAATGGACAGCTTGTAGTCAGCGGTTATCCCGATGTTTCCAAGATTCGGTATTCGTTATACAGCAACAGCCCTTCTACTGTTCGTTTTGTCATTGATCTTTCCAATGCTAAAGGTTATGACGTTCAAAACGATTCTGGTTTGATTATGGTTGACCTGAACAAACAAGGCGCGACACCTACTCCTCCAGTTGGAGATAACGGCAAGAAAGTTGTCGTGATTGATGCAGGACACGGGGATCAGGATCCTGGAGCAATTGGCGTAACCGGAAAACGGGAAAAAGATTTCAACTTGGCGATGGCTTTGAAAGTGGAAGCACTGCTGAAAAAAGAGTCTAAAATTGACGTTGTGCTGACGCGCAGCGATGATACGTTTCTGGCTTTGAGTGAACGTGTAAAAATTGCCGAGAAGGTAAATGCGGATATTTTCATTTCCATTCATGCCAATAGTGGGCCTGCTGCTGCCAACGGTGTAGAAACATTCTATACCCGCTCCACCAGTAAGGCATTGGCTACCATCATGCACAAGCATCTTCTGCAATCGTCCGGATTGAAGGATCGTGGCGTGAAGACGGCAAGCCTCCATGTTACCCGTGAAACGACAATGCCAGCTGTTCTGCTGGAAGGCGGTTTCCTGAGCAATAAGAGCGATGAAGCAGCTCTGTTCACTGAAAGTTTCCAAAACAGTGTTGCCAAGGGTATTGTTGCAGGAATCAAGGAGTATCTGGGAATTAAATAAGGGTTAACCCTTATGATCAGGAGGCGGAGTTAGAATGAACAAAAAATTATGGATTGCAGCACTGTTGGTGACGGTTATGGCAGTTGCTGCCGGATGTGGAAGCAAGCCAACAGCAGCTCCTGCTCCAAGTCAGACTCAGGGGGCAGGAACAGAAGTTAGCGTCCCTGAGGATCAAAATAATGAGAACGAGACAAATGATACCGAAATTACGGATCCTGTAACTGTGGAAACAGAAGGGACGACATCTGAACCGGATTCGACACCTTCCAGCTCGGGTACGGAAGGAACACCTTCTTCGGGAGGAACTTCTACGGATTCCAACAGCCCTTCACAGGGTACAGAGCAAAAAACAATCAAGGTGTTTTATACCGATCCGGAAGAGCTGGATCTGCATGAAGCCACTGCAAGTATCTCCTATGCAGCAGATGACGACAAGTACAAGGAAGCATTTGCAGCTTTACAACAAACGGCAGATGACAAACTTGTTCCACTATGGGCCAAGGAGATTGAGTTGAAGTCCGTAAAATTTGATGCTGGTGCACTCACATTGGATATTCATATGCCTGATACCGCGCGTCTTGGTGCAGGTGGAGAAGCATATGCAATTGATGCCTTGAAGAAAACATTCTTCCAGTTTGATGAAGTCAAATCGCTTGATTTGCTGGTGGACGGGCAGCAATCTGAGAGCTTAATGGGCCATGTCGATCTTGAGCATCCAATGACAAGATCCGAATAGCCTCGCTGCAGCATGTTGTATTTACCGTTTTCAAAGGGATATCGACCGTTTTACATGAGAGGGGAAATCATAGGTGACTTTTAAATATAACAATCCATCACACTCTAAAAAAGTAGTATCAGCCGTGCTTGCAGGCATGATGGCCCTTAGCGCTGGCGGAGCTGCCATGGCAGCAGAATCAACAGAAGCGGAGCAAAGCCAGACTGCAGCTGTAAGCAACACGACTGCGCCTTCAGGTTTGTTCAGTGATATCAAGGTTGGATACTGGGCTGAGAAACATGTATATAAACTGGCAAACCAAGGTATCCTTCTCGGTAACAATGGTCTGTTCCGTCCTGGAGATGCGGTAACACAACAGGAAGCTGTAACCATGGCGATCCGTTTTATGAACCAGGAAGGCCAGTTGAACGACAGCACGGCTACGGCATTACCGACAAATATGGAAGTGGGGAACTATTTCAAGCCATATGTCGCTTTGGCGCTTCAACTGGGACTGATTGATAAAACGGAAGAATCCACAGCAGACGTTTCCAAAACAACATGGGGACAAAAGCCTGCATCGCGTGAGTGGATTACCAAATTGCTGATCCGTTCATTGAACAAAGAGGCTGAAGCGAAGGCACAGAACAGTCAGTCCACTGGCTTCGCCGATGATGCAAGCATCTCCGAAGATGGCAAAGGTTACGTCAATCTGGCGGTGAGCCTGGAGCTTGCCAAAGGTGTGGAAGGCAATAAATTTAATCCAACCGGCTCGGTAACGCGTGCCCAACTAGCGACTTTCTTCAGCAGAGGAGAGGCGTTAACTGATACAGCGTATCCGAACACATTCACAGGATATGTGACTGGATTAAAAGATGGTCAGATCAGCATGCTGGTGGATGGCAAAGCAATGAACTTTGCGGTCAACAGCAGCACACCCTACTTTACAAAAGACAGTGAAACACGTGCAGCAGAACCCAATGTTCAGCTCTATACGAAAGTACAAGTGGTTGGATCTGCAGGAACTGCAGCTTATGTGGAAGTAATTGATGCGACACCGCAGGTGGAGAGCGTTGAAGGCACGTTTGCACGTTCGTTGTCAGGCAATAAAATTGGTATCTTTGTTGGCGAAAACTATGAAACTTACGGATATGATGAAGCAACGGCATTTATCGACCAGAACGGAAAGGCCATTAAGTTGTCTGATATTACGGCAGACAGCATCATTGAAGTACAGCGCGAGACCTTCTCCGCTGACAAGAAGACTGTCGCAATTCGCGTGAAGTCTGGCATTGTCAACAAGAGCGACAGCGGTGTGATTGCGGAAGTGAGCACAACTGGGAAAACGATCAAGTTTACAAATGCAGCAGGAGCCACTGAGCAGTTTGCGTATGGTGATAACCTGATCATTCGTTATCAGGATCGAATTTTGTCCCTCGCAGAGCTTAAAGCAGGCAGTGCAGTGAAATACACGGTGAAGGACAGTGTTCTGCAATCCATTGAATTGTCTCAGGGTGTAGAGCAGTCAGTACGTGGCACGTTGGTGGAGATCGGTGGCAATCAATCCACATTAACGTTCAAACGTGAAGGTGGCTCTCTTGAGGCTAAACTGCTGGCTGAAAATCCGGAAGTGGTCATTAACGGCATTCAGGATGCGTCACTGGCTGACCTGATTACGGATGCAACGAATGGTGACCAGGTGGAACTGACGCTGAATGGGGAAGATCGTGTAACACGAATTCAGGTCATTGGACGTCAGATGGAGCCAATGAACGGAGCTTCCGTGGTTTCCTACAACAGCAAAACAAAAGTGTTGACTGTACTGGACAGTAACAAAAAACCGTTTGTATTTACGCTGGATGACAAAACGAAGCTGGACTACAATACAACCAAGCCTACGCTGGCTGGATTGGAATCGCTTTTGAACGAAGGACGCAAACTCGATCTGACGTATGTCGGAACAAGAGCGTTGTCCGTAAAAGTCATATACAAATATGAAGGTACGCTCAGCGGCATTGATACCAGCAAAAAAACGATCAGCTTATTGTCTGGTAACCAAACCATCACCGTTCCTTATTCTACCGTTCCAACGATTGAGATCTATAACAAGTCCGGAGCAACTCTGAGTGATCTGAAGATTGGTGATAAAGTAACCGTTACACTAGGTTCCAATCAGGATTATGTACAAAAAGTGTCATTAAACACCGTGGCACAATTTGAAGTCGTATCTGTAGAGACCAATGGGCGTGTTCGTGTGAAATCGGACTCACTGACAAGTCAGTTTTACGTGGATCAGGCTGTTTTGACAGGTGAAAGTGGACAAAGTATTACCGCTTCCCAATTGGCTGCTGGCAATCTGATTAACGTCACTTTCGAAGGAACCACACCTAAAGCGGTTCAGGTCGTGAAACGTACGTTTGCAGAAGTGACATCTGTTGATGCGACTTCGGTAACACTGAAGTTGTTTAACGGACAGAGCGAAACGGTACCTGTTAGCGGTGCTGTAAAAGTAATCAAGTCGGGCTCCACGCTAACCACACTAAATAGTCTTACGGTGGGTGATCGTGTCGAAATGACCAAGGATACGGACAATTCCACTAGGTTCAGAGTGATGACCATTATGAGTAAACAGTTCTGGTCCTATGATGGAGTTGGTAACCAAATCTTGGTTAAACGCGAGTCTACTTCAGACACCAATTACCGTTTTGCACTTGGTACAGGCGTATTTGTTCACCAGGGCGACAACACTTTAAGCGTGCAATCTCTCAAAGATAATGATAATATTGTATTGTATCTCCTGAATAACGTAGTCATGGAGATCCAAAAACAGTAATCGTTTTTTTCGAGGATCAAAAGAATGACCGTCTTGATGCGGGATCTTTCCCCCATCAGGACGTTTTTTTTGCAAGCTTTTTGGCGTCCCCGCAGAGCACTCGAAATAAGCTTGGAAGTAAGTCTCCACTCGGTGTGGTGATTTTGTGGGAGGTAGCTCTTCATGAATGCAGCGACTGTTAGGCACATACTCGATACAATGGAAGCGATGTTCCCTGATGCACATTGCGAATTAAATCACAGCAATGCGTTTGAATTGACTGTAGCTGTCCTGTTGTCTGCCCAGTGTACCGATGAAACGGTAAACAAGGTGACCGCAGACTTGTTCCAAAAGTACACCAGTCCTGCCGACTATCTGGCGGTTCCGCTCGAAGAGTTGGAACAGGACATCCGGCGTATTGGCTTGTACCGGAACAAGGCCAAGCATATTCAGAACATGTGCCGTATTTTAATAGAGCAGTATGGCGGTGATGTACCGCAGGAACATGATCAGCTTGTGACGCTGCCAGGTGTAGGGCGGAAGACTGCAAATGTGGTTGTTTCCAATGCATTTGGTGTACCGGCCATTGCGGTGGATACGCATGTTGAACGTGTATCCAAACGGCTCGGGCTGGCAGGCTGGGACGACTCCGTACTAGAAGTCGAGAAAAAACTGATGAAGCGCGTACCCCGGGATGAGTGGACTTTAACTCACCACCGGATTATTTTCTTTGGACGCTACCATTGCAAGGCTCAAAATCCTGGATGTCACATCTGTCCATTGCTGGACGTATGCCGGGAAGGGAAAAAGCGTATGAAAACGTCCCAAATCAGGAAAGATAAGGAACGTGCTACAACCCCAAAACGAAAAATAAATTAATGAGCAGAAGAGGATGAGTAATCATGAAATGCATTTCCGTGTACACTGACAATTTTGAGGCCTTCTCCGATATTTTTGAACAAATCGTTGAACAGGAAATGGCTGAAAACGAAGAGAAAGAAGTCGAAGGCATCACAGTAAGCCACTCTGGCGACGTGCCTGAGCACTATTTGGAGCGTATGTCCACAAAACCGGAAGTTGTGGTTATGAGAGACAAAGGAAGAGACATCACTATTTTGCAGCATGGACAAGTATTTGAAATTTTGCTGCCTTCCCTGGAGAATGCTGTTTCCTAATCTCCTGGTAAACGCAAGACATGTTGCATCAATGCTGGCATCGAGCTTATCACATAGAATCATGCCGGCATTGAGTGCAACATACATAAATACATAGGTATGCACAGTGAATATTGTCTAATCAATAGAGCCACAACACAGATAAAACCGACAGATCGGTTTTATTTTTTTTAGCAAAAATGATGTTCTCTTCCTGCATGGCAGAGCTCCATAACGTGTAAACCGTTCAAATTCGGTTCGTCTAATGTTAAAATACATTTATTATGAGATTAATGCATGATGCAAATGCCAAATTAAGAGGAGCCAGGGGGAAGGCCAGACATGACCAGAACAGATTACCCAGTAGAATTGGCTGAACCACTGCTTTCGCTGCGCAAGGCAATGGAGCAGACAGGAGACCATACTGCTGTACAGGCTTTAACGGATCTGATGAGCAAGGCCGAAATGAAGCAACTGACGATCGCGTTTTGTGGACACTTCTCAGCAGGAAAATCAAGTCTGATCAATAGTTTATGTGGTAAACGGGTGCTGCCATCAAGTCCTGTTCCGACAAGTGCCAATGTCGTGTCCATTCGCAATGGTGCGCCGCGAGCGCTGATCTATACGGCTGCAAACGAAAGCGCTGACAATCAGGGAGGACTGGCAAATCCCATCGAGGTCTCACCTGAGCAGTTGGAGGAGTACTGCAAAAATGGTGGTGCATATCGTTCCATTGAAGTGTGGGATGATATTCCTTTGCTATCAGATGACGCTGTGCTGCTTGATACACCAGGAGTGGACTCGACTGACCGGGGACATGGTTTGGCAACACATTCGGCGCTTCACCTTGCTGATGTGGTGTTTTATGTGATGGATTATAATCATGTTCAGTCTGAGAGCAATTTGTCTTTTGCCAAAAGTCTGTCGGATTGGGGTAAGCCATTGTTTCTCATTGTGAATCAGATTGATAAGCATCGGGAACGGGAGCTTGCGTTCGATGACTATGTAAAAGGCGTAGAGGCGATTTTTGGCGCGTGGGAAGTTAGGTATGACGGCCTCTTGTTCACTTCGCTTCGCGATAAGGATCATCGTTATAATCAATGGAATGTGCTCCCTGATTTGATTCAACACATGTTGAAAGAGAAGGAAGCTCTAATTCGTCATAGCCTTGCAAGTTCAGCCAGCCATATCACTGAGCAGCACTTGATCAGACAGGCGGAACAGCGTGAGGACGAAGAGGCGGCTCTGCTGGAGGAGATCGGAGGACAGGAAGGCATTGAACGACTCGAACGAGAGCTCGATCAGTTAAAGGCTGAAGAAGAGGAGCTTCGTGCCAAGCCCGCACGTGAGCGTGAGAAGTTCCGTGGGGAGCTGGAGTCCCTGTTAGCAAATGCAAATCTTACTCCCGCAGATATCCGTACGTCGGCGGCAGCCTATCTTGAGAGCCGGAAACCTGGGTTTCGGGTTGGACTGCTCTTCTCAGGCGGTAAAACTGAACAGGAGAAGCAGCGCCGTGCAGCTGAACTTGTGAAAATGCTTCAGGATCAAACTTCCGGTCAAGTGGAAGTGCATATTCGCACCATGCTTCGGAAGCTGGGAGAAACACATCAGCTGTGGAGTCCGGACTGGGAACAGGCGTTGAATGCCGAACTGCCTGTTCTGGATGAAGCACTGCTGGAGATGAAACGAAGCGCTGGCGCAGAGGTGTCTCCCGAGTACGTGCTTCAATTCAGCAAGGAGGTGCGGGGCGAGATTGAGGCACGCTACCGCAGGTCGGCCATGATGCTGGCCGACCGGATGCTTGAGGCGCTGGGCGCGCAGGGCGAAGCTGCGCTCCAGGCGCTGGACGCCAGCCGCACAGCGCTGCTGGCGCAATCCGCGGCGGCGGCGCGCTATACGGCGCTGCAGCGCACCGCCGCCGCCGAGGCAGCAGGGCTGCGCAGCCTGCTGCCTCCTGCGGGCCCCCTCACCTCCGGGCTGTTGCCGGAGGTGCAGGGCCCGCATGTGCCCGCGCAAGAGCCGAGCGAAGCTCACGGCTCTGACCCGGGCACATCAGCGTCTGTGGCGGTGCAGCCACAGACGGAGGCGCCGCTGCGCAAAGCTGCGGCGCACGTGCAGCCGGCGGCTGGCGCACAGCGCCGCCGGCGCCTGGACGCAGCTGCGGCACGGCTGGAAGGCGCCGCTGCGCTGGTAGAGCCGTACCCCGCCATGGGTTCGGCGGTACGGGATCTGCGTGCACGCGCGGCTTCGCTTGCGGGCGGCACGTTCACCCTGGCGCTGTTCGGAGCATTCAGCGCCGGGAAGTCCTCCTTCGCCAACGCGTTGCTGGGCGAAGCTGTACTCCCCGTATCCCCGCATCCAACGACAGCGGCGATTAACCGGATCATGGCTCCGGCCGGGGGCGCGGAGCATGGAACGGCCCGGGTCCGAATGAAGACCCTGGCAGCGTTTCAGGAAGATCTGGCTTATTCCTTCCGTTTGCTCGGATTGGGCGAACCGGGAGCGGATTGGCAGAAACGGGTCAAATCCCTATCGCCACAAGATGTGCATCCCGCAGGACGGCCGCA
>Ga0209463_1000687_pt1 | contig 23761 bp, 21 predicted proteins | sample AgamicMgSfrz_FD_187169 | JGI IMG/M metagenome (GOLD analysis project Ga0209463, IMG submission 187169) | Agave microbial communities from Guanajuato, Mexico - Mg.Sf.rz (SPAdes) (version 2) | ecosystem: Host-associated > Plants > Phyllosphere > Phylloplane/Leaf | place: Guanajuato, Mexico... | reverse complement strand
TACAACATAATCTAGTTTTGAGGGAATAACTCTCAAAATTAAATAGTCTGGTGGCGATAGCGAGAAGGTCACACCCGTTCCCATACCGAACACGGAAGTTAAGCTTCTCAGCGCCGATGGTAGTTGGAGGTTCTCCTCCTGTGAGAGTAGGACGTCGCCAGGCACCTTAAAAAAGACAGTAGTCGTAATGACTACTGTCTTTTTTATTAACTAATAATTGTCTAAAGAAAACTTCTGCAGGAAAATGAAAATTACTAATTATTATCATATTTTTCTAAAGGTTTCAAAGTTCTGGAATAAAAATACAAGTTTTTTCAAAAGACTTAAAAGGATGTTAATTCCTTTTAAGTCTTTCTATTTTGAATCGAAATACATATAAATAGGAAGAGATTTGTTTACAATTAAAAATAAAGGCAATTATAAAAAGAACGCACTAGAAATTGAGCTTTCTAATGAAAAAAGAGGTGATGGATTAATGCTGGAAAACAGTGTTACAATGGTTTTAATAATACTTATCATCAATATTGTCTACGTGTCATTTTTTACTATAAGGATGATATTGACTTTAAAAGGGCAAAGGTATTTGGCGGCTTTTCTTAGCATGATAGAAGTAGTTATTTATGTAATTGGGCTTGGGCTGGTGTTAGATAATCTCGATCAAATTCAAAATCTGGTGGCATATGCTGTAGGGTATGGAATTGGTGTTATCGTAGGCATGAAAATAGAAGAGAAGCTTGCATTAGGATACATAACTGTTAATGTTATTACGAAGGAATATGATAGAGATTTACCTAAAGCTTTACGGGAAAAGGGTTATGGAGTTACGAGCTGGGCTGCACATGGACTAGAAGGAGACAGAATGGCATTGCAAATACTGTCGCCGAGAAAATATGAGCTACGCCTCTATGATACGATTAAAAACTTAGATCCAAAAGCATTTATTATTGCTTATGAACCAAAGACAATATATGGGGGCTTCTGGGTAAAGAGCGTAAAGAAAGGAAAATTATTTAATGGGCAAAAAGATGAAGTTTGAAGTGAATGAAAATGAAACAATTGATCAATGCTTAAACAGAATAAAGAGTGAGGGCTACACCCCTGTAAAAAGGCTGGAAAAACCTATTTTTAAAGAAACAGTCGTAAATGGACAGAAATCTTACGAGCCTGTAGCTAGCCAAATTATTTTCGAGGCGGTTAAGCTAGAAGGGTAAATCACGAACAATAAATATGATATTAGTATAATTGTTCGATTTTTATGTTGACAACGGGTGAAAATGCTTGTTAATATGGTATTGTGTTAATAAATAATATAAATAACAAACTAAAATTTAATAGCCCTCATATATAATGGGAATATGGCCCATAAGTTTCTACCCGGTTGCCGAGAACTACCGGACTATGAGGGAAAGCGATTAACGCCAGCAGAAGGGATTGTTATTTTTTCAGTCTTTTCAGTTTATTCAGGCTCTGGACGGATGCTTTCTCTCAATGAAGTAGAAACATCTGGGCAGGGCTTTTTATATGGAATAATTCAGGAGGAGAAATATGACTGCTCAAATTGGCGTTATTATGGGAAGCAAATCAGATTGGGAGACAATGAAGCATGCTTGTGACATTTTGGATATGCTGGAAGTGGGATATGAAAAGAAGGTTGTATCTGCACACCGTACCCCTGATTTGATGTTTGAGTATGCCGAGAGTGCCAGAAACCGTGGACTGCGGGTAATTATTGCAGGTGCAGGAGGTGCAGCCCACTTACCGGGTATGGTTGCTGCCAAAACAACATTGCCTGTAATAGGGGTTCCCGTCCAATCAAGAGCACTAAACGGGCTTGATTCTTTATTATCAATTGTCCAAATGCCTGGCGGTGTCCCTGTTGCAACAGTGGCAATCGGCAAGGCTGGTGCCACGAATGCTGGTTTGCTTGCTGCACAAATAATAGCTGCTTTTGAACCGGAATTAGCTGAAAGAATTGCCGTGATGAGAGAGAAAACAAAAAATGAGGTTATGGAAAGTAGTGATGAACTTGTCTAACTCCGTGATTCTCCCAGGTCAAACTATTGGTATAATTGGTGGTGGGCAATTAGGCAGAATGATGGCTTTGGCTGCAAAAGCGCAAGGGTATCGAATCGCTGTATTGGATCCAACAGAAGACTCACCGTGCGGACAAGTGGCTGATCATAAGATTGTCGACTCCTATGACAGTATGGAAGGCATAAAGAAACTTGCGAAGATAAGCGATGTAATCACATATGAATTCGAGAATATTGATGCTGAATGCTTAGAATGGCTCCAGAAACATGCATATGTCCCACAAGGTTCTTCTATCCTTGAAATAACGCAGGACCGGGTCAGTGAAAAACAAGCCATACAGCAAGCAGGAGTTAAGGTTGCTCCGTTTGAGGTAATCGAGAAATCAGGAGATTTAGAAAAGGCACTGGTGACAATAGGCATTCCGGCTGTCCTGAAAACAGCACGAGGCGGCTATGATGGAAAAGGTCAATTTGTAATCCGTTCCAGCTATGAAGTGCAGGAAGCCGAAAAGCTGCTGGAGCATGGCAGATGTGTTTTGGAAAAATGGATTCCATTTGAAAAAGAGATATCTGTTATAGTGACGAGGGGTATCAACGGTGAAAGAACCGTCTTTCCAGTCAGTGAAAACATCCATATCAACAATATTCTTCATCAATCAATTGTGCCTGCCAGAATAAGCGACTACGCAAAAGAGGCAGCGATACAGAAGGCAGGATTCATTGCTGAACACCTTCAACTTGTCGGCACATTGGCGGTGGAAATGTTCCTAGGAAGAGATGATGATATCTATATCAATGAATTGGCTCCAAGACCACATAACTCAGGCCATTATACGATTGAGGCATGTGAAACTTCACAATTTGAGCAGCATATAAGAGCAGTCTGCGGAACTCCGTTAGGAAGCACGAAGTTATTGAGACCAGCTGTAATGGTTAATATACTAGGAGAACATCAAGCTCCTATAATAAGTGCGATTCCTGAGCTGGTAGACTGGAAAGTGCATCTTTACGGGAAACTAGAACCTAAGGAAAAACGCAAGATGGGACACGCGACATTACTGCGTTCTTCTGTCGAAATTGCCCTTGATGAAATAGACAGGTCCAGTATTTGGAGCCTGCAAACAGAAAAAATCGGAGGATAAGAAATGATCGATCGTTATACGAGACCAGAAATGGGAAATATTTGGACTGAACAAAATCGTTTTCAAGCATGGCTGGAGGTTGAAATCCTCGCATGTGAAGCATGGGTGAAACTTGGAGAAATTCCTGAAGAGGATGTTAAAAAGATTCGTGAAAATGCATCTTTTGATATTGAGCGTATTCAAGAAATTGAGCAGGATACACGCCATGATGTTGTTGCATTTACAAGAGCTGTTTCTGAAACGTTGGGAGAAGAGCGCAAATGGGTTCATTACGGCTTAACTTCAACAGATGTAGTTGACACTGCATTATCTTACTTAATTAGACAGGCTAATGAAATCATTTTGAAAGACTTGGAAAACTTTATTGAAGTCTTGAAAAATAAAGCAATCGAACATAAATACACAGTTATGATGGGCCGCACGCATGGTGTTCATGCTGAACCGACAACATTTGGTTTGAAGCTGGCACTATGGCATGAGGAAATGAAGCGTAACCTTGTACGCTTTAAAGCTGCAGCTGCAGGCGTAGAATATGGAAAAATTTCAGGAGCAGTTGGAACATATGCCAATATTGATCCATTTGTGGAGCAATACGTATGTGAGCAATTAGGTCTTAAACCAGCGCCGATTTCAACACAAACATTACAGCGCGACCGTCATGCTGAATATATGGCATCAATTGCTCTAATTGCAACATCTATTGAAAAGTTTGCAGTCGAAATCCGTGGTCTGCAAAAGAGTGAAACAAGAGAAGTAGAGGAATTCTTTGCTAAAGGACAAAAAGGTTCTTCTGCAATGCCGCATAAGCGTAATCCTATCGGCTCTGAAAATATGGCGGGTCTTGCTCGTGTTATTCGCGGCTATATGATGACTGCCTATGAAAATGTTCCACTATGGCATGAAAGAGATATTTCCCATTCTTCTGCAGAACGGATCATCATTCCGGATGCAACGATTGCCATCAACTATATGCTGAACAGATTCAGTAATATTGTCAAAAACCTGACTGTATTCCCTGAGAATATGAAGCGTAACATGGATCGCACGCTAGGCTTGATTTATTCACAGCGAGTGCTGTTAGCTTTAATTGACAAAGGTCTTACAAGAGAAGAGGCATACGATACAGTGCAGCCGCGAGCAATGGAATCATGGGAAAAGCAAGTTCCTTTCCGTGAATTGGTTGAAAGTGACTCAACTATTTCAGCTAAGCTGACTAAAGAAGAGATTGACGATTGCTTTGACTATCATTTCCACATAAAGCATGTCGATACAATCTTTAACAGGCTGGGACTTTAACAAATACGGCATAAAAGCACCTTTGGGCGCTTTTATGCCGAATAACCCTGATTTTACTAGATAAACTTACATTCGTTTTATCCCTAATTTTTTTGATAAGGAGACTCTTCAAATGGAAAAGAGAGCTTTACTGTACGAAGGAAAGGCAAAAAGAGTTTATGGAACGTCTGATGAAAACATCGTGTGGCTTGAATACAAGGATTCTGCAACAGCATTCAACGGTGAGAAGAAGGCAGATATCACAGGTAAAGGCCGTTTAAATAACGAGATTACAAGCTTACTATTTTTAAAGTTAAAAGATATGGGCGTAGAATCTCACTTTATCGAAAAACTGTCAGAAACAGAACAGCTAGTAAAAAAAGTTTCAATCATTCCATTAGAAGTTGTTGTAAGGAATTTAGCTGCTGGAAGCTTTTCAAAAAGATTAGGAATAGAAGAGGGGCAGCCGTTATCAAAGCCTCTTGTTGAATTTTATTATAAGGACGACTCTCTAGGGGACCCGATTATTACAGAGGATCATATTGAAGAGATGAAGCTAGCGACAGAAAAAGAAGTTGCAATTTTGAAAAAAAGCGCTCTTGAAGTAAATAAAGCGTTAAGTGCTTTCTTTGCAGAGTTGGGCATACGTCTTATCGATTTCAAGCTTGAATTCGGAAAGGATGCAAAGGGAGAGATTCTGCTTGCGGATGAGGTTTCTCCAGATACATGCCGCTTATGGGATAGCGAAACAAACGCGAAATTGGATAAGGACGTATTTCGTCGCGATTTAGGAAATTTGACAGAAGCATATGAGAATATTCTAGCTAGATTAGGGGGAAAACAGCATGTTTAAAGTTAAAGTATATATCACATTGAGAGAAAGTGTTTTAGATCCACAAGGAAATGCAGTGAAAGGGTCACTTCATTCTTTAAATTACAACGAAGTAAATGATGTTCGCATCGGAAAATATTTAGAGCTTACTTTAGAAAAATCTGATAGAAACGTTGATGATCTTGTAAAAGAAATGTGTGAAAAGCTGTTGGCAAACACTGTTATCGAAGATTACACATATGAGGTTGAGGAGGTTGTTGCACAGTGAAATTCGCTGTAGTCGTATTTCCAGGGTCCAATTGTGATGTCGATATGTTCCACGCAATAAAGGATGAATTGGGAGAAGAAGCAGAATACGTATGGCATGACGCAGGTAGCTTGGAAGGGTATGACGGAATTTTACTGCCTGGCGGATTCTCATATGGTGACTATCTCCGTACTGGCGCCATTGCAAGATTCAGCAATGTCATGAAAGAAGTTGTAAAAGCAGCAGAAGCAGGGAAACCGGTATTGGGTGTATGCAATGGATTCCAAATTTTACTTGAGGCAGGACTTTTGCCGGGAGCGATGAGAAGGAATGATCAACTGAAGTTCATCTGCCGTCCTGTTGAACTGAAGGTGGAAAACAACAACACGATGTTCTCTACTGCATATCAAGAGCAAGAAGTTATTACAGTTCCTATCGCACATGGAGAAGGAAACTACTATTGTGATGAGGAAACTTTAGCTAGATTACAAGAAAATAAGCAAATTGTATTCACATATAATGGCACTAATCCGAATGGAAGCTTAGAGAATATTGCAGGAATCACCAATGAAAAAGGAAATGTCCTTGGCATGATGCCACACCCGGAAAGAGCAGTAGATGAGCTATTAGGTGGAGCAGATGGTCTGAGAATTTTCCAATCAATCGTAAAACAGTGGAGGGAAGCAAATGTCGTTAATGCTTGAGCCAAGTCCAGAGCAAATTAAGTCAGAGGAAATCTACAAACAAATGGGTGTTACGGACGAAGAATTCGCAATGGTTGAAAAAATTCTTGGCCGGCAGCCTAACTACACAGAAATTGGTCTGTTTTCGGTCATGTGGTCTGAGCATTGCAGCTACAAAAATTCTAAGCCGGTGTTAAGGAAATTCCCGACATCAGGTCCGCAAGTGTTGCAAGGACCTGGAGAGGGTGCAGGTATCGTTGACATTGGGGATGGGCAAGCAGTGGCATTTAAAATCGAAAGCCATAACCACCCATCTGCAATTGAGCCTTATCAAGGAGCAGCAACGGGAGTGGGTGGCATTATCCGCGACGTATTCTCAATGGGCGCTAGACCAATTGCCATTCTTAACTCTCTTCGTTTTGGTGAATTGGATAATGCGCGTACTAAGTATCTTTTTGAAGAGGTAGTTGCTGGAATTGCAGGCTATGGGAACTGTATCGGTATTCCAACAGTGGGCGGAGAAATTGCCTTCGATTCTTCCTATGCAGGCAATCCGCTTGTAAATGCGATGTGTGTTGGCTTAATCAACCATGAGGACATCAAGAAAGGCCAAGCGCATGGAGTTGGCAACACAGTAATGTATGTAGGAGCTAAAACAGGCCGTGACGGTATTCATGGTGCGACATTCGCATCCGAAGAGCTGACAGAGAATTCAGACGAGAAGCGTCCTGCCGTTCAAGTTGGCGACCCATTCATGGAGAAGCTGTTGTTAGAGGCGTGCTTAGAATTGATTCAGTCAGATGCGTTAGTCGGCATTCAGGATATGGGTGCAGCAGGACTTGCAAGTTCAAGTGCAGAGATGGCGAGCAAGGCAGGGTCTGGAATTGAAATGAATCTTGATTTAGTGCCGCAGCGTGAAGTTGGCATGACAGCTTATGAAATGATGCTTTCAGAATCTCAAGAACGTATGCTGATAGTTGTTAAAAAAGGCAGAGAACAAGAAATCAAAGATCTCTTCTATAAATATGACCTTGAAGCAGTTGCTATTGGTGTTGTTACAGATGATAAGATGCTGCGACTTCTTCATAAAGGGGAAGTAGTTGCGAATGTTCCGGCTGATGCATTGGCAGAGGACGCACCTGTTTACCATAAACCTTCAGCAGAACCTCAATATTTCCGTGATTTCCAAGCAATGGAGAACACAGTTCCGGCAGTCGAAAATTATGGAGAAGCACTTGTTAACCTTCTTAAACAGCCAACAATTGCTTCAAAGGAATGGGTTTATAACCAATACGACTATATGGTTCGCACAAGTACAGTAGTTGCACCAGGGTCAGATGCTGCTGTTGTCCGTATCCGCGGAACGAAAAAAGCGTTAGCGATGACTACTGACTGTAATGCACGTTATCTTTACCTGGATCCAGAAACAGGCGGGAAAATTGCTGTTGCAGAGGCTGCTCGCAATATCGTCTGCTCAGGGGCAGAACCATTGGCAATTACAGACAACTTAAACTTTGGAAACCCAGAAAAGCCAGAAATATTCTGGCAGATTGAAAAAGCTGCTGACGGAATAAGTGAAGCATGTTTGGCACTTAATGCACCAGTTATTGGCGGTAACGTATCCTTATACAATGAAACTAACGGAACAGCAATCTATCCGACACCAGTAATCGGAATGGTTGGTCTGATTAAAGATACAAATGATATTACAACACAAAGCTTTAAAGCAAGCGGAGATCTTATTTATCTTCTTGGTGAAACGAAGGATGAATTCGGAGGAAGTGAACTTCAAAAGATGCTTGAAGGCTCCATCTCTGGTAAATCACCTGAATTAGACTTAGAGGTAGAAAAAAGTCATCAATCTGCTGTGCTTGCTGCAATTAGAGCAGGGTTAGTAGAATCTGCCCATGATTTAGCTGAAGGCGGCTTAGCAGTAGCTGCAGCAGAAAGCTTGTTTGGACCAAATGAATTGGGTGCACAGCTTGATCTGGAAGGAAACCCGGTTTCAGCCCTATACAGTGAATCTCAATCTCGTTTCTTGCTTTCTGTTAAACCAGAAAACAAAGAAGAGTTTGAAAGACTAGTTCCTGCGAAACTTATTGGGAAAGTAACAAATGATAACATTCTTACTATTAGCCAAGGGGAAAAAATTCTGATTAAGGAACAGGCGGAAGTGTTAGAAGCTGCCTGGAGAGGAGCTATTCCATGCTTGCTGAAATAAGAGGGTTAAATGAAGAATGCGGAGTCTTTGGTGTTTGGGGCCATACAGATGCTGCTCAACTTGCTTATTACGGGCTTCATAGCCTGCAGCACAGAGGACAAGAGGGTACAGGAATTGTTGCGACAGACGGCGAAAAGCTTAAAGGAATTAAAGGGGAAGGACTTGTTTCGGAGGTCTTCACACAGGATGCTATAAAGGAATTGTCAGGAAAAGCTGCTATCGGTCATGTTCGTTATGCAACAGCAGGAGGCGGGGGCTATGAAAATGTCCAGCCCCTTCTGTTTCATTTCCAAAGCGGAAGCATGGCGCTGGCCCATAATGGAAATCTTGTTAATGCTAATGCACTGAAGAGTCAATTGGAAGCTCAAGGTAGTATATTCCAGACTAGCTCTGATACTGAGGTGCTCGCTCATTTAATTAGAAGAGGCGGTTTTTCTGCCTTTAATGAAAGAGTGAAAAATGCTTTAACGATGATTAAAGGGGCATATGCTTTCTTAATCTTGACAGAGACGGAACTGATGGTTGCATTGGATCCAAATGGCATGAGACCTCTTTCTTTAGGGAAACTTGGCGATGCTTATGTTGTTGCTTCTGAAACATGTGCATTTGATGTTGTCGGTGCAGAATTTATTCGCGATATCCTGCCGGGAGAGCTTTTGATCATTGACGATAATGGTTTCCGTTCGGAAATGTTCTCAGTAGCTTCTAATATTGCAATGTGTACGATGGAATATGTGTATTTTTCAAGACCAGACAGCAATATTAATGGTATCAATGTTCATACAGCTAGAAAAAATCTTGGAAAAAGGCTTGCGTTTGAAGCTCCGATTGAAGCAGATGTAGTAACAGGCGTTCCAGACTCAAGCATCTCTGCGGCTATCGGCTATGCAGAAGAAACAGGTATCCCTTATGAGTTAGGCTTAATAAAGAACCGATATGTTGGACGTACGTTTATTCAGCCATCACAATCATTGCGTGAGCAAGGGGTTAAAATGAAGCTTTCAGCAGTCCGCGGGGTCGTTGAAGGAAAGCGTGTCATCATGGTTGATGATTCCATTGTAAGGGGAACAACTAGCAGAAGAATTGTCACAATGCTGCGTGAGGCTGGTGCGACAGAAGTGCATGTATTGATCAGTTCACCTCCTATTAAAAACCCATGTTTTTATGGAATTGATACTTCTACAAAAGAAGAACTTATTGCATCGAAATACTCGGTTGAAGAGCTTCGCGAAATTATTGGGGCTGATTCTCTCATTTTCCTAAGCACAGAGGGAATGGTAGATGCAATCGGCAGATCGGAAGAAGGAGAGACTAGAGGTTCTTGCTTAGCATGCTTTACAGGCAAATACCCCACTGAAATCTATCCTCCTGCACTGCAATCATACGAAAAGGTGTAATAGTTAAAAAGAAGTGAAAAGCGGCATATGGTTGTGTCGCTTTTCCATTGAAAATGCACATAAGAGATGTCTTTGAATATTAGGAGGATACGTATGGCTGAAAGCTACAAACAAGCAGGAGTTAATATCGAGGCAGGCTATGAAGCCGTTTCGAGAATGAAGAAGCATGTAAATAAAACAATCAGGCCTGGTGTAATGGGAGGGCTTGGAGGTTTTGGCGGCATGTTTGACCTGTCAGTATTAAACTTAAAAAATCCGGTGCTAGTCTCAGGAACAGATGGAGTAGGAACAAAGCTGATGCTTGCATTTATGCTGGATAAGCATGATACGATCGGCATAGATGCGGTGGCAATGTGTGTAAATGATATTGTCGTACAAGGAGCAGAACCAATTTATTTCCTTGATTACATTGCATGTGGAAAGGCAGAACCTGCAAAAATCGAAGCGATTGTAAAAGGAATTGCTGATGGCTGTGAACAAGCTGGCTGTGCATTAGTAGGCGGAGAAACTGCTGAGATGCCAGGTATGTACAGCGAAGAGGAATATGACCTTGCCGGATTTGCTGTCGGAGCATGTGAGAAGGAACAGGTAATTACAGGGGAAAACATTAAGGCAGGAGATGTCCTGATTGGACTTGCTTCCAGCGGAATTCACAGCAATGGCTATTCTCTTGTCCGCAAGCTTTTCTTTGAAACAGCAAATATGTCTTTATCTGAATATGTAGACGAACTGGGCTGTACCCTTGGAGAAGAATTAATCAAACCGACGAAAATCTATGTGAAATCAATCTTGTCAGCCCTTCAAAAATTTGAAGTAAAGGGATTATCCCATATAACAGGCGGCGGCTTTATTGAAAATATTCCTCGCATGCTTCCAGAAGGCTTAGGGATTCAGCTGGATGAATCCAAATGGGAAGTACCTGCTGTTTTTAAACTTATGGAAAAAATAGGAGATTTGCAGCGTAAGGAAATGTACAATATTTTTAATATGGGCACAGGAATGGTTCTTGCTGTGGACAGCAATGCAGAACAGGATATTCTTGCACATTTTGAGGCAATTGGTGAAAAGGCATATACAATTGGCAAGGTAACAGATGATGGAGCAATCAACATCATCCTGAAACAATAACGGAGGCACAGAAATGAAGAATATTGCTGTTTTTGCGTCAGGCAGCGGCTCCAATTTCCAAGCGCTCGTGAATGCTGCAGAAAACAATGAGCTGCAGGCATCTATTAAATTATTAGTCTGCGACAAACCTGAAGCATATGTAGTAGAAAGAGCTGCAAACCACGACATTGATGTGTTTGCATTTACAGCCAAAGACTATAATTCAAAGGCAGAATATGAATTTGATATACTTCAGAAGCTGAAAAGTTACGAGATTGAGTGGGTTATCCTTGCGGGTTATATGCGTTTAATTGGAAATACACTGCTTCAGGAATTCCCTGGTAGAATAATAAATATCCATCCGTCCTTGCTTCCTGACTTTCCTGGAAAAGATGCTGTCGGCCAAGCGCTTGCAGCAGGTGCAAAGGAAACAGGGGTAACGGTTCACTATGTGGATGAAGGAATGGATACTGGCCCGATTATTGCACAAGAGGCCGTCGATATCATCAAAGGAGAAACCAATGAAAGCCTTCAGGCTAAAATTCAAAAGATTGAGCATGGGCTTTATCCAAAGGTAGTACAATCATTGGTCCTTTCTAAGTGATTTTTTGCAGCAGTAGACAACTATATGAAACAGGGGGAAAAAAAGGAAATGAAAAAGCGTGCATTAATAAGTGTTTCAGATAAAACAGGAATTACAAGCTTTGCAAAAGAGCTTCATGAATTAGGGTTCGAACTGATCTCAACAGGGGGAACAAAAAAAGCCATTCAAGAGAGCGGCATCCCAGTACTTAGCGTCAGTGATGTAACAGGCTTTCCAGAAATTTTGGAAGGCAGGGTAAAAACATTAAATCCGTATATTCATGGCGGTCTTTTGGCGAAATTTGACGAACCTGGACACCAAGCACAGCTTGAGGAGCATAAAATCCAGCCAATCCAGCTAGTTTGTGTGAATCTTTATCCTTTCCAAGCTACAATCGCGAAGGAAGATGTAACAGTGGAGGATGCCATAGAAAATATTGATATCGGCGGTCCTACGATGCTGCGTGCTTCTGCAAAAAACCATCAATATGTAACAGTGGTTGTAGATCCTAGTGATTATGCAACAGTTGTAGAAGAATTAAAGCAAGACGGTGGAGTGAAGTTTGAAACGAGAAGAAAGCTAGCTGCTAAAGTGTTCCGTCACACTGCTTCATATGATGCGATGATTTCCCAATATATGAGCGACCTTTCAGGCGAGGATAACCCAGAATCAATGACTGTCACATATGAACTGAAGCAGTCCTTAAGATATGGTGAAAACCCGCACCAAAAAGCAGCATTCTACCGTAAGCCTTTAGGTTCTGTATTTTCTATTGCGAATGCAACACAGCTGCACGGCAAGGAACTTTCCTATAATAATATCAATGATGCAGATGCTGCCATTCAAATTGTCAAAGAATTCACAGAGCCTGCTGCAGTTGCAATCAAGCACAGCAACCCGTGCGGTGTTGGAACAGGCGAGGACATTTTTACTGCATTTACACGAGCATTTGAGGCAGACCCTGTATCCATTTTCGGCGGAATTGTTGCATTGAACCGAGAAGTTGACGCAGACACAGCGAAAAAGCTACATGAGATTTTCTTAGAAATAGTTATTGCGCCGTCCTATTCAGATGAAGCTCTAGAGGTTCTTAAAGGAAAGAAAAACATCCGTTTGCTGACAATACCTTTCTCAACAGACAACAAGAAAGAAATGAAGTTTACTTCTATTGAAGGTGGCTTGCTTGTTCAAGATTTCGATAGCTATACATTGGATGATGCAACAATCACAATCCCAACAGACAAAAAGCCGACAGATGAAGAGTGGGAAGCACTTAAGTTTGGCTGGAAGGTTGTAAAGCATGTCAAATCAAACGCAATTGTTGTTAACAATAAGGACATGACATTAGGTGTAGGTGCTGGACAGATGAACCGTGTCGGATCTGCGAAAATTGCATTAGAACAAGCTGGAGAAAAGTCAGTCGGAGCAGTATTAGCATCCGATGCATTCTTCCCAATGGATGATACAGTTGAAGCAGCGGCAAAAGCTGGAATCACTGCAATTATCCAAACAGGCGGAAGCATCAGAGATGAAGATTCCATTAAGAAAGCGAACGAATATGGAATTGCTATGGTACTGACAGGAGTAAGGCACTTTAAACACTAAAAGCTTTGATGGAGGATGGAAATGATGAAGGTACTCGTAATCGGCCGTGGTGGAAGAGAGCATGCGATCTGCACAAAAATAAAGGAAAGCAAACTAGTCGAAACTATTTTTGTGGCACCAGGCAATGTGGGAATGACAGATGTTGCTGAACGCATTTCAATAGAAGAGACAGAAGTAGACAAGCTAGTCCAGTTTGCATTAGAACATCAAGTGGACTTGACAGTTGTTGGTCCTGAAGTGCCTCTGCTATTAGGTGTTGTTGATAAATTTGAAGCTGCCAGCCTTAAAGTTTTTGGTCCAAGGCAGAAGGCTGCAGAGATTGAAGGAAGCAAATCCTTTGCAAAGGATTTAATGAAGAAATACGAAATTCCAACGGGACAGTACGAAACATTTTCTGACTTTGAGCAAGCGAAAGCATATGTATTAAAAGTTGGGGCTCCAATTGTCATCAAGGCAGATGGACTAGCGGCAGGTAAGGGTGTAACTGTTGCAATGACATTGGATGAAGCATTGGCAAGCGTTGAGGAGATGCTTGTTGGGGCAAAATTTGGTGATGCCTCTGCAACAGTCGTAATTGAAGAATTCCTGGCTGGTGAGGAATTCTCCTTAATGTCCTTCGTCAATGGAGAAACAGTTATTCCATTAGAGATTGCCCAAGATCATAAGCGTGCATATGATGGTGATCAAGGACCTAATACTGGCGGAATGGGTGCTTATTCTCCTGTCCCTCATATTGATGAGGCGATAGTGCAGACTGCGATTGAAACAGTCGTCAAGCCTACTGCAGAGGCGATGATTAAAGAAGGAAGATCCTTTACAGGAATACTTTATGCTGGGCTTATCGCAACAGAGAACGGTCCTAAAGTCATTGAATTCAATGCTCGTCTTGGGGATCCAGAAACACAGGTAGTTTTGCCAAGAATGAAATCTGATTTGGTTGAAATTTTGTTGGCGATTTTAGCCGGTGAGACTCCTGTCATTGAGTGGCACGCAGAGGATATGTTAGGTGTTGTTGTTGCAGCAAACGGCTATCCTGAAAGCTATGGAAAAGGTGCTGTTATTAAGGGCTTGGAAAACATGGAAGATGTATCTGTTTTCCATGCAGGAACAAGTCTTGACGAAGATGGCAACTTTACAGTTGATGGCGGTCGTGTCTTACTTGTGGCTGGCAAAAGCGCCACAATCAGAGCCGCACAGGATAAAGTGTATAAAGAGCTGGAGAAAATGGAAAGTGACGGTGTCTTCTACAGGAAAGACATTGGCTTCAAGGCCATTCGATAAACAAAAGAGATCCCGAACTGCATGTGGCAGCCAGGGATCTCTTTTGTTTATGCCAGTTCAATACCGCCTGTTATTCCATATACTTGTGCTGTTACATAGCTAGATTCTTCAGATGCTAGAAACACATATACGGAAGACAATTCAACAGGTTGTCCGCTCCGCTGCAACGGTGTATTTTGTCCGAACTGCGGAATCTTGTCGCTAGGCTGTCCTCCGGTAACTTGTAAAGCTGTCCAGATTGGACCTGGTGCGACAGTATTTACACGAATACCTTTTGCTGCAACTTGTTTGGCCAAGCCGCGAGTAAAGCCAGTAATCGCAAATTTAGTGGAGGCATAGTCGAGCAGGTTTGGGCTTGGATTATAGCCTTGAACGGAAGTAGTTGTAATAATGGAAGCCCCTTTTGGAAGAAGCGGCAACGCTGCTTTTACAACCCAGAACAATGAGAATACATTTATTTCAAACGTGCTTCGAAGCTGTTCTGTCGTTAAATCAGCAATATCTTCAACTGCTTGCTGCTTGCCTGCTACTAATGCCAGCACATCAAGACCACCGAGCTCGTCATATGCTTTTTTAACTAATTCTCCACAAAAAGCCTCATCACTCAAATCACCTGGGATTAGAATAGCTTTGCGTCCTTCTGCCTCAATCAGTTCTTTAACTTCTTCAGCATCTGGCTGTTCTTCAGGCAGATAATTGATTGCTACATCCGCTCCTTCGCGTGCATAAGCTATAGCTGCTGCACGGCCGATGCCAGAGTCTCCTCCAGTTACAAGGGCTTTACGGTTCGTCAATCTACCATTTCCTTTATAGCTCTTTTCTCCGCAATCAGGTACTGGCTCCATTTTTTGCTGAAGGCCTGGCGGGTCTTGGAATTGCTTAGGGAAGTCTCCTGTAAAGTATTGCTCTAATGGATTGTTTAGATTAGACAATGTAATCTCTCCTTTTTGTTTTATTTCCGTTTTTCCTTTTTAAATGCTTCTCTATTTGGATTCCCAATCATACAGAACAATAAACAAAACTTTGGTGAAAAATTGCAAAGATAAATAAAAGTAGGTGGAATGGAAAGAAATACTTTTGCATATTATTTACGAATAAAATGAAAGCCTGCAGGTTTTAACTGCAGGCATTAATGGATTATTTCTTCATATCATCGGGTGAGAATATGGATGCAGGATTAAATTCACTCATGATATTTTGAATATCTTCAGGAGAAGCTTTTTCATCCGCTCCCTTTGGAGTTTCCTTATTCTCTTTGTGTGTGTTGTGCTGGTTGTCTTTCTTAGTTCCTTGTCCCTTATTGTTATCAAACATGGCAACAATTGGACAGTAACGCACAATTCCCTCGGCTATTTTCATTCCTGCGAGTAAGGCGATCCATAAATAGGATTGCTGGTTGGGCCTTTTAGCGAGCTTAGCTGTACTCCAAGCTAAAAAGGTAAAGCCTAGTGTGATGCGAATCATTGCATTAATTAAGCTGATATTCGACTTTGGATTCATAAAAAGTACCTCCTTAACAAATTTAACCTAATAGTAATATTAGAAAAATCTTTATGTGATAAAATGATTCTAATGATAAACATTTCCATTTTTTTAAAATAAAAACAAAGCTGTCAATACAAAGGGGAGAAAACGATGTTAGAGCAACGTTATCGTTGGAAAAATAAGATGTTAAGAAAACATGTTTCCGTCCTAAATGGCGAAAGTGCGCCATCCATCATATTGCAAAACGCAAAATATCTGAATCAGATTTTGCGAAAATGGATTTGTGCAAACATCTGGATATACCAAGACAGAATTATCTATGTTGGGCAAGAAATGCCTGACAATGTTGATGGCAGTGAAATTGTTGACTGTGAAGGACAATATTTAGTGCCGGGCTATATAGAACCGCATTCCCATCCTTTTCAAATATATAATCCCCTTACTCTTGCTCAATATACATCACAATTTGGTACTACAACATTGGTAAATGATAATCTTCTATTAGCTTTGCAGTTAGAAAAAAAGAAAGCGTTTTCTTTTATGGGTCAAATGCGGAATCTTCCAACGTCTATGTTTTGGTGGTGCCGTTATGATTCACAAACGGAGCTTGCTGAGGAAGAAAAAGTATTTTCCCACAGTAATGTAAAAAGCTGGCTTGAGCACGACGCCGTCATTCAAGGAGGAGAGCTGAGCGGCTGGCCACAACTTTTGGATGGTGACGATATGATGCTTCACTGGATTCAAGAGACGAAACGGATGCGAAAGCAAGTAGAGGGACATTTTCCCGGAGCATCTGAGAAAACTTTAGCAAAGCTGATGCTCCTTGGAGTCGACAGTGACCATGAAGCTATGACAGGCAGGGAGGTTCTTGACCGGCTGATGCAAGGTTATATGGTAAGTCTCAGATACTCATCTATCCGCCCTGATTTGCCTAACCTTGTCAGAGAAATGAAGGAGCTTGGAATCAGCCATTTTGATAAATGCATGCTGACAACTGATGGATCTCCGTCCTATTTTTATGAAGACGGGCATATTGACCAGCTTATCCGCATAGCAATGGAACAAGGAATTCCTGCAGTGGATGCCTATAATATGGCAACCATTAATATTGCAAGATACTACAATATAGAGCACCTTCATGGAAATATCGCGACTGGCAGGGTCGCTAATATTAATTTCTTGAGCGACATTGCTGACCCAACGCCTCACTCTGTGTTAGCGAAAGGAACTTGGGTAAAGCGAGCAGATGAAATAGTGGAAAAGGCGTACCCTTTAGTTGATTGGGTGGAATTTGGTTTGGAGCCTTTAAAGCTCGACTGGGAATTGACAAATGATGATATGCAATTCTCCATGCCGTTTGGGATAAGGCTCGAAAATTCAGTAATCACAAAACCATACTCCATTTCAATTGATGTTTCTGGAGAGACGCTGTCCCAAAAGCATGACGAGTGTTTCTTTATGCTGTTAGGAAGAAACGGAAATTGGAGAATAAATACACTCCTGAAAGGATTCTCAAAGGAAATAGGCGGATTGGCGAGCTCTTATACGGGGGATGGGGACATTATCCTGTTAGGGAAAGACCAAAAAGACATGATAAAGGCTTTCAATAGGCTGAAGGAAATAGGCGGGGGAATCGTCATATACAAGGACGGGCAATTAGCGTTAGAGCTGCCGCTTCCTTTAAAAGGAGTAATGGCCGATATGTCTGTAAATGAGTTAATCAAGACAGAAAAAAAACTATTACAATATATTAAGGATGCTGGCTTTCCATTTGATGATCCGATATATACACTGGTTTTCTTTTCCGCAACTCATTTGCCGTATATCAGAATTACCCAGAGAGGTTTATATGATGTCATGAATAAAAATGTACTCTTTCCGTCAATAATGCGTTAAAATATAAAAGAGATTCTTTTATTAATGAGAATATTCTGATATATGTACAGGAAGGCAACAATATTGCAATAAAATATTGAGTGCGCCTGAGCTAACAGCATTTCCAATCTGATATGCTGCCTATTTTAGCCTATTATTAAAAGAGATCCTTCGCCGCTTTTACGTTTCCGACCATTCTTCCTAGCAGGGTAATTTTAAAAAAAGCGCTAGTAGGAGGATTTATGAAAAAGAGCATAGTATTGTTTTTGGCGGCAGTCTTACTTTTGATGACAGCATGCAGCAAAGAGCCGGAAAGTGTCGGCACGCATGATGAAAATCATCAGGGCGGTGATGCGGGCAAAGATGAAGGCAGTGTAGAAGATTTAGGCTATACATATCCTTTAACAGGCCTTGCAAAGGATGAAAAAAGCAGTGAGCGAGCAGTCGGCGTTATGGTGAACAATCATCCGAAAGCTAGACCGCAGACCGGTTTAACAGATGCTGATATTGTATATGAAGTCCTTGCTGAAGGAGAAGTAACAAGGTTTCTTGCCATCTATCAGAGTAAGGCTCCACAGCTGATTGGCCCTGTAAGAAGCGCAAGGGATTACTATATTGAACTTGCAAAAGGATATGACGGCCTGTTTATTGCTCATGGATACAGTCCGGAAGCGAAGAAGCTGTTGACAGAGGGCTATATTGATAACCTTAACGGCATGCAGTATGACGGAACATTATTTCAGCGTTCCGCAGAAAAGCAAGCGCCTCACAATTCGTATATCAGTTATAGCAGTATACTAAAAGGGGCAGAACAAAATAATTTTGATATGGATGTACCGCCTAATCCACTCGCCTTTTTGAATGAGGAAAATGTAGACCAAATACAAGGGGAAGAAGCGAACAAGATAACTATATATTATGGTTCGAACCCACAATACAATTCTTTATTTTATTATGATAAAGATACTGAAAAGTATATTCGGTATTCAAATGGCGAAAAAACCGTTGATTACGAATCAGGCATGCCTGTTGCAGTAAGCAATGTGTTCATTTTGGAGGCAGAACATCACACAGCAGACAGCAAAGGCAGACGAGATATAGATTTGCAATCTGGTGGAAATGGCTACTTGCTTCAAAAGGGCAAGTGGAATAAGGTTGAATGGAAAAATATAGATGGCCGGATTCTCCCGTTTGATGGTGACAGGCAAATAGGACTTGTTCCTGGCAAGACATGGATAAATATCATACCTTCTGATCCTGGACTAGACGCAGCCGTTTCATTAGAGACACAATAAACTAATATATGTAACCGATGGAGGTAATGAAATGCAAATTGACAAACTAAGAGGGAAAGAGCTGGATCAGCTGTTTAAATCCATCCTTTCATTAGAAAATTTGGAAGAGTGCTATCAGTTTTTTGATGATTTATGCACAGTTAATGAAATTCAATCACTTTCACAGCGCCTTGAGGTTGCAAGGATGCTGCGAGATGGAAACACCTATCATAGTATTGAAAAAGAGACTGGTGCAAGCACAGCAACAATCTCTCGTGTGAAAAGATGCTTGAACTATGGCAATGACGCTTATGTTATGGCATTGGACAGAATCAAGGAAGACACAACTTCTGAAAAAGACAGTGAATAAGGATAATAGATTGAGCAGGCAAAATATGCCTGCTTTTTGTTTTGGTAAAAAAAGGCCTGATACTTGCTGAAACATTGTTTCTTATAAAACCGTCCTATTATAGGCAGAGCTAAAATAAAAAGTTTAAATTGCCGTCACATAAAAGGAAGTATACTGCAAATATTTACATGCATAATTCCCGCCTTTCATTTCTTTTTTGTAACATACACAAATGCTATAATGATGTAATGGAAGTTAGAATGGAGGATTTTTGCATGTATAATGTCCGTGAGTGGCGTCACGTTTTTAAATTAGATCCGAATAAAGAAATATCTGATGAACATTTAGAGAAAATTGCTGAATCTGGAACAGATGCGATCATCATTGGCGGAACAGATGGGGTTACGCTTGAAAATGTGCTTAGCATCATGTCCAGAGTCAGAAGATATACAGTCCCTTGTATTTTAGAAATATCGACAATTGATTCAATTACACCCGGCTTCGATCTTTACTTCATACCAACCGTTTTAAACAGCAATGATACAAAATGGGTAACAGGGCTGCATCATGAAGCAGTAAAGGAATACGGTGAGATCATGAATTGGGAAGAGATACTTGTCCAAGGCTATTGCATTCTAAACAGTGAATGCAAAGCAGCGAAGGCAACCGAGGCAAGAACAGACCTATCAGCAAATGATGTCGCTGCATATGCAATGATGGCAGAGAAGATGTTCCACCTGCCTATTTTTTATCTTGAGTACAGCGGTTCTTATGGGGACCCCGAGGTTGTAAAGGCAGCAAAAAGGAATTTAAATAACACCGTCCTTTTTTATGGCGGAGGAATAAAGTCGCTCGATGACGCACAGCGAATGGCGCAAGAAGCAGATGTAGTGGTTGTCGGAAACATTATATATGATGATATATCAGCTGCTTTAAGCACGGTAAAAATAAAGAGTCTGCGTTGATAACAATAGAAGAAAAAGGTATTATAGAATATATGTTCCTATGGCGGTGAGATAATGCAATTTTTAACAGATAAAATATTAAATGGTTTGAATCCAGAACAGAAAGAGGCTGTAAAGGCAACAGAAGGCCCGCTTCTTATAATGGCAGGTGCGGGAAGTGGCAAGACAAGAGTACTGACACAACGAATTGCCTATTTAATGGTTGAAAAAGGGGTTAACCCATACAACATTTTGGCGATAACATTTACGAATAAGGCAGCAAAGGAAATGAGACAGAGGATTGCAGGTGTGCTTGGCGGTGCGAGCGACGATATTTGGATTTCCACATTCCACTCCATGTGCGTTCGCATCTTAAGGAAGGATATCGACAGAATCGGCTATAACAGAAACTTCACGATTTTGGATACAACAGATCAGCAGTCTGTGGTAAAGCAAATACTGAAGGAAAGAAACATAGATCCGAAGAAACACGATCCTCGGGCGATATTAGGAAGCATCAGTTCTGCCAAAAATGAACTGGTTACACCTGAAGAATTCGCAAAAACAGCTGGAGATTATTTCTCACAGATTATCAGTGATGTATATACCGAATACCAAAGACGTCTAAGGAAAAACCATGCCCTTGATTTTGATGACTTGATTATGCAGACAATTCACCTGTTCCAACGTGTACCGGAAGTTCTAGAATACTATCAGCGCAAGTTCCAGTACATTCATGTGGACGAATATCAGGATACGAACAGATCACAGTATATGCTTGTAAAACAGCTTGCAAGCAGATTCCGAAATCTGTGTGTCGTGGGTGATTCTGACCAGTCTATTTATCGATGGAGGGGGGCGGATATTGCTAATATCCTTTCATTCGAAAAGGATTATCCGAATGCAAAAGTAGTCATGCTGGAGCAAAACTACCGCTCTACAAAGAAAATCCTTTCTGCTGCTAACAAAGTGATTGAAAATAACCCTGGCAGAAAAGACAAAAATCTTTGGACGGAAAATGAAGATGGAAATAATATTCATTACTATCGTGCAGACAGTGAGCAAGGGGAAGCACAGTTTGTAATTGGGAAGATACAAGAAATCAGAAGAGAAACTTCAAAAAACCTTGCTGATATTGCGATTCTTTACCGTACAAACGCTCAATCTCGTGTAATGGAAGAAATGCTTCTGAAATCAAATATTGAATATTCCATTGTCGGGGGAATAAAGTTCTACGATAGAAAAGAAATTAAAGATACACTTGCTTATTTAAGACTGATTGCAAATCCTGATGATGATATAAGCTTGCAAAGGGTCATTAATGTGCCGAAACGGGGAATTGGTTCAAGCTCTATTGATAAAATTGCCAATTTCGCGGCAATGCATGATATGTCTATGTATGATGCAATTGAATCAGTTGAGCTTATTGGATTAAGCCCGAAAATCACAAAATCAGTAGCAGAATTTCACAACTTCATCCGCAAGTACAGCGAAATGCAGGAATATCTGTCCGTAACGGAGCTAGTAGAGGAAGTAATTGAAAAGTCTGGTTATCTTGATGCTCTTAAAGCAGAGAAGTCCATTGAGGCCCAAAGCAGGATTGAGAATATCGAGGAGTTCATGTCTGTTACGAAAAACTTCGAGGACACGAATGAAGATAAATCCTTGATCGCATTCCTGACAGACTTGGCCCTTGTAGCAGACATCGATAAGCTTGATGATGACGGCAATCAGGCAGATGCTGTCGTATTAATGACTCTTCATTCAGCTAAAGGATTGGAGTTTCCAGTAGTATTTCTTATTGGGCTGGAAGAAGGGGTCTTCCCGCATTCCCGTTCACTAATGGAGGAAGCGGAAATGGAAGAGGAAAGAAGACTCGCATATGTAGGTATTACAAGAGCAGAACAGCAGCTGTTTCTGACAAATGCCCAGATGAGAACATTGTTCGGGCGTACGAATATGAATCCTCCTTCCCGTTTCATTAAGGAAATACCGGAAGATTTATTAGAAGGAGCTCCTGAAAGAAAGAGCGACCCCCGATTCAGTGCAAGACCAGCAGCTCCTGCAGCTAGAAAAGCAGTTATTAGACCAGCTGCAAGAACCACAGGCGGAGAAGATATTGGCTGGAATGTCGGAGATAAGGCTGTTCACGGCAAATGGGGAACTGGCACTGTAGTAAGCGTTAAGGGAGACGGAGATTCCAAGGAGCTTGACATTGCGTTCCCGAGTCCGGTAGGCATTAAGAGACTGTTGGCGAAATTTGCGCCGATCCAAAAAGGCTGATGAACGAGAAAGGAATGGAAGTATGGATCTACAAGCAGCAGAAAAAAGGGTAAAGGAATTGCATAACCTTTTAAATAAATATAATTATGAATATCATGTACTTGATAACCCCTCTGTTCCCGATGCAGAATACGATGCTCTATTAAAAGAGCTTGTTGATTTGGAACAAACATTCCCTGAATTGAAGACTAGCGACTCTCCTTCCCAAAGGGTAGGAGGGGAAATTTTAGACATGTTCTCGAAGGTACAGCATGAGACACCGATGCTGAGTCTTGGGAATGCCTTTAATGAAACTGATCTGCGAGATTTTGACAGGAAGGTTCGCCAAGCAATCGGAGACAACTTTTCCTATGTATGTGAACTGAAAATAGATGGACTCGCTGTGTCGCTGCGCTATGCAAATGGTTTGTTTGAGCAAGGAGCAACACGTGGAGATGGTACTACAGGGGAGGATATTACAGCGAACTTGAAGACAATTCGTTCCATTCCTCTTCGTTTAAATCAGCCTGTAAGCATTGAAGTGCGAGGAGAAGCCTTCATGCCTAAAAAGTCATTTGAGGCACTAAATAAAGCTAAGGATGAGAATGGTGAAGAGCCGTTTGCCAATCCAAGAAATGCAGCGGCTGGTTCTCTCAGACAGCTTGATCCTAGGATTGCGGCTTCCCGCAATCTCGATATCTTCCTTTATGCGATTGGAGACCCTGGAGAAACAGGTGTTCAATCCCACAGCCAAGGTCTTGACTTGCTAGATGAGTTAGGCTTTAAAACAAATAAAGAGAGACAGCGCTGTGCAACAATTGAGGATGTATTGCAGTATGTGGAAGGCTGGCAAGATAAACGCCCTCATCTTCCGTATGAGATTGATGGAATTGTAATTAAAGTAGACAGCTTAGAGCAGCAAGATGAGCTAGGATTTACTGCAAAAAGTCCAAGATGGGCGATAGCTTATAAATTCCCTGCTGAAGAGGTTGTAACTAAACTCCTTGATATTGAGCTGAGCATCGGGCGTACTGGAGTGTTAACGCCGACTGCATTGCTTGCACCTGTAAAGGTAGCCGGCACAACGGTCAAACGGGCATCGCTTCATAATGAGGATTTAATTCGGGAAAAAGACATCAAAATTGGTGACAGTGTAGAGGTAAAAA
>Ga0209463_1000685_pt1 | contig 23791 bp, 29 predicted proteins | sample AgamicMgSfrz_FD_187169 | JGI IMG/M metagenome (GOLD analysis project Ga0209463, IMG submission 187169) | Agave microbial communities from Guanajuato, Mexico - Mg.Sf.rz (SPAdes) (version 2) | ecosystem: Host-associated > Plants > Phyllosphere > Phylloplane/Leaf | place: Guanajuato, Mexico... | reverse complement strand
AAAGTACTTTAGAGACAATAAAGGTAGGCTCCAAAAGGGGACGATTTATCATAACATAAACAATATGTGGTGGGTTATTTTAAGCAAATACCAGTATAGAAACATAGCAGCTTTTGAATTCTTTGACTTAGATAGTCATGAAAATAGAAAACGTAAGCTTGTTAAGCGTTCTGGGTTACATAATCCTAAATCCAGAATAATACCTGAAGAATCTATAAGGAAAGAATGGATATCTATAGCTCGTAAATTAACAAAAGAAGAGCGAGTTAAGAGAGCTAATACAATCCTATCCTATCTTTACAAAATAGATTGGCTTACAAAGAAGTTTGAGTTTTATGTAAAACCAACAAAGCGTTTAGGATTACAAGAGCTCGAAAGCATGGCATGGAACGTTCATCAAGGGCATAATAAGCCTAAATTATTAAATGCGTATGGGGATTTACCAATGTCGTCTTCAGAGAGCAGTTGGGTAAAGAGTTTAAGAGAATATGCTGTGCATGGGAAACCAACCATTACTTCATGGTTTTGTACAGATTCCAATGGTTATGGTGAGGATTCATACAGGTGGGTTGATTTGCGAGAAAAGCTTTGGGAATTAGGTATGCTAAAGAACTAGTCACAACATAGGGGATAGTCTAATTCAGAAAAGGATGTTAAACACTATGAACAATCTAACAGCAACATGTATTGATAACAGAGACTATGAATGGTTATTAAATACTAATCAAATGTACAAAGTAACAAGTTGGACTGATAAGTTAATTGTTATTGTACATAAGAGATATGGAAAGTTTGGTCTGTTTCGTGATAGATTCATGTTTAATCCGCCAACAGAAAACGTAAAACGTGTATTAGAATACGGACGATATAAATATTTTTCCAAATAAATATAGGTACTCGTTATATCTAAATTGTAGTTATAAATTAAGGTATAATGATAAAATTACCTTAAGAAAAAAATTAAACAATGTATGTAGAGGGAGATATGACAATGACAGAACCTAAACTTATTATAAGTGTACCGGGACTATGGAAAGATAGAACTGAACTTGTTCAAATCGTAGCAAGAACTAGCGGGGGTTATCTTTTAGCAGGTAATATCCTACATAATGCTAAAGAAAACGTTGGCTTCGAAATAGATGTGTACGAACACGACCCAGGTTTAGCTGAGAGTTATGCTATGACAGGGAATGAGCGATTTAATGACGAGTTGTTATCAGATATTCATAGTCATACATACACAGTATATATAATAGCAGATGGACAAGGGTTTGAAGCTGCTAAGAACATGATGAATGCAGCAAACGGTCTTTTAAAGTCAGGGGGTCTAGCTGTTAAGGTTGAAACAGCGGGTACAGCCTATACAAAAGAAGAGTGGACAGAAATTATGAAAGAAGAAGAGTATTTTTCTGTGTATTCAAGTTTGGTTACTTTAATTAATGATGACCCAAATTATACCTCAGTAGGAATGCAATCATTTGGTCTACCGGATAGTATGGTGTCTACGCAATTTGCTCCGGACGAGGCAGCAGACATTATGAATAATTTTAACTGGTACTTGTTAACGAGCAGCCCTGAGTTAAACGATGGTGAGACAATACAATTTACAGAAGAAGGTTCTACATTTAAGTTAACACATTGGGAAGACACTCGTTATGAGTACGAGGATGCCTTCTTTAATCCTCTTGGTTTGTGGGAAATTAGCAAATTGTAAAAGGGTAATTCCTGAGTTAAAGGTATAACTAGCAACAATAAATAATTTAGTTAGAAAGAGAGAACTCCTTAGAAAAAAATTTAAAGGAGTTCTTTCTCTTTTTGTAGAAGAAGTAGACAAGTATGCTTGTAATTATTTGAAAAGAAAGAGTGAAAACATTGTCAAAACATTTATTCATAGCAACCATGAGACCCTTAACAGATATAAAACATATAGAAGATAAACATGACGTGGGCATTATTTCGGCAGAAGAGTACCAAGAAGATGGAGATTTGCCATTTACACTTCCTTACGTATATGAAATGTTTAATAATAATACAGAGTCATTTTTAAAATTTATAGATGAAGTAATGGATATCGGCGATGCAATAGAAGTATATGAGTATTGGGAAGGTAGCGGTTTACCTGAATCCATTAATTTACCTAATGAAGCAAGAACAATTAACTTATTAACCTATATATATAAAGACGAGTATGGAGAGTATAGCTTAAACAAAAAAAGATGGTTAGAAGAATTGGCTTCCCGTACCTGTAGTTCACATCGAAGCGTCACAACGTTTGTTAAGTACTAATCGCTGTAATAAGCGGCGAACTAAACACAAAGGAGACTTTTAAATGTTACCATTACCCAATTATTTTTGCTCAAATACTAGTTGCGGTTATAAAACAACCGAAAAAAGCAATTCAACTCCTGAAGAGCTAGATAAAATACTAGAGAAAGATGGAGGATTTATGAAGAATAAAAAATCTCTTTGTCCAAAATGCAAAGAAGATTCTTTAGTGTACATACATAATAATTATCATCAAAATCAGTCTCAGGTCTAATGTGTTTCACTTAATATCAAGTTAGACTATCCTTAAATGGAGGTGCGGTCATGAAAAAATTAATTAAAGTAGGATTACTGAGCATTGTATTTGGAATTATTGTAGGGACTGTTTTATACAATTTTGCAATGGATACACACAGTATTATGGGATTTATTGTTTCGTGTAGTGTTTCAAGCTTACTTGGATATATGATTGTTAGTTCTATCTTTATGCAAGATGATAATAGCAATAAATTTAAAGAAAAGACTAACAAATTTTTTGACGGAAAAGATAGCATCAACACAACTAATCTATAAATTTATCTAAATAAATTACTTAGAAGTGGAGAGAATGTAATGATTAAGACGATAGATAAAGAAATGTTGGATGCATTATTAGAGGAATGGTCCCAAGTTAAAGAACAATCTGATTTTAATTTGTATGATGATGAATATGAACGGACTATATACATTCAAATCCTTGAAGGTAAAACGTTGTCAAATTGCGGTTTGTATTGGAACCAATGTAAATTTGTTTTTAATAACAACTACTCTGTTTATCCAAGTGGAAGAATAAGCGGAGGACGCTTCAAAGAGACACAATATGATTTTGAGTTCGAGTTTGTGGACGAAGATGGTGAAAAGGGAATAACTATACCTACATCTATTGGGAAGGAAATTAGACCCAAGTTACAGGCTTTGTTAAAACAATACGATAGATTGAATGCTCAGTCAAAGTAATTCTATATATTGCAGGGTTAAAAATTAAAAAAGTTAGCTTTTCTATTTTTAAATCAATAGAGAAGCTAACTTTTTATTATTTAAATTGATATTCAGGAGAGAACACTTCCGGAGTATTTTGCATATCATTTAATTGCTGTTCAAAGTATATTTGAACGTTTAGTTTAGAATATAACATGGGAAGCTGGACTTTTAGCAGACTTAAACAATACATACAAGGCTCTTTGTCAGTATAAATATTAACACTGTAAGAATCACGTTCAAGATTATTCTTTCCTACAACTCTAATTATTTCATTAATAATTTTTCTTTCAGCACATTTTTCTTTGCCACGCGTAAACCCTGGTTCTTTGGGGTGGTAGAGGTTTAAGTCAGGAGTTAGTCTCATTGGTAAACTTATATCACCTAAAAAATTATAACAAGGGACAGCTACTTTATCAAAATCTGTATAGTTTTTATAGATATCTCTATCGTTAATTTTACTATCTGCATAAAAGGGCATATCCCTTCCTTCAACTACACCAATTGCTGTATTTCTATCATTAGTTCTAGGCAAAGAATAAGAAGATTGCAAATTTTGAAGTTGGTCTTGTAGTTGTCTTCCTAATTTAAGATGGGCTTGTACTTGAGTTAGTTCCAAAAAAACACCTCATTATTTGTAATTTTTAGACGTTTATAATAATTAAGGTAGCATAAATTATTCATATTTAATAGTTTTATTTACTTGTAGATTATCCTATCAACTTTATGAGAAAAGGGTTTGATAGTAGATGACAAAACTTAGTCTTAGTTAATTGTTTTTTAGTTGGAGGATATATTTTGAAAAAGGCACTTTTAATTTTTGTAGGATTTCTTTTATACATATTTGCATGCTGGCTTGTGAATTTTGATGAACAATATATTATATTAAATAGTTCGGGTCAAGACTATATAAATCACTTTCACTTGTATTACAATGAATACTTATTTCTCAGAGGGGAAAACACTTCTTCTTACGATGTGATTTCTATAAAGTGGGATAGAATATACATGACTATTCTATTTGTATGCGTTTGTACATCTCGTTTGTTAAGTCTTCGAAATAGAAAATTTAAAAAATAACATAATACTATCTGTAGAAAAACAAGTTTATAATTTAAAATTTGTTATTAAACCTTAATTGGCTAAGCCTTTTAAGGTTTATTTTTTTATAATATTGAACTGGCGAATAACTTATAAAAATATATGTCATAAGCCTAAAATTTTTTCTATCAGGAAATAAGCATTCACGCAATTAATAATTACAATAAAGATATGACTGCTAAAAATATAACGTATGTACGAGTTATAAGCTGACAAAAAAGCACCCATTTTGGGTGCTTAATTTTATTTTTTATTTTTTAGCAAACTATTAAACTCCAACTCTTTAAACATTTCGTACATGGCAGTTTCGTTTAATTTCAACTCCAAATCATCTAGTTTAACATTAGATAGATGCTCCATATTTGTTTCGATGGTCGCTAACTCTTTTGAAAGGAAGGCAGATTCTTTTCCAACAATTCCGCCATCAATACCTCTTAATTCATCTGCTAGTCGCATAACTACTGTCTTAAATTCTTCTTCCTCTAATTTATTTAAACCTTTTGCTTCTTCCTTTATTACTTTATCGTCTGCCGTTTTGAACAAGTCTTTTGCTTCTTTTACTAGCTGTTTATTATACTCTTTTTCTAATAAGGACACAGCTTCATTAGCAATCTCTTCATTTGATTTTTTTAAAAGGTTTGCGATAGGGGAACGTGCAATTCCTAGTTCATCCTTAAAAAATGCCTTTGCCTCATTTTCAGGAGTGTTTTCAATGTACTCATAAATAGCTTCAATTGTCCCAAACTCATTTAATAAGGGATAAATAGAGGTAGCTCCACAACCCTTCACACCAGGAATATTATCTGAAGCGTCTCCCTCTAACCCCTTTAAATCAATAATTTGGATAGGTGATAACCCCCCGTAAAAATAAGGAATTGTTTCAGGTGTGAATTCGAAATAGTTATCTAATACTTGGTAATTTGTAAGGTCAAAATCTTCGCCAAAGTACTCTTTAACCTTATCCTTAGAAGTTGATGTGTTCAACCATACTCTCGTACCTTCAGATACTAATTGGAGCGCGTCTTGGTCCTTGGTAATTACTACGACAGGTAACTCACTTTCAAACTTTTTAGCAAGAGTCCCAATAACATCATCAGCCTCATACCCCTCGTACATAAAATTTGCAATTCCGCACACATCTAATAATTTCTGCATTGGTTTGAATTGTGAACCTAACTCATCGACAGTATCTTTACGATGCGCTTTATAGCCTTCGAATTTCTCTCTTCTAAATGTTCGTCGCGAAACATCCCAAGCTACTGCGATGTGAGAAGACGGGTATTTTTTAAAAAGTTTTAACAATGTTTTAGTCATTGATAGCATTCCGTTCGTGTATTGACCACTTGAAGTTTTCATCATTTTCTCCAAAGCCACTTCTTTCATACCTGGCTTTTTATCATAATATTCACGCGGTACGGAACCGAAAAATGCAGAAGAAAGCATGCTATTACCGTCAATAAGAATTAAACGTTTTTTTGTATTCATAGTTAGTTTACCTCTTTCAAAGTTGAATTATTATTTAATAACCAAGCATAACATAAATTAATTTTATTTTCCGAATCAAATTTTAAGAGGTTTTCTACATGATTCTGTTAAGAAAACTTAAAATCTTTTTGTTGCCAAGGTCTCAGGGATTATCTACATAAAAAAAGTTTCTAGATACCTTCACTTAGGTTTTCAAAGAAATTACTGCTTAATAAGCTATTACCGTCAATTAAGATTAGTTTGTTATTCATTTTTATATTCTCCTTCTTCTTATATGTGTTATTAATACTAATCTATTCTACACGTTTTTTGAATTTAGTGGGGGCTTTTCTGAATTAAACAGAAATTTATATTTTTTTAATCTAAGCATTAAAAACCTCAATAGATTTATCTACGGCTTTTATATACTTCGTAGCTAATTTTCCAGAAAAAATTTTTATAAACCAACAGGGTTCATAGAAAAATGCCATAACAACAAGAGAAACCACGTACTTAACCCAATGTTTATGGGTATCTTTATAATATTTAGCTCCAATATAGAATATATATTTATTGTATAATTTTAACCTTATAACATTTGATTTTAAATTATAAATTTCTTGAAGACATAGGAAAAGGTGGTAAAATCTAGTAAATCAGTTATAAAAATAGGAGGGGGAAATAAAAAATGAAATTTAAAAAGATATTATTTTATTGCGGTTTGGTTGCCTTGTTAACAGCCATCATATGGTTCTTGGAGCATAACTTCAAGGTAAATACAATAAACAAACCTTTAAACAATAATGAAGTAGGTAATTTAGCTAATAATAAAACAAAACTCAACGACTATGTTTTAAGAATAGACAATTCTATATCTGACGAAAAAAAAGTGGAAGAAGAGAAAAAACTATATTCCTTTGTAAAAGAAAATGGTGGAAAGATAAAGAAAATAGGTGTAAATGTATATATGTATTCCATTATTATCGATAAGAAAGGATTAAAAAAATTGCGTAACACAAACAATTATATAGTATATAAAAATGAAATAATTCAAGCGGTCCCTTATTAAAAAAGCATTTTATGCTTTTTTTATTTGTGAAAATAAATTAGCGGCTTTTTTCAATCTAATTTGTCGAGTATATTAACCTTTATAAACCAATAAATGTTTTAATTGCCTATAACTCCTAAACTTTATATAATGAGGATACTAAAAAGAATGGAGTGTTCCTATGTCCAGCAAGACTGAAAAATCTAATGAGATTTTTGTAGATGAAATTTCAGAAGAAGCACTGAATGAACTAGAAGATAATAAAATATTAGTAATTAAACACCCTCATTTGCAAGATGTACAAGTATCTGTGGGGAAAGAAGCAAGAGTAGAAGAATTTTTGGGTTCCCCAGTTCGCTTAGTTAGTGTAGATAATAAAGTATGGGATAACACTGATAAGGTTTTTCCTGTACACAAACTTTCCTTAACTAATAAAGAAATTACAGAATATATTATTGAATTATTAAACTGTGAAACATTAGCTAGTTTTAAATATTTTCGAGCATTAAAAGAAAAGAATTTAAAAATAAATGATGTTGTTGAATTTATTAATGGAAAAAAAGGAGTTATTTATAAAGAGCCAGATATGAACGCACCGACTAATGCTAGATATACTCCGCTAAAAAAAGACGGAAATCTAAGTAAAAGCAGCCCTAGATTAATTTATGCCGGTATGGAATATAAAGTAGTAGGGAGACATGGCGAATAATAGCCGGTCTCTTTTTTTGTTCACACATTATCTGAAGGGAAGTACCTTTTTAAACTATAAATAATAGCAATGCAAAGGAGGGAAGTTCGTTGAAAAAATCTTGGGTGTTATCTTTAATTATATCTCAGGTCTTATTTGTTTCATGTTTACCCGTAGTTAAACAAGTTTTCTCTTACCTGCATCCAATCGCTATAGCTGTGGTGTGGGCGTGCTTAACAATCCTTGTAATACTTTTAGTCTTTTTACTGAGAAAAGACAAAATAGCGGTATCCTGCACCTTTTTAAAAGTACTTATATTCTTATATACAGTCTGCTTGCTTATACTACTATTTTGGAGACCGGGCAATCAAAGCTACACATCATGGAATCTAGTACCATTCTCAACCATTCTGATGTATCTGAGAGGCTCAGGAAACTTATTTGTAGCATTTTATAATATAGCTGCTAATATAGGTCTGTTTATTCCTTTTGGGGTGTATGCGCTCATTAAGAGGGGGAGAGAGCGGCTCTTAACACTAAGGTTAATTATCATTCCTGTGTTGTTAATTAGCTTAATTGAGGTGATTCAATACATTACGCATAGAGGTAGCCTGGATATTGACGATTTAATTCTAAACTTTCTAGGTGTACTAATAGGTTATGCGTTGTATCCGCTCATTAAGAAAGTACTGCTAATAGCAGAGTTTTAATTTACATAGTTATAAAAGTGTATAAATTAAGAAATTAAAACAAACAAGCGGGTTACCTTCACTTTCTAACAGTGATAGGTAACCCGCTTAGGTATTATGTGCTGCTATTTTGTTTTCTCCAAAAATCCTCTAAAAATACTTTACTTCTGTGCATACGCATTTCTAATTGTTCCCAAAAATTATCTTGAAGTTTTTCAGGGTCTCTTTGAATTTTGTCCCAATATTCCCTCACATCTAGTTCATAGATAGTACTCATCACAATGTGTGGATGGTCGTTTAAAGAAATGGCTTTTGTTTTTATTTCCTGAACCAAGCTATCGCTTAAAAAATCCATGCTAACATCACCTTCGTTTCTTTGGAATCCGGCATTTTTTATATTTAGTGTAATGATTATAGCATAGGACTTTCGTTTAAAACTTATAAGATGGATAAATTTATAATTGGGCGGAAATATAAAAGAAATCTTGCTCCTTTACTGTATAGAGCAAGACTTAAATTTGGTTAATTCTGTATAATGATAATTAAAGATGTATATAAAATACATGTTAAAGATAATAATGAATGTATATTATTTTTTACTTTAGAACACCAACTAAAAAAATTATAGAACGGCTTAGGTATTACGGCTGTCTCTATATCTAATACAAAAGCGTCAGAACCAACAGTTGTGTTTGGTATGTTTTTTATTAGTATAAAATCATTATCCTCAGTTAAAAGAACTGAAAACAACATATTTTTTCTTATTATTATACCTTTCATTGCTAGTCCGTCTCCCTTTAAATAACTTATGTGCGATAGTCATTATATCGAATAATGTACTATCGCACAATTTATGTTTGCTTAAATTTGTATTTTTGAAATTTGTGCAATTAAAAGAAACTACTTGACGAGATAGCTTTTCCCCTTGTACTTAATACATGGTCAAAAGCTTCTTGGGGAACACCTTTTTCAATAAGTTTATCCATCGGTAAATCTAAATGATGTATTTCTCCTTGATTTTTGAAAGTTAAAAAAGATAACCAATAGGAGTTGATATCATCAAATATAATTCCTTTTGCGTAGTGATAAAAAGGAGAGTTTAATTTTGGATATTGCATAACCAACTCTTTAGCTTTTTCTACTTTACCTAAGTTAAAGTAATAATATGCCTGTATATATTCTGGAGAAGAAGAAATATCACAATGATTTTCAATTTTTCCATAATACAAATTTAAGAGAGGGATTCCACTATCTTTTATTAATATTATTTGCTCTTCTGCTTCAATGGATTCACAAAGTTCTAAAGCTTTCTTTAAACATTCATATGAATTATCATATGAGTCCATGTAGTCCATTTTTGCTGAATAATAGAGGGCAGCTGCCTTATAATAATAACTAGTTAGGTTTTTCTGTATGCCTTCTATATACTTTTTAGCGCTAGTACGGTCATTGTAATATAAGGAAGTACGAATCATTAATTCACTCACACGATTGTAAAGGCTTGTTTTAAAATAACCATCTTCTAGTTGGGATACTTTCTTTAATGCATCATCTTTTCCTGCATAAATGAATTGATAATTTCCGACTAATGCACCAACATATAATTTTGCAACCGATAAAAAAGCCTGTGCTTCCAAAGTTCTAAAAGTTGCATTATTATTGTTTTTTTCCTCTACAATGCTAGTAACATTTTCTTTGCTGCAAATCATTCTGCAATAAAGGTCATAAAGATAGAGCAATTCTTTTAAGTCAGCTGTTGCATCCTCTATTTCTCTTTCAGCAATATTTTTCACTTCATTCATACCATTATTGGTTGCGAAGTACTCTAATGCACACTTAATGTTCCGTTTATTATTCAGGCGAAGGAAATAAAATTTACAGACTTTTGGCTGCTCTTTTTCATCAAATAAAAATTGAATCAGTTCAAACAATGTTTCAAATTTTAATTCATTTTTTCCGTTTAAAAAACGTGAAATCGTAGAAGTGCTTATGTTTAATTTCGCAGCTAAATCTTGGGCTGTAATATCTAAAGCTTTCATTCTTTTTTCAATAAATCCGTACATCGCTACTTATCAAGTCCTTTCAATTAACAAAGCTATACAAGTGCTTATATTCATACATATGAAGAAGCATAATAGCTAGTACATACTGTTCATGCTTTTTTATAAGTTTAACTTTTTCTTTTTGATGAAATAATTGTTCAAAAGGAATTTTCTTTTTGTTGAATATTTCAATTTTCAAATCAATGTTTGATTTTATTAGTCCAATTACACTCATAATAATTTCTTTATCTGTTTTTGAAATCACACGAGTAGAGATAGTTGTAAGGGATATCTTAAACTTCTTCAATTGTCTTAAGTAATGTTCAATTTCCACTTTTCTCTCATCAAGAGAATCTAACTTCTTACCATTCTTTAAGCTTAGAGCTTTTAATATATTAAGTTCAGAATAAGATAAGAAATCTCCCATTGAAGAACTGTTATAAGCCATAATTGAATGTTTAAAGCTTTCTATAGCAATTGAAATATCTCTATCTTTAGAAACAGATGAAGCACATTTTTTTATAAACATACTATAATTATTAAGTAAATCGGCAACAGACTTATCTGAAATATCAAATAGCAATTCTGGCTGTTTACGGATAAAGGGAATCATTTTTTCTACTCCATCTTCATAATTCGTCAAATTTCGACATTAGACTTAACCGATTTTAGAGCAATTAGTTAGTGGTGTCAATTGCATAATATGATATTTCTGTAGTTTCGACTATGCTTATTTTTTACCATTACAAATCTTGTTAATAACAACAAATAAATGGATAATAATGAAGTTTAAAAGGGTGATAAAAGGGATGATTAATAAGTTTTAAAATAACAAGCTCTAAATTAGTAGTAGAACCTAAACTTTAATATGAGTGGAATATGCTACTATATCGCAAATTGTTTTATAATGAAGAAAGCATATATATAAGTGGTTTAGTTAGAATATGGTTTATTCTTATTTTTAAAATACATATGTACAGTATTATCTTCATTAGAGAAGGGGAAATTTAATGAAAACTTATTATAAAGGGACAGATTTTTGGAAAGAGAGCAAACCCGAAGACAAGCGAATTGAATATCCGATGAATGAGAGCGTAGTAAAAGAAGCTGAAGAAATATTAGGTGTGCAGCTTCCAAAATCGTATTTACAGTTGCTTCATCAGCAGAACGGAGGAGAACTAACATATCCCTATTTTGAGTTAGAATTTAAAGATGTAGAAGAAGAGTTGTTCACCAGAAGAGAAGAAATACGTTACATTGAAGGAATTTGTCTTGAGAAAGATGATATAAGCATTATGTCCTCTAAAGAGATGCTTGAAGAAGAGTTTCTTGAAAGGAACGGAATCAGCGTTTTATCAAACGAGTTCGTTGTTTTGTGGTCAGACTACCATCATTGGTTAGTGTTAGACTATCGAACAACAAAGGAAAATCCACCTGTATTGTTTATATTTGAGGACTATTCCGGAAAAGAGATTACGTGGAATTCTAGAAAAGTTGGAGACACATTTGAGGATTTTTCTGCAAAGTTGTTTCGTTTGCCATATGTAGACCCAAAAAAACTGTAGTTATAACTTATTAAAGAATAATAAGTGAAGATATGGAATACCATGTTATAGCAGAAAGGCTAGCACGTATATATTAAAGTGCTAGCCCTTTCTTTATGTTTGTTTGTAACGGACATACTCTCCATTGTGAAACATGTATTCCATGGTCCTGGTTCCGATGTCATTTATGATAATATAATCTTGGTCATATACATCTACAGAGAATGGATATAATTTACCCGGCGTTAAATGAGCATATTTAGCATTTTCACTTGTGTCTTTAAGTGCTAGGAAATGTGTAGAATTCTCTATTTTCTCTGTAATAACATATCTTTTATCGTCAAACATACAAGTCCTCCTCAAAGTAAGAAATAGTAATTATAGCACCTAAAACTATAAAACTACATTTTGTTTTCTTGTTTCAACTCATAACATTTGATACTTTCGGAATATTTTTATATAGTAAGTATAGGTAGAAATAACAAATAATGCTTCAATTATATATTCTACTATAGAGAACAAACCAATGTAAATAATCTATAAAGGGAGCGGGATAAGTGAATTTACATCTTAATAATGAATTTGAATTAACAGAAGAGCAATTAAAGACATTTGAAATGAAGAGAAAAGAATTGTTTTATTTTATTACTCATGACAGAGTATCGGAAAAAGAGTGGAGAATAATTTTTGGTAGTAACCAGAAAAAACACAAAGGAACTTATTATTTATATGTTCAATGGATAGATGAAATAAGCGAAGAAAAAGCCAATTCTTTTTCCCTTTCTTTTTCAAAAGTATTTTCGAATGAAGACGATAAAGAGGACCAAAAACTTTCATCTATGCTAGATGAAATACAACAGCATGTTTTTGATGGTGACTCTTTAGGTGTAGTTTTAGGGTTAATGGCTGGTTTTATTAAAAAACTTCCTAATGATAAATTAGAAATTGTCCCTGTGTCAGAGCGAAAACCTTTTTCGTATGTGTATGATACAAGTACATCATCACTAGACTCCTTTTCTGAAGATATTCAAAAAAATATAAACCGTACCATGGAAATGGATACAAAGCGTTTCTTTAAGCAAAATGGCTGGGACTTATCGTCATTTGAAGATGAAGATTCGCTGGGTCTTGAATTGTTTGAAGTATGGAGGGAAAATTCAGGTGAGCGTGATTCATTGTGGACAAGAAGCAGTGAATGTCAATACGAACTATTTAGCCCGTTTCATATATTGATGAGCAAGCACTTAGTGAAACATGCAAAGGAACAGTTTAAAAAGAAAGGGAAAGAATGGACGCTTGACGAGCATACTAAAGCAGACATGAGAAAACTTATTACACCATTTTAACTTGTTAGGTCTATGACATCTTTTATAAAGGTGTTATAGACCTTTTCCTTTTTTATTTCCAGCTTTTTTTGTTACTGTAGGAATTATTTATTCGCCAAAAATTAAAGTATTTGGCATTATGCCTGGAACTGTGTGGTTCCCAATGTTTTGTGTGATGCCAGGGTTAATTATAGGTTTTTTCCTAAAATGGCTTATAAAAAAGGGGATGACCAATTAGTCATCCTTTTTTATAATTAATTACTTTTCTAAATAGCAAAAACACTCTTTGGTATGGTCATTTACCATACCGACTGCTTGCATATATGAATAGCAAATAGTTGTACCTACAAATTTAAAACCATTTTTCTTTAATTGTTTGCTCATTTTGTCACTTATTTCTGTGGAAACTGGTACATCTTTAGACGTTTCCCAATGGTTATTAATGGGCTTCCCATCTACGAAACTCCATATGTATTTAGCGAAAGAACCATACTCTTCTTTTATACGTAAGAATGCTTTAGCATTCGACACTACACTGTTAATTTTAAGTTGGTTTCGAACAATACCTTCATCGGCAATTAATGATATGAGCTTATCTTCTGTATAATTAACTATTTTTTCTGCTTCAAAGTTATCAAACACCTTTTTATAATGTTTCCGTTTTTTTAGGATTACCCACCAACTTAAACCAGCTTGGGCTCCTTCTAAACACAACATTTCAAAAAGAAGTCTGTCATCATAAACAGGAACTCCCCATTCTTTATCATGATAATCAATATATAAAGGGTCTTCAGTTACCCATTTACATCTTTTAAGCAATTTCTTCACCTCATGATTTTTATATTGTTAAGAGTAAAACAGAAATATTAGTTTATATTGATAAATTCTTAATATGAAGGATAGTATGTTCTCTTTCGATATCCTTAATTTGCTCATGTAAATCGGTTAAAGAATCTGCTGAAACTTCGAGACTCTGTGTTTCTAAATATTCACTTGTATCAATTCTGTAGTATATCTCATATGTATACATTTTGCGTTTCTCCTTTATATGTGTTCAATCTAGGAATTGGCTTATGCAAAAGGCTATTGATTATGCTGGATAATATATAGTTAATTTTGCTATTATTAGTTTAAGTTTACATTAAAACGTCTAGATATTCCATTGCTTTAAATCTAGCAAAACTAACTTAACAGGAATAGAATTTTTATAGAGGTGGGGAATGATGGAAACAACATGCAACCTAAAGAAAACACAAGTAGTAAAGGAAGTAAAAGAAAGTTTAGAAGGAAAGAAGTTCACTCACAAGGAACACAACTACGCAATACGTAAGTTAAAGCCTTACGAAGATGAAGAATTAGCCACACCCAATTTAGAAAAAATGGAGTTTTCAAGTAAATGGATTGAGCTTTTAATACATACACTCAAAGATAAAGCTGCTTATTCAAAATTCTTTAAAAATATTAAGGAACCTATTAAATATAACTACCGCGAAGCACTGCAAGAAAAAACGTCTGTTGAATTAGCATTTTTAATTAAGGACTTAGGTAAGAATGTATATACAAATTGGTACTATCTAGAGAAAGGTTTTCGTTTACATAAGAAGATTAGCAGCAAACTTCAACATGCAAATATCACCAGCTTTTCATGGATACAAGATAAGCTTTACTATATTTATGTTAAAGGATGCGTATATGCTGTTAGACCGGTTTATACGTATGAAAAAAGCTCAGAAAAAGGTTTTGAGTCCATTACAATAGAAGATGTACCAGAAGAAATTCAAAAGGAAATAGAAGAAATAAGCGGAGGAGCTCCAGTATCAATATACGGTGTCATGTCTAGCTATTATCATTTGCAAAACTTTTTAAAATTTATACATAGGCTTACTGATATTCTTGCCAAAAGACTAAATAATGAAAGTGCTAATTTTACAGGTATTAATAAGTTAAACTACAGAGAATATTATTTAGCACTAAGCCAAGGGAATATTTTGTTGTCTAAAGAACAATGCGAGAAAATTTCTAAGCCTGTTTTAGAAGGTGAAGAATATCAGTATATATTAATGGATAAAAAGAAAGAAATTGAACTATATAACCGAAGGAATGAAGGAATAGAAGTCGTATTTAAAGGTGATTTTATAGAAAACTTTCCAAGTAAAGGTGTAGTAACGGAAGGATATTTGGCTATAGGCAAAGGAAACAAGCAGCTTACCTCAATTTTAAAGAGTAGCAAATTAAATTCCTTAATTCCTTTAAGGTATCTTTTATTTTCAGGAAAGCTACATCCTATTTATTCGCTTTATGATATGAAAGATATAGGCTTAAATTTATATACCAATGACACCAAACCTTCGTACTATTTAACAGAGGAAGCCATTTTAGAAAAATATGCTGTTGAAATCTCCGAGCTTCCTCTTACAGGGTTTTTGTTGCCTGAGAGCCCATATCAGGATAGTCAGACCCTTTATGATACGAGCAGTTTAACTGGCGACAATGAGCTTGTATTTTACGAAGAGGAAGAATTACAGCAAGTTCAGTCTTTTTATACGTTCTTGGAAAAGCATCTTGCTGATATACCAAAACTATGGGATATTGACTCGTCTAAAGCAAGAAGAATTGGGGTGTGTGGAGAGCAAGCAGTCCTTCGTTTGACATCAGAAGATTACAAAGACACATTGTTTTCTAACATACTGAATAAAGACGAAATTGAGGATAGCCATGTCATTATAAATATTGATGAAATTACCCGCTTTAAAAGGTTATTAATTACACAGGGTAGTAATATTATGACCGCAAGACCGCTAGGGTTAACTAAAGAAGGAAGGGCGGTATTAGAGCTAAGAAAGTACAAGGGAAAAGAAGACGAGATACCAAGCGCTTTTTCACCATTATTGGCTGCTAGTAGGTTACAAAAAGCAGGTAACGAAAGATAGATAAATAAGGTAGGATACAAAAGAAACTTGCTATTCTAAAGTTAAATTTAGAATAGCAAGTTTCTTTTGTATTGTTTGTGAATGGGTTTATATTCTATAAAATCAGTCCGCAGAAGTAGAAGGAATTAAGGCTGTAGCACATTTCAGATTTAGTTCCATTTAAATATAATGGTAATTGTCTACTGCTTACTTAATACAGACTATTTATATAGAGAAAGAGTATAGGGGGAATAACTATGAAAAGAATTGGACCGAAGGGCTTGAGATGGTTAAAAATCATTCACGTTTTTCTAGTGGTATTATTTTTCGGAGGAATATTAAGCTCATTAGCATTAAATTTACATATTGACTTTACTAAATATGATGAAGCATACCTTGGTTATAAAAGCGTTATCATCATTAGCGATAATATTATTAGATGGGGTGCAGTTGGAACTTTGTTAGTTGGTTTTATTTATGGATTTTTTACAAATTGGGGATTTTTCAAGCATAGATGGGTCGGTGTAAAATTTATTCTTTTTATCATACAAACTGTTGTTGGAATTTTTGTTGTAGATAAGCTGATGGTAGCCAACATGGACATATTAGAAACACAGAAAGAATTAGCCTTAAGCAATCCAAAATTCATTCAGAACCATGCAATAAGACAATATGCTATATATTTTCAAGTGGCAGTTACTATCTTCATTTTTATCATTTCGTTTTTAAAACCTTGGAAAAAGAGAAAACAACAGCTTACACAAAAAGGTTACTAAATAATAATTGCAACAATAGAAGCAAGCGTGTAAAAATATTCAGTTTTACTTCTATTGTTGTTTAGAACAAATAAAATAAAAAATGGGTCTGCAAGACCCATTTTTAAACTATAATAGTCTAATTTTTCTTTACTAATACTGAGCGGTCACTATGATTATAGGTTACATTTAATCCTAAGTTTTCACTTACAAAACGAAGAGGGACAAACGTAGTGTTTTTATTTATCTGTGGCGGAGCATCTATTTTAACATTTTTGCCATTTATTAATGCGTAATCCTTATCGAGGGTTAATACAACAATAGTTTTACCATCTTTTAATGTTATTGTTTTCTCCTTTTGATTCCATGTTACGCCAGTCCCTAATTGTTCACTTACCATACGTATAGGAACCATTGTTCTTCCGTTCTTCAAATAAGGAGGCGCTAATAATTCTTTTATATCTTGTTGAGTATGTACATCAGTGCTACCTAAAAATATTTTAACGTGTTCTTCGTTATAAAGAGGTTTGTATAAAATCTCCTTTTTCTCAAACGCAATTTTATTATCTGGTGTATATAACGTGATTTTTATTTCATTTTTTCCTTTATTTAAATCAGAATCTTTAATGTCTATATCATAGGGATACTGATAAGATTCAGCTATTAATTTTCCGTCAATGCTATAGGTTACCTTTCCGATGTAAGGAACATAAGTCTTAGCCCAAGCCATTAGTTTAACGGGCTCTGTAATTGCTTGTTTATTATAGTTTGTAACATATCTAGGAACAAAAGTTTCTTTTTCGGCAAAACTACCATTTACGACTGAAGAAAGAAAATAATCGTCTTTTATCATATCTTTATAACTTTCGAATACCTTTTTATTGTCCATGATGCTGTAATCCGCTTTCTTTCTTTCTTCGGTACTAGCGTGTATTAATGTGTTCATACTAAAATAGTTAATCGCTTTAACTCTAGGATAGTTCAGCTTTAGACCCTCATACATCATATGCATTTTAGTAATGGCAAAGGTAGACGCATCTTTCATGTCCGCAGCGCTTAAGTGACTTGCTCCATATTCACTTATCATTATTGGTTTTTTATCTGAATACTTTTCATAAACGTAACGAATTTCTTCAATTGGATTTGTGTACTCATTTGGATAATTTTTATCACCGTTTCGATAGTTGTTGCTATAATGATTGACTCCTACCCAGTCTACATAATTATCTCCAGGATAATATTTATCAATTTCATCCTTAGGATTAGCAGCTGGAGACCAAACCATTGCGACATTCGGTGCCTCTTCTTTCATGACTTGTGAAAGTAATCTAAACTTCTCAATATATAATTTAGGATTTCCGGTCCAATTAACCCAATTTCCGTTCATTTCAGATGCAAATCGTATGAAAATAGGAACATTCGAAGCATAAGCATCTTTTGCAAACTGTCTTAAGTATTTGTCGTCGTTTACAGATGATAAACCACCATTTGGTTCCAAAGCCAAGTGAACGGAACCATTAGCAGCCTTTACTTTTTCTACCCACGCAGTAGGAAAAGCATCTCCGTATTTATGATAGGTAAAATAAACAGCGTGTTGTTTCCCGGTTTTTTGGTTAAACTCGTCAAATCGATTTGAATAATCACCAATGGTTTCTTCTTTCTCTATAAATGCTCCAATATAAATGCCATTAGAGGGTTCATATTTTTGAAGTTGATAGTTAGTTGGTTTTTTGTCTGAAGTGATATATAAATTAACAGAACTATTAATGGAATCCGCTATTTTCAACACAGCATAATAGGTGTTCATATCTCCCTTTTTATAATAAACAGCTGCTTCCTTATAATATGTCTCTGCTGCTTTTTGATATTCACCATTTAACTTATAAGATTCAGCGAGTTTTCTTAAATAAGAAGCGTTTAATTCTTGTTCAACTGCATACTGGAATTCAACTATTGCATTTTTATAGTCTTTGTTTGTAAGATAATTCATTCCGTTTTTATAGTGGCTATACGGATAGTTATTGTGATGTGCAAATACGGTTGTTACGGGGACTGTTAGCATACAGCTTATAATAAGTATCAATGTTTTTTTAAATTGCATTTAACTTTTTACCTCCTTTTGAAAATTACTAATTGCACTATACATACCATATACTAAGCAAAAATCAACATTTTTATAGAAGAATATTATTATATAGATTTTGGTTAGGAGTAATTGAAATGAAAGGTTATGAGAACACAATGGAACAATTGTTTCTTTGGTGAGAATAGGGATTTTAATTTTACTTTTAAAAAAGAGATGTTCAAAAAGTTTTTCTCATACTGATGGACATTTATTAAATTATAAAAGGTGAGTATATGGAAATATTAAATAGTAAAAGTGCAATTTCTAAAGATGAAATAAAAAAATTTGAACAGATTATAGAATATAAGTTGCCGGAAGACTATACACAATTTTTATTAAAATATAATGGCGGGATACCGAAAAAAACGGATTTTGACTATGAAGGAATCGATGGAGAAGAATCTTCGGTTGTTCAACTTTTTCTATTATTAGGTGACCAACATAGTGAAAATATTAAGCAAGATTATAACTATTACCTTGGCGAGGGTAGAATACTAGAAGGAATTGTACCAATAGCTTATGACCCATTTGGTAATTTAATATGTTTATCCTTAGTGGAAGAAACCTACAATCAGATATGGTTTTGGGACCACGAATTGGAAGAAGAAGAGGACAATCTCTTTTTTGTTGCAAAAACCTTTAATGATTTTATAAAAATCTTATATACCGGAGAATAAATAAAGGTATCTAGACTAAAGATTTGAATTCTCTTAGAAGTTCCTGCTACATAGTTTCTAATAAAAACATTAAAATATTTAAATGGAGAGCTAATGCAGACCCTTAAAAAACTACATTTCAGCAGTTTCTAAGCATAAAGGCAATTCCGATAAAACACTAAGACTTAAATAAGAGGTGAAATTATTGTACCTTGATGATTTGCAATCAAAAAAGCTGTTAGAACTGGGGTTTGAAAGAAGATTTTACAAAGATGAAGTTGCACCGTTTGATTTTTATTTATACAAGAATGATGAATGGTGTTTAGGTGGAAATGTTTACAAAGAATCTTTATTGGCACCCAAAGAAGTATACGAAAAAGGTGCTAGATTATTAAGCACTGATGATTTAGTTTCCTGGTTTGAAGAGAATAATTACTCTTTTGAGCTGACCTATGCAATTCAAGGTATTGGATACAGAATACTAGCAACTAACAAAATTAAGAATGAAACCTTTAAAGCAAAAGGAACCAATATTACTTTTGCGTTAGGTAATGTTCTTGAAAAAATATTAAAGAAAAAATAAAAAAAATTGTAAAAGAAAGCTCTCAAAAAATAGAGTTCTCTTTTTTAGTTAATATTTTTAGATTGTTAATTGTTGTGAAATTTCACGTAAGAAATATTAGAGTTATAAATAGTAATGCTGTGAGGTATTGTGGTACAAGTAAAAAAACATATAGAGTTGATACCTATGATGAAAATTATGAACTTACCGGTGTGAGTGAACTTAGTTAAAAAGACATTATATTTGAAAAAAGAGTCCTAAATATAAATTAATTAGTGGCTCTTTTTTAGTACATATAACTTATGTCCGTTAAAAGGTAGTTTTAAGCGGTTGTTTATAATTATAATAAGATATAGTTTAAAAGACTTAACATATTATGTTTAAAACTTATGTGGAGTGATTTGATGAATTATGATTTGTTAAAAGAAAGAGTTAAAAAAATTTCATCCAGCGTTGAACAAATTGGTGGGGAAATGCAAGAGCTTATAATGGATAGACCAGCATCTAGGGAAGAAGTAAATCAGAAAGAGAAAGAATTAGGTGTTAAACTACCGGAAAGTTTTAAAAAAGCACTTATTGAGTTCTCAAGAAGTTTTAGCCTAAGTTGGTCTTTACCGGATGACATAAATACACCTGAAGAATTCAATGAAATTTTCAGCGGTTCGTTTCATTGGGGCTTAAATTTACTTACTAAATATGAAGAAGAACGTAAAGAGTGGATTAGTAGCGTTTTTTCAGACCCTACAGATAAAAATGATGGTATCTGGCATAATAAATTAGCTTTTTGCGAAGTAGGAAATGGGGATTATTTGGGATTTGATATAAAACAGGGAACGGACTATCCCGTAATCTACTTAAGTCATGATGATGGTGAAGGACACGGATATAAATTAGCAGATAACTTTTCAGAGCTGATTGATAATTGGTCCAGGTTAGCTTTTGTGGGTTGCGAAGATTGGCAGTGGCTACCTTTTGTAAAAAGTGCTGATAGTGGTCTAATTGCTAACGGAGAGACAGCAGAATGTTTTAGGATGTGGCTCAATTTAGATATTTAACTTAAGCTAGGTATAAGTGGAACAAATAAAGAATGAATTGGAAGAAGAAGTGGATAATCTCTTTTTGTTACAAAAAACTTTAATGATTTCATAAAAACGTTATATATCGGAGAATAAATAAAGGTGCTTAGAATAAATAATTTCTCATAAAAGCATTAAATTATTTAAATATTGTTTAGCTCGTTAATTAATAAAAGAGAAAGAAACAAAAATGATTTCTTTCTCTTTTAAGTTAATGAATATTACAAAAGGGAATTAATCCTCTAAACTTTTTAAATACTCTTTAAGTTCCTCATCATCAAGGTATGGTTTTTGAAATTTAAATTTATAATATTTCTTTTTATTATTTTCTACAATATAAACATTTATAGAGGGTGTTAATGTTTTCAGTTGAATGGTATCTTGATAGGGTAATTTTCCTGTACCAGGAAGATAATCATTTTCAAGGAAAGGATTAGGCTGACATTCTACATACAGTTCAATATCAGTTCTTAAACCATGTTTACTATACTTTTTCACTTTAACTTCGCCATTATGACATTTTTCATATGTATAAAAGGTTATTTTTTTATTTAGGAAATTAATATGGTAAGAATCATAAACTTCATCTTCCTTTTTTTCGGTTGTGTTATTAACTACCAAAAAGGAAGTGATTAAAATTAGCAAAGTTGAAAGTGTGCCTAAAATTAATTTCTTTTTCAAATTTAGATAGACCTCATTTCTTATAAAATTAAAATTGTTACAGATTTAATCATGCAAATAGGTCCTTTCTTTAAAATTGTTTAGGTCCTATTAAATAATAAAAACTATATTTTATAAGTTTTTATTGAATTTCTTCGTAATAATATTTTTTACCGTTATTTATACTATAAGCTTTAATGTTTTGATTCATATCTTTTATTTTAATGGTGGTATAAATGTTCTCCTCTAAGAATGGGCAGGTATCAGGGTAACTAACTTTAGTTTCTATAGAGGTAGTTTGTAATGTTTTTTTAAGATTGATGATGTTTAGCCTTGCTCCACCGCAACTAGCATTATTAGTTATAGTTATTGTTTTATCTTTTTTATTTAGAGTGTAAGTTCCGCCGGAATCTGGATTTAAGGAGCCGCGAGAAACATCTACTATTTTATATTGCAGTCTAGTATCCTGTTTTATAAAGAACTGATAGCAAAATAATAACAATACAATTAATAGAATTATTTCAGTGATAACTAGGTACTTAACTTTCAAATGCTTACCTCCTTTCTAATTGAATCATTTTCTATTTTTCGGATATTTTACACCTTTGTTTAGTATGTAAATAAAAAGCCTACATTAAAAGATTAATAGTTTCGTTCTTGTGGAGAAAATTAAAGGTAACATTATAAGCAATTCAAAAAATATTTGTCTTAAGGTAAAATTAAAACAAGCTTACAAAGGGAAATAAATTTGTTTTTTGTTTTAGTCATTATGATTTAAAAATAATAAGGGGGAAACTGACATGACAAAAGGAAATAACATCAATAATAAAGAAGAGTTGTCACTAGAACAACGTGAAGAATTACTCAAATTATTGGGAGACCGTTTTGAGAAAAACATGAACCGTCATAAAGGTCTTGAATGGTCTAAAGTTCAAGCGAAGTTAGAAGCTAACACTGAAAAACTGTGGTCTCTCAATGAAATGGAAATAACCGGCGGTGAACCGGATGTTATTGGTTATGATAAAGAGAAGGACGAATACATTTTTTATGATTGTTCAGCGGAAAGTCCTAAAGGACGCAGAAGTGTTTGTTACGACCGTAAAGCGTTAGAATCAAGAAAAAAACATAAACCAGAAAATAACGCTATTGATATGGCAACTGCCATGGGCATTGAACTTTTAACGGAAGAACAGTACCGGTCGTTGCAGAAACTTGAAAATTTTGATAAGAAAACGTCGAGTTGGGTACAAACGCCCCCTGATATTAGAGAACTTGGTGGAGCCCTTTTTTGCGATTGTCGTTACGGTCACATCTTCGTGTACCACAATGGAGCAGAATCCTACTATGCTGCGAGGGGTTTCCGTGGCTCGCTGAGGGTCTAAATATTGCACAAGCAGCTAAATTTTAATATAAGAACGAGTCACCTGGGGAAGGCTTTAATTTCTTTTTTTAACTATTAAAATCATTAGTTGAATAAGAAAAAACAACTTACAAAAACGCTTGAATTTTTTAGTTCAAGCGTTTTTGTAAGTTATTAATTGTGTTAATGCTGGTGTATTTTGACATGAAATTCAAGCTGTTATTTAACATTTTTTCCACGTTATCTGAACTACTTATTCAAAAATTTAGTCTCTAAAATATTTATTTTTTCTACTTTCATACTTTGTGTAAAAAAATTAAAATTTCCCAAAGACCTATTAAGCTATTTATTTTGAAGTTTTTTTTCTAGATAAACATGCTGGGACACTATTGACTCTAAGTGAGCAAACTTGTTTATTTTGTTGTCAATTTGATTGGTAGGTTGTCTGTCATCATAAGCGCTTAAATGTTTTATAATGTCTGTAAATGTTTCTTCAATTTGATTC
>Ga0209463_1000683_pt1 | contig 23848 bp, 20 predicted proteins | sample AgamicMgSfrz_FD_187169 | JGI IMG/M metagenome (GOLD analysis project Ga0209463, IMG submission 187169) | Agave microbial communities from Guanajuato, Mexico - Mg.Sf.rz (SPAdes) (version 2) | ecosystem: Host-associated > Plants > Phyllosphere > Phylloplane/Leaf | place: Guanajuato, Mexico... | reverse complement strand
GAAGTTTATCACAAAAATTTATACTCAAGAGGAAGTTTTGGTCCAACTAAGGTCTCAATTTCATCAGCTTCAACATACTATGCTCAAGCACAAACACTAAGTTCTTTAGGCTCAGGAAAAGTCACTGTAGTTTCTCTAGATAAGTAATTATCAAAAATGGAACATTGATTTCACATGATGTTCCATTTGTTTTTATTTGAATGCACAAAGATAACAATTCCAAAATTTAATTGCTTAAAGGGAGACTATAATGATTAAAATTAATAATTTATCAAAAAAAATTAGAAGAAGAAGGGTCTTAAATAACATAAATGCAGAATTAAAAGGTATTACAGGAATCCTAGGGCCTAATGGAGCAGGGAAAACAACTTTAATGAAGATTATTGCTTCAGTAGAAAAAGGGGATGGTGATACTGAAATTATTTATAAAAAGAAAAATGACAACGAAGTGAAAATAGGATTTTTACCTCAAAATTTCTATATTTACCCTAACTTAACTGTCATGAATGTATTGAAATTACTTTCTACATTACAAGAAATGTACGATGAAGATCACTTAGAAAGGTTGTTAAATCAGTTAGCTTTAACAGAGTATAGAAATGAAAAGATGAAGAACCTTTCTGGAGGTACATTACAGAGGGTTGGAATTGCTCAAGCTCTTTTAAATAAACCAGACTATCTAATTATCGATGAGCCAACAACAGGATTAGATATTAATGAATGTATAAAATTAAGAACTACTTTATTAAGTATAAGTAGAGAGGTAGATATTATAATATCTTCTCATATTCCTGAGGATATTACTTCTATCTGTAATCATCTTATTGTTATAGAACAAGGAGAGAAAATATTTGAAGGAGGATTGAAAGAAATTATTGAGAAATCTAATGGACTGACCTATGAAACAGTAGTACACCGATCGGGAATTTCAGAACTTAACCGAATAGGAAGTATATTAAAGGTTGGGCAACTTTCTGATAATAAATTAAAAGTTAGAATCTTGACTAAAACCCCATTATTAGATGGGCCATTTAAAGAAGTTAAACCTGATTTTTTAAGTGGATACGTAAGTCTTTTAAAGGGTGAGAAATAAGTGTTAAATATTTTAAAAATAAAATTTAAAGGTCTAAATTTATTATTAAAATTATTAGCCTTATTCTATATATTGGAGTTTTCTTTTATTGTTTTGAAGGTATTTGACAACGCTAATACTATATTTTTATTCACTCAGCTTATATTTGTTCCTCTATTTGGAATTTTAGTCCTTTGTTTATTTTATGATTTATTTGCCACTAAAAGCTCCACGTTTTTATATACTTTTTATCGAGGAAAGGCGTACAAGGTTTACTTGCTCTGTTTAGGCTTATACATGATGCCTTTATTAATGCTTTGTGTTTTAATAAGTATTTGTTATGAACCATTTAACAGCTTAGCTGCTTTTTTTCTTTTATCATCCCAAGTGTTACTATTTAGCACCCTGTCTTTGATTATTTTTATTTTACTCTCGGATATGAGCATAACCATTTCATTGTTTATTCTGTACATTTCTGCTGAAGTGGCGACCTTTGGAGAAAATAATTATCTTTATCATATGTTCTATATGGATCTACACCAAATGGTTAGCTTTTCTAATGTTAGTAGCACGTTAGTTTTAAATCTTATAATTGGTCTATTGGGCTATAAGGTTTTTAAGTCAATTGTAGCTTAGTGTTCTTTTAAATATAAAGCAAAGCACTCCATTTTAAAGGGGTGTTTTATTTTGTGGCTTTTATCTATAAACAAGTATTTGAAGGACTCTTTTTATTAGAAATTAAAACAAATATTTTTAATGGTAAGGTTGTTAATTTACTGTATGTCTTTTCTTTATATAATGTCAGCTGGCACTTTAAAATAAGGAGGAATAATTAATGGAAGTTGGATATTATTTAAGTAAATCAGAGGTAAATGAACTGTTAGCGAATTTTAAAGAAAAGCAAAAATTTCATAATTTAATTAAAGAAATGAAAAAGCATGAAGACTTTGATTTCGACCCTGAAACAGTTGAAGTAATTCAAGGACTAAAGTTTGATACGGTTAAGGAAAAAGAAGTAATCTCTGCGAAAGTGTTAGCATTAAAAATCAATGAGAAGATTAGTATCAGATATATTACACGTCATCTAAATGGTGATTTAGATACAAAAAATGATTTCTTTGTAGGTGACATTACCTCTGTTAAAACAAAAAACGATAATACAATCAAGCATTTAGTTTTTAGAGCTCGTCATGACGATGAAGTTTCAACTTTAGAAAAGGAGTATGCCGAAGAAGCAATTGCTCTTTCTAAAGAATTAGATGAAGAATTTGACCAAGAATTTAATTTTGACGAAAATTATTATCCTGGTCAACTGCTAGATCAAGTTGATTCTGAAGCAGTTATTCAAGGTTGTATTGCTGGAGGTTACCTTTATTGTGGAGCAGCATGTGGGGGATACCCAGCTTGTTCAGGGTCTAGAAGTGGCATAAACGGACTCGATAATTGCTGTAAAAAACATGATTGTTGTTATCATACAAAAAATACAAGTGGTCCAAACTGCTATTGCGACCAAAATTTATGTGATTGTGCACAAGCTGCTCCATGGAAGAAAGCTACTCCTATCGTAGAAGCAGCATTCTGTTTCGTTTGCTAAATATATACAAAAAAAGTAATGTGGTTTTATACACATTACTTTTTTTACATTAGAATTCTCTACGTAATTCTTTATCAGATTGTGGTACACCTTTTTTTACATAGTTTAAAGTAACTGTTCCATGTTTTAGCTCTGTATCTTTTTTCAAAAAGGATATAATTTCGTTGAAAGTTTTATCATCCTCCTTTTTGGCCTTTCTAGCTACAGAAATATTAATTGAAGGATTTGCATCATAATCCTTATAACTATTGGGGTGATTAGGATCTACATTATATGTTTTCCCAACTTGTTCATCATAAAATACAATAAGGTCATCTAGTGGTTGAAATTTTTGTTTTATATAAGGACGAACCTTTTTATCTAATTCATTTTCCCACTTAGCAGAAACATAGCTGTCTTCCATCTCATTTATTTCGTCATTGTAGTAGACAAGAAAATTTATATGATCTTTTTTATTAGTTACCTTTGCTGCATATTCAAAAGGAAAATTCTCCATGTTATCGTATAGGGTATCGTAAATAACAGTTGGATCTGTGAAGTTAGTTTTTAAATACTTTTTAGCTTCTATTTTTACTTTTTCTTCTTTGTCCTCATCTGGCTTTAAAGATTGATTGAATATAAAAACGGCACCTATAATAGCAATTATTAATATGCTAGCTGTCAGTATCAGCCTTTTAACTAGTTTATTCATAGTTCTCCTTCTTTCTTGTGAGTTTTACGATTAATTTAATACTTATCTATTGTGACTCCAAGGGAAGCTGTTCGTATAAAGGATAGATCGTTATATTTCTTGATTTCACTAGGAGTTCCTGTAACGACAACACCTATAATTTTGAGATTTCCAGGTGATAAATCTTTAGTTTGGTTATGAGTAATATTTTGAATGATATTATTTGCTGCATGTTTATGAGTTCCAGTGTCCTTAAGGGAGTTTAAAGTATTAATGAATATTTTGGCTTCTGAATTTACTTGATTACTAGATTGAAATCCGATTGCTTCCTCACCACTAACAGTTAAACTTGTCTCTTTTGATTTATTGAGTTCATTGTAAGTTTTTATATCTGATTGGTCGAAGGTATCTACCCAATACCATGACAAATTTTTATTGAACATTTTTTGAACGTCTTTTATTTTATAGCCACGATTAAAGGAAAAAGCCATTTCTACTACTTTGTTATCGTCTATATGTTCTAAAATATTTCTATCATCAAACAATGGGGCCTTAACTCCTGGAGGAAGGAATTCAATTGCCCGTTCTCCGTTAAAGTATGAAGGTGTTCTTTTATCATTTACTTCTTGTAATTTACTCGGCCCTTCTGAGGTTATAAGTGCAGATTTGCCAAAAAGTGAATAAACTTTTTCTTCTGAAATCCAAGGTACAGGTATGCCGTCTAAATTTTTTACGAATTCGGTTTTAGACGTGGCTGAAAATAACGAATGATTAAAACTAGTACCTTGCTGTTCTATGTTAGCTCCCTCAATACTATGCCAAGACGCATCGTCATTTGTTTGCTTATTAATAGTTTCATTCATCATATAATTACCTAAAAAGTAAGTGAGTAAGATTACAAGTACACTGATGGAGAACGATATAAGTACAATTCTAATCATAGAATTTCTTTTTGCTTTTTTTACTAAGTTTGTGAAATCAGGATCTTTAATTGGAAAGTCATTATCTTTCTTCACCTTGATACCTCCGATATTCTTTTATAAATTGTTTTCTTGCTCTGTGCATAATGGTTTTTACGGAATCCACTTTCATACCATATAGGGCTGCAATTTCTATTAGCCTTAGGCCTGTACTATATTTCAAAATTAGAAATTGAGCATATTTGGGTTTTATACTTTCTAGAAGTATATGTATGTCTTTTTCTAGTTCTTTTTGTAAAACTGCTTTCTCAGGGGTAAATTCATCAAACAGTAAATCCTTGTAGTCAAAGTTAAGGGTAATATTTTGACGTCTATTTTTCTTCCTACACAAATCATAATATTGATTAACTGCAACACGAAATAACCAACTTTCTACAGACTCGATATGGATAGAATCTATATTAGATAAAAACTTGTAGGCTGTATCCTGAATCACATCTTCTGCATCTTGTCGATTAGCACCCATTTTCATAAGATACACTTCCATTTTTCTTAAGTAATTATGTAGTTTTTCACCAAATTCAATATCGTTCATTTAGACCTCCTATCTTTAAGACGTTCTTATCTGTAAAAGGTAAACAGAATAAAGAATATTTTTTATAAAAATTCTAAAGTTTAGAATGAAAATGACTCTATTCAAATTTTTTTAAAAAAACACTAGTTCTTTTTTTAGAATTTTTTCTGATTTAGACTAGAAAGGTTGTAAATATGGCTAGTTGATCTTCTTTAATAAGTATAGCTTTAAGAAATCCTATTGATAGAAAAACTTAGAGCTAGATAAAGGAGGAATAATAACATGGCAAAAGAAAAATTGGATAATTACAAAGTAAATGAGGTTGAAGCACAAGCAAGTTCTACAGTTAGTATTAAACCTGGAACTAGAGTGGTGAATGGAGGGAAAATGTTATTTTCTAGTGGTAAAGCCAAGATTAGTGCAAAAAATAGAAGTGCAAATGCTGTTCTTGGGGTGCACATTATGGAAACAGCTTACTTAGATGAACCAATTAAAGAATGGTTTTTGCAACCAGGGGAGTCAATTTCTTATTCAAGTCTAGGGGTTCAAAAAGATTATTTATATTTGCGTTTATCAAGTTATAGTCAAAATGCTACGGGGACCGGCACCCTTTCTACCGTTTAATATGTAGAAAAGAAATTACCCTGAGTTATAAATAACTCAGGGTAATTTCTTTTAAACTCTAATTTTTAAAATTTTATTACAAGTTTAGGTTGTGGAAAGAAAATAACTAACTTCTTTATAAAGCATATAACATGGTGGTATAGCCAAATGGGTAAGGCAAAGGTCTGCAAAACCTTGATTCACGGTTCAAATCCGTGTACCACCTTTACATAATACTAAAATATTTAAATTTGAATGAGTTTATAGTCCAGATATACCAAAACTAATAGCGATAAACAGGAAAATTATAATTAGTAAGGCGGTTAAAGATAATACTACAGTTCTCCATATGTTTTTAGGACTTGCTATAGCAAAAATTATTGTAAGTACCAACCCCACTAACAATATAGTATTAATTGTTGTTGATGAATAATTGTTTTCAGTGGGTACCAGGAAATAAAACGCAATAGTTAAAATAAGAAATCCTAAAGAAATCTTTGCAAAATGTTTTCTCAAATCTGTTCCCTCCATGTCTGTAATATTTTATATATATTATAAAGTTTATAACGAGATATACCGTCTTCTTAAAGTTATGCTATTATCATGAAATTTAATATACATTGAGAAATCTATATAGATTTTGTAATAGTATTAAAGGATTATATTTACATTGAGCTCCATTTTTTAAATCTATCTAATTCCTTAATTGGATAATAATCACTTTTGAGTCTTCATTCTATCAATATTTGTTAGTCACCTCAACCAATAGTAGGTCACAAATGCATAAGAGGTTTAGTAATACATATTATTCCTCATAGATGGGCTTTGCAAAATAAGAAGTGTTTGATTGTTTGGCTGCGTCTTGAAAACAAAGATAATTACTCAAACAATCTTTAATATTTTCACATATTTGTTAACAGTACAAGCTTCTAGTTTTGTTGCGTTTACCAAAGGGAATAAAGTTAGAATAAATATGACTTATATAGCCTGATGGACATGATTTTCCTGGAGTATTAGTATTATATTACTTAAAAAGCATCTGACAATATTACCTATTAATAGATATTTACCCAAATATTATTAAAGGGAGATGTATAATGAAATAAAAAGATACTTTTTATTTAGATTTTATACTGCAATGGATACAAGGAGTAGTTAAATGAATAAAGAACAAGAGGATTATAGGATTACAGAGAGGACAACCCGTTTAGGAATAGTAATAATAGTGTTTAGTGCATTGTGGTACCTTTTTAAAGGATCTCTAAAAATATGGTTTAAAACATTTTCAGAATTTATTGTTGTGAAAAGTTATTTTCATATAGGCTCCTTACTGTCTATTTTAGTTTTAACAATTACTTTTTTTATAACTTATTCTGTTGTGAAATACATGTATTTTGAGCTAAAGGCTTTTCAACACTTTGACAATAAGGAGGAAAAAAAGAAAATATTAAAAGAAGCAGAGGAGAGTTTTAAAAATATATTTCAATGTCTTAAAACCTCCTTTATAGCTACAATGTTAATGCTTGCTTTAGTTTGTCTAACAGTAGTGGCAAATAGCGGCTCTACTTTTCAAAAATACGAAATATATGCTGTGTTTATAGGAATACCATTGCTCATGTTTACATTAAATTTAATAGAAAAACACCGGCCTTTAAAAATACGTGAATCAAGTAAATTTAAAAAAATATCTTCTTTCAGTGACAGGCTCGCATCCAAGCTTAATTTTTTGGGTCCATATTCAAATTTTATAGTAACTTTTGGGTTGGTATATATATTCGGAGTAGCTTTGACCGTAGTAGCCTTAGAGGAAGATAAACCAATGAATATGAAGCTTAATGAGACAACCGATATTCCTTTAGAGATTAAATTACAGAGTATTTCGGATCCAAGCATATATATAGAAATTAAGAACAGCAATCTTCCCCATGAAACCACTAATTTTATGGTTAGATCAAGTCAAATGGAAAGAAGCTCAATAGAAGTAATAGAGATGGATGCTAATGGAGAATTTAAAAATAAAATTAAAGAAGAAAATTGGAGAAAAATAGAAATGTTATCTCTTAAAGAATCTAAATATTTTTATAAGTATACTACTAAGTTAAAAAATCACATAGGAGAAGGGAAAAACGAGCTAAAGGTAGTTATTTTTCCAAAGGGAAAGTCTACCTTAAAGAAAACAATCATAAATACTACAATATATAAAAAAGGAAACGAGATTGATATTACAAAGAAAAGCTTCAATATTTAAAAATGCAATAAAGGTAAATAAAGTTTTATCTAGTTAAGGAAAGACTAGAAGTCAAAGGTGGGTATTCCTGGAACTCGTTTATTACCGGTTTAGAAATTAATCATTAAGTTTAATTTTCAAGTCAAAAAGAAGTCATTCACTGTGATGGAGATAATTTACACTCTGACTCATTTGATCCGGTACCTAGTCACTAAAAATAGGAGAGTGACAGCATTAACAGTCGAGGAGTTAAAGAGAATAAGAGTCTTATTAAACGATTTGGATCTCCAAGTAGATATAGGAGTAGAATACTTTTAAAAAATCCTTTACCATTATTAGTAAAGGATTTTTTTGTTTCTTTAATAAATATCACATAAGAAAGTAATGACTAGAAATAATAAAAACACAAACCATCCGTATGCTCTATGACCCTCATAGTAGTCAAATAGGATATTTATTAAAAATTAAGCTGAGGCTTACTATTCATCCCTATGCTTATCAAAAGACTGGCCTATTAAGAACATAATGTCATCAATCTGATCATTTGATGATATACTAACTTCTATATCACCATTACCCCATCTTCCTAAATCCGTTACATCTCTACAAATCCCTTTAGGATCATTTATTTTACTAAATGTCATATTCAGAGTTAAAACTAATTTACTTTTTTGAGGAACAATGTCAACAAAGTTTGTAGTCGTTTTAAAGGCAATATATTTTTGTTTAAATTCTTTCCTAACCGAGCTATCTAAATTACAAATTCTCTTGCTTAATTGTTTAAAAAGATCAAGCATCTTTCCCTCTAAATAGTCGTAATCTTGGATTGTACGTGAATCATATTTAATTGTAATATTTTGATTCTTGTATTGAGATAAGGCACCTTCAGGCAGTGAAGGATATTTCCAAGTATGCAGAGCTTGTTCAGCAAGGAACTGTCCCCGTTTAATAATTTCTCCTTCGTTCCATACTTCAAGTTCAGCAAGGTTTCTATTTAAATGCAATGGACTATCCTTAAAGCCACCCTTTAACTGAGCCTTTTCTCTAAATGATCGATCGCTAAGCTCCGAGTTATAACGGGTTAGTGTAAGATTCCCTAATGTATGCAATAAGTTTTTTTGTATTTCTTCCCAATCCTCACCAAGGTCTTCTTTCCATTGAGAAGATAGATTTTTATTTTGCGGCATAATGTGCTCTATTGTATAGCTTTCAATATTAACAATTTCTTTTCTATCTTGATTTTCTAATTTTCTTAGCAAGTAGTTACGATTTCTAAAATTATAGACATCTTTTACGGTTAATTCTCTCATGAATTCTTCATCATCGGGAAATCGCTTGTAAGTATCTTTTAAAAGGAAAATAGCATGAACACTTTCAAGGTAATGATCTTTGTCTATTTCTCCTGCCATGGTAGAAAATGTCTTATTTAAAGAGTTTGTTGGAACTCCACAAATTGTTCGACGAAACACATAGGATTCAACAGTTCTTAACACTTCAATAAATTCATATTTTGTTAGCCTTCTTTCCTTATAATCATTATATACTTCCATCAAGAAAGGATATGATACATCTACCTTAAGTGCATTGATGTCCGTAAGGACTTCATTAATATCTTGAGCATCATCCGTTTGAAATGCTAACTTTACAAAGTACTTAGAATATTGATAAATATCTTCTACAGCTTGCTGTATTGTTTTTTCTTTTTGATCTCTTACAAATTTTTTAAAATCAGAGTAGACATTTTGAATATTAGAAATTCTCCCTGTTTTTACTGTTAAATAATCCCTCATGAAACGGTCAAATAGAGAAGAATCGTTTAGACTTCCAAAACTTTTCTCCATAGGCTGCCAATAGTTTGTATATAAACCTGCCTGCTCTTTTGGTTCCAATCTCATTAGTACATAATTTCGAATCAAATCAGCTTGGGATAAATCGAGCCCAGTTGAATTTAAACTTTCGAAAATTAACTGTGGATCATCCTTGTCTTTCTCAAGAGAAATATCTACAATCATTAACTTTGATATACCTTTATAAAGTAGATTTAAGTCAATTTTTCCAGCGTTAATTTGCTCCAGAAAGAATTGGTAATTCTCATATATTCTTTTCGAATGTTCATTTGGAAGAGGAGTCTCAGATATAAGCTTCAGCAGTGTATCTTTATCCCCTTCTGTCAAAATTAATTTATTGTATAACTCATCATCTTCATCATTATTAACTAGGTAACGGTTTGTAATTTTCTTTTTCGTGACATCAAATGTCCCCTCACTGTCTTCTATTACCTTTCTCAAAGCAATAAGGAGCAATGTTAACGTCGTGAGCCGTTGCTGGCCGTCAATTACAAGTAGTTGCGGAACAGCCGTTGACTGGTATACTCCCTTTCCGATATAAACGATAGAACCAGCAAAATGCCCCTCAATGCTATTATCCTTGCCAGCGCGAATTATATCGTTCCATAATTGTTTACATTGTTGTTTAGTCCAACTATATTTCCTTTGATAAATAGGCACAATAAATTGTTTAGTACCTTGAATAAAATTTAAAAAGTTCGCTTCAGAAGCTTTCAACTGTTATTCCACCTTTATATGAAATTATGAAGTGATTTCTTTTAAAAATATTGTTCTATTATTTTCTTATTTTACATAACGCTTTTTTTAAATACAAAAAAGATACCTTGTAACAATCATTTGTTATAATCTAATGTTTAAGTTATAGACCTCTCCTATGGTCTAAATAATAATGTTGATTATATGTGATATCACATATAATTAACGGAAAAGATAAAATAACACATAACAATTGTATAAAAACATATAATCCGTATATAATAAGTTCAATCAGCAAAATTAGTAATTTAATTATTAATTTTTATTGCTATATTGTTTTAAATACTTTATAATACAATTAAAGAAGAAAAAAATTTCAATACTAAATGTTAGTAAACGAATTACTAATTTTAAATAAAGGGGTTGTTTCATTTGAGTAATACTAAAAAAATTTGGTCAGTTAATAATAACGTAAGAGGAGAACTTAATTTTAAGGATTATAAGTACTTTATCATTCCGACGCTTTGTTTGAAATATCTGGAGGACCATGAAAATCGTTTCCAAGTTCCACAAGAGGCAAAGTTAAGTAATATTGTTAAGGAACCGGGCTTATTAAAAGAAAAATTGCAAAATGCTTTAAAATTGATTGAAGAAGTAAATCCATTTTTACAAGGCGTATTTCATGTGTATCGTTATAAAGAAATAAATGATCAAATCTTATTTAAAACACTCTTAGAAATACAATCGATAGATACTAAAGATAAAGAATTTGGAAGAGTGATGGATGAATTAATGGATTGGATATACCACGGGGAAGGTCGTGGAGGTGAAGGGATATTCACTCCATCAAGCATAAATAAATTAGGAATAAGAATTTTAAATCCAGTTTATGGAACTTTATATGATGGTTCTTCTGGAGTTGGGGGAACATTACGTGAAGGTGAAAAACATGCGAACAAATATGATTCTCATCTTGAACTATACGGACAAGAGTGCGACTATAATGCATGGGCATTAGGGAAATTACTCTTTTTGCTATCAGGCAAGGATGACGTTCAATTTGTACAAGGAGATACTCTCCTTGAACCAGCATTTGTGGAGGGTTCGAGAGTAAAACAGTTTGATCATGTAATGATGGATTTTCCACTTTCTCTACGAGCAGAGAAGTACGAGATTTTGGAACAGGACACTTACCATCGCTTTACTTACGGTATCCCCCCAAGAACCAGTGCAGATATGGCATTCGTTTTACACGCCCTTGCCTCTACAAAGGAAACTGGAAGGGCCGTTGTAATTGTTTCGAACGGTACGTTATTTCGATCAGGAACTGAGAAGACAATCCGTAAAAATATGATTGCTGCAGATGTCATTGAAGCAGTTATTGCGTTACCAGAAAATATGTTTGAAGGAATGGGGATCCAAACAAATTTTCTAGTGTTGAACAAAAAAAAGCCAAAAAATCGAAAAGGGAAAATTTTATTTATTAATGCCGAAGATGAATTCCAGGAAGTGAAAAAACGACAACGCTACTTTAGCGAGGAAAACATTGAGAAAATAATTGGGGCCTTTATTGGAGAACAGACAATTGAAAAGTTTAGTAAGCTTGTCGATAACGAAGACATTAAAGATGCAGATTTACTTTACAAACGGTACCTGGAAGAAGACGAGATTTACATTGAGCCTTTTGGAAAAGTTAAATTCAATCGTGAGGCTTTCAAGCAGATTCCAGAAGAAACAAAAACTCTTGACACAATGGGCAGTATTTATCGTGGTATGAATGTTACCTCACGGGTGAAGGAATCTGAAGAAGCTGGTTACCGAATTATAAAACTTTCGGATGTTCAAAACGGCGAAGTACTGATTGACCAATTGACCTACTACTCTATAACAAATAATGCTCGAATTGATTCCTATAAGGTTAGGGGGGGCGACGTAATTGTGTCAAGTCGCGGAACAAGTATTAAAATTGCTGTCATCCCTAAACATGAAGGAGATATTCTGTTATCTTCAAATTTTTTAGGAATCCGACTAGGCAAAAACTTAGACCCACATTATCTAAAAGGATATTTAGAGAGTCCAGTAGGACAGTTTCTATTAACAAGCAAGCAAATTGGTACGGCTGTCGCGACTCTAAATCCAAGTGATTTAAAAGAAATAAAGGTACCATTGCTTAGTGCTGAACAGCAGCAGACAATTGGAAAGGCTCTGATTGAAGCAAAACAATCATATGAACGGATGATAAAGGAAGCAGAAGAAGAAAGAAAAAGAGCAAGTTGGCGTCTATATGAAGATATGGGGATAGGGGATACATTTGAACTTCTATAAATAAAGGATATCTGGGAGGGGTATTTATGGAATGGAAATACTGGAAAGTTGTGTTGCGCTATGGTCATGTAGGAAAAAGAAATGATGTAAGTGTCGCAAGGTTTCTAGTTACAGAAACCTCCTTTGATCCAATTATGGTAATGGATTTAGCTTCTGAAATGCCAGGCGTAAAATCTAAAGGTGTTATAAGCATTAAAGAGATAACACAGGAAGACTACATTGTTGGAAAAAGGGAAGAGGTCGAGAATCTTTTCTTGCAGAAGCTGAAGACTTTCAAATCAACTATGGCCTAGCTATTTATAAAATAGCTATTGTAGAAATTCAGGTGGATAATTTACTTTTATCATAAGTTATCAAGAAAATGTATTTTAATTGTATTGTTTAGTGATTTAAGAAACAAAAGAATGAAAAGGTACCAATCAATGGAAATGGTTTTAGCTAATAACGGTAAGCAGTATACACAATGAAACCAGCTAATAACTTAGTCATATATCTAATCCAATACTCGATATAACTAAAGTTTTTCCTTTTTGTTATATCCACTTTTCTTGGAAGAATAAATAATTGAGTCGTAGTAAAATAAGTCTATAATAGTAAGGGTATAAAAGATGGATAATTTAGAAAGTAGGGAACCAATAATGACAGAAAAAGTGTCTCAACAACAAATCAATGCTGTGCTTTGGCAAGCAGCAGATACATTTAGAGGAAAAATTGATTCAAGCACATATAAGGACTACATCTTAACAATGTTGTTTATTAAGTACCTAAGTGATGCGTTTAAAGAGCATTTAGAAGAATATTCTCTAAAATATAGTGGAGACGAACAACGTATTCAGAGAGCATTGTCAAGGGAACGTTTTATATTAGATGAGATCTCCACATTCGATTATTTATATAGTAAACGAAATGATCCTGAAATTGGTGAAATTATCAACAAGGGATTGGAACGGTTAGAAAACGAAAATACAGGAAAACTTCGAGGAGTATTCCGTAACATTGATTTTAACAGTGAATCAACTCTTGGAAAAGCTAAAGAACGAAATGCAATGCTTCGTTCTTTGTTAGAGGATTTCAATAAACTTACACTCAAACCATCTGTCGTAGGTAGCGAAGATGTTATTGGTGATGCGTATCAATATCTGATTGAGCAATTTGCTTCAGATGCAGGAAAAAAAGGTGGGGAGTTCTATACGCCAACAATGGCATCAGAATTGTTGGCTCGGCTTGTAAAACCACAAGAGAATGACCGTATTTATGATCCAACATGTGGATCTGGTTCATTACTTATTAGAGTGGCGAACCAAGTACCAAATAAAAAAGTCGCCATCTATGGGCAAGAACGAAATGGTGCAACTCATTCATTAGCACTTATGAATATGTATTTACATGGAATCGATGATGCAAAGATTGAATGGGGAGATACCTTAGCGAATCCATTACATCTTGAAGATGATAAATTGATGAAGTTTCAAGCAATTGTAGCCAACCCTCCATTTTCACTAGATAAGTGGGCAATGGGCTTTGCTGGTGAAGGTACTAATGATAGTAAGTTTAAAATGGATGCAAGTCTCGATCCGTATAGACGTTTTGAATGGGGAATAGCTCCAAGCTCTAAGGGTGATTATGCGTTTGTTCAACATATGCTTTATTCATTATCTGAAAATGGAAGGATGGCAGTAATTCTTCCTCATGGAGTTCTTTTCCGAGGAACAAGTGAAGGTAAAATTCGTCAGCAAATTATTAAGATGAATTTATTAGATGCAGTAATTGGATTACCGGAAAACCTATTTTATGGTGTAGGAATACCAGTTTGTATCATGGTATTTAAGAAAAATCGTACACGTAAAGATGTTTTATTTATTGATGCTTCTGATGAAGACAACTATATAAAAGGAAAAAATCAGAATGAACTGCGAGAACAAGATATTGTGAAAATTATTGAAACATACGAGAAACGAGAAGCACTTGATAAATATTCGTATGTAGCGACATTAGAAGAAATTAGAGAAAACGAATACAATTTAAACATTCCTCGTTACGTTAACACATTTGAGGAAGAAGAACCTGTTGATATGGAACAAGTAAAAGGGAACATTATCAAGATAAAACATGAGTTGAAAGAAGTAGAAGCACAAATGGAAGAATACTTGAAACAGCTTGGATTGTAAGAAATACAAAAAGAATGGAGTATTATGTCAGTGTTTACTAAAAATGACCAATGGAAAAAAATGAAATTAGAGCAGTTAATTCAACTAGTATCTGGTCAACACATTAATGCAGTTGACTATAACACTAAAGGGATCGGTATACCTTATTTAACGGGTCCTGCTGATTTTCCAAATGGAAAAATAGTTATTACGAAGTACACAGAAAAACCAAAAGCAATTTGTCAAAAGGGAGATATACTGATAACGGTAAAGGGATCTGGCGTTGGAAAGACGATAATTTCAGATGGTGAGTATTGTATTAGTAGGCAGTTAATGGCCATAAGGACCGAGGATAAGCTTAGAGATATTATTTATTATAATTTAAAGATGAAAGAAAAGTTATATAACTCAGATTCTGCAGGTCTTATACCAGGTATCTCAAGGGCAGATATTTTACAAACATTAATATCAGTTCCTACAAATGAAGAGTTATGTAAGGAAATCGGGGAAATTTTAAATTTATGGGAAGAGGCAATTGTACTAAAAGAAAAGTTAATTAACCAGAAAAGAAGACAGAAAAAAGGTTTAATGCAAAAGTTGCTTACCGGTGAAGTACGCCTACCAGGGTACGTAGACAAATGGATAAATGTTAAATTAGAAAAGGTTTTAAGTTTTTCTAAAAAAGAACCGATATTAAATCCAAAGGATTATTATTTGTTAACAGTAAAACTATATTTAAAAGGAATCGAAGGTACAGGTAAAAAGCCAAATATAACTTCTAAGGGTAGACCCTACTACTTAAGGGAACCAAACGAGTTACTAATTGGTCGGCAAAACTTTCATAATGGTGGTATTGGTATAGTGCCTGAGAATTTGAAAGGTCATATAGCATCAAACGCAATTAGTAGTTTAACTGTAATAACTGGAAGCCTGAAATTCTATTTTTACTATATTTCTAATGTTAACTTTTATAAGAGAATTGAACATTTAATCGGCGGTACAGGACAAAAAGAAATATCTGAAACAGCGATGAAAAAATTAAATCTCTTTATACCTTCAAGTGAAAAAGAACAGTCTGCTATTGCTGATGTTTTAGAAAAAAGTGATTTAGAAATTAAGCTTCTGGAGGAAGAGTTAGATCAATTGAAAATACAAAAAAAAGGTTTAATGCAAAACCTACTGACTGGAAAATTTTAATTGGGGGTTCATTTCTTCACCCGAAGTTTTCGAGATATTATTGAACGAAGGTGTTATTATGTCTAACCAGAAAAGTTACGATGAACATTATATTAGTCAACAGCCTGCAATTGAAATGTTGCAATGTTTAGGTTATCAGTACATTCGGTCAAAACTTGCTGAACAAATGCGTGGCAATCTTTATACTGTTTTACTGAAAACAGTGTTAGAAGAGAAGTTAAAAGATTTAAATACTTATCAGTACAAAGGAGTTTCCTATAAATTTAGTGAAACAAACATTCAACAAGCAATTCGTGATTTGGATGAACCAATGACCAATGGGCTTGTGAAGACAAATGAGAGTATTTATGAAACGTTGATACTAGGGAGAACTTATACCGAATTGCTCCCCGATGGTTCAAAGAAGTCATTTACAATGCAATTTATCGATTGGAAAAACATTGAGAACAATGTTTTTCATGTGGTCGAAGAGTTTTCCGTGGAGCGAGCGGATGGTCGGGGGACTGTTCGCCCTGATATTGTTTTATTTGTGAATGGCATACCGTTTGTTGTTATCGAGTGTAAAAAAGCATCCATCTCCATGGAACAAGGAATTAGCCAAATGATTCGTAATCAGGGAAAAGACTATGCTCCACACTTGTTCAAATTTGTTCAGATTGTGATGTCAACGAATAAAAATGAAACGAAATATGGGACTTGTGGAACTGCGAAGAAGTTTTGGTCAGTATGGAAAGAGGAACATGAAGCGTGGTTAGAGCAATGGTTGTACAAAAGTATTTCACATCGTCTACCGACAATACAAGATAAAAATATCATTTCTTTATTCCATCCGGCTCGTTTAATTGAATTGACTCGCTTTTTCACTCTGTTTGATAAAGATGTGAAAAAGGTTACACGCTATCAACAGTATTTTGCGATTAAAGAGATTATGGATACAATTCAAGAACGAGATGAAAATGAAAATCGACAAAGCGGTGTCATCTGGCATACACAAGGTTCGGGAAAGTCACTTACAATGGTTATGTTAGCAAAGTATATTTTATCAAAGTTGTTTAAACATAATCCTAAGGTTGTTATAGTCACAGACAGAGTAGAATTAGATAAACAAATCCATAAGACATTCAATCACACAAGGTTAAAGGCAAGCCGGGCAACATCTGGTGGCCATCTAGTTGATTTAATTAATGATAATAATAGTGATATTATAACAACGTTAATCCATAAGTTTGATACAGCGTCAACAAAACAAAAGCCTATGGAATCAAGAGACGTCTTCATTCTAGTGGATGAATCGCATCGGACACAATATGGGGAACTCCATATTAAAATGAAAAAGATATTCCCAAATGCATGTTACCTTGGTTTTACAGGAACACCACTTATGAAAAAAGAGAAAAATACGATGATTAAATTTGGAAAGCTAATTCATACGTACACAATTGCAGATGGCGTTCGTGACAAAGCAATTGTTCCCCTTTTATATGAAGGTAAAATGGTCGATCAATCAGTAAATCAAAAAGCAATTGATAATCGTTTAGATATGATTACTCGTCATTTAAATGAGAAGCAAAAAGAAGAAGTTCAGAAAAAATGGAGTCAATTTGAACGGATTGCTTCTTCAAATCAGAGAATTAGCATGATTGCATTTGATATTAATCAACACTTCTTAGATAATTACAAAACGCAAGGCACACAATTCAAGGCGATGCTCGCTACAAATAGCAAGATCGAGGCTATACGATATTTAGAAGCATTTGAAGAATTAGATGATTTAAACTGTGCAGTTATCATTTCTCCTCCTGATCTAAGGGAAGGGCACGATACTGTCGATCAGGTTTCTAAAGATAAAGTACAAAACTTCTGGAAAAAAATGATGAACCGTTACAATACAGAAGAAGCTTATGAAGATAATATAAAGGATGAATTTATAAATGGTGATGATATTGATTTATTAATCGTTGTCGATAAGCTATTAACGGGCTTTGATGCACCGAGAGCGACAGTACTATATATTGATAAGTCATTAAAAGAACATACTCTTCTACAAGCCATCGCTCGTGTTAATCGATTATACGAAGGTAAAGACTACGGCCTTATTATTGATTACCGTGGTTTATTGGATAAACTAGATCAAGCAGTACAGATGTATTCAGGAGCAGGGTTAGAAAAATTTGATCCAAAAGATTTAGAAGGGGCCATCCATGACATCATTAGTATAATTGGTTTATTGAGACAGTACCACTCAGATTTACTTCAAATTTTTGCTCCAATAAAAAACAAGCAGGATACTGAAGAATATGAGATATGGTTGGAAGACATAGAGCTTAGAGAAGAGTTCTATAATGTATTAAGCAAGTTTAGCCGAAACCTTGGAATTGCTTTGGAATCTGAGAAAATTTATAATGCATTGTCATCAGAAGAACTAAAAACTTATAAAAAGGATTTAAAGTTTTTCCAAGAGTTAAGAAAAAGTGTAAAGCTTCGTTATTCAGATAGTATTGACCATAAGGAATATGAAGCAAAAATGCAAAAATTAATGGATAACTACATTGCAGCTGAAGAAGTTATCCGTATTACGAATCCTGTTGATATTTTGAATGAGAAAGCATTTGAAGAGGAATTAGAGAGATTGGATTCTAAAAGAGCAAAAGCTGATGCAATACGTACTCGATTAACAAAGAGTGTAAACAAAAAGTGGGATGAAAACCCTTCTTATTATAAACGTTTCTCTGAGCGTATTAATGATGCTATCGAAGCTTATAAGGATAAACGAATATCAGAAGCAGATTATTTAAATAAAATGGAAGATATTGTTAAGGATTATCGCCAAGAGGGACCAGTTGAAGATTATCCAAACCTAATTAAGATGAATCTGAATGCACAAGCATTTTATGGTGTGACAAAAGATATCATGAGCGAGACTGAAGAAGTCTCAATCAGCTATGATATAATTGGTGAATTAGCGTTGGAAATGGATAAGATTATCCAGAAAAACAGTAAAGTAGATTGGCACGCTAATATTGAAGTCCATAATCGTATTGCTCAAGAGCTAGATGACCTTCTCTTTGACTTTACGAAAGAACATCCAGTAAAATTAAGTTTTGATCAAATTGATAAGATTATAGAACAAGTTAAAACTGTTTCCCTAAGACGTTACTAAGGTTGTGAACAGCATGCAAAAACATCAAATTCAATATGGCGACAAAACAATTGAATTTAAAGTTGAACGAAAAAACGTCAAAAATGTTAATCTAAGTATTAAACCCGATATGACTATAATTATTTCAGCTCATGAAAAGGTACCGTTAGATTTTATATATGACTTTGTAAAAGAAAAAAGTTCATGGGTTTTAAAGCATATGAAAAACTTCGAGAACGTAAAACCTTATATACAGAGTGAACGAGAATATGTAAGTGGAGAGTCATATAAATACTTAGGAAAGCAATACCGGTTACGTGTAGTCAGTGGATCTAAGCAAGAAGTTGTTAAATATTATCAAGGTTTCATATATTTATATGTAAAAGACACTACTAACTTTAAGCACAAAGAGAAGCTTATAGAGGAATGGTACCGAAAGAAAGCTCAAAAAACATTCCAAGAATCATTAAACAAGCAGTATCTATTAGTTCAAAAATATGGTATAGAGAAGCCGTCAATTGATTTACGAGTGATGAAAGTACGTTGGGGTTCAGCTCTAATTGACTCCAATACAATCTTACTTAATAGTGAACTCATTAAAGCACCCAAGCACTGTATTGACTATGTTATTTTACATGAACTTATTCATTTTAAGTACAATGATCATAGTGATAATTTTTATAAAATGCTATATTCCCTGATGCCAGACTGGGAAAAGAGGAAAACAGTTTTGGATGAAGAAATTGTAAGGGACCTGTAGAGCATTAAAAAGGTATTGACTATTTCACCAATACCTTTTTAATCTGTTATTTTTTGTAAATTCAATATATATTGATATGAAATATTTGTGATTGTAGGAGAGCGTAAGACATGCACTAACCGCAATGGATGAATCAAACGGAACTAAGTGTAGTGCGGTAGAAAAGCACAAGAGTAACGTAGACTGTGCCAGTAAATAAGTAAACTAAGAGATAGGTCTGATAGCCTTACCTTGTTCTAAGGGAGGAGATTATGGGTAAAATTAAGGTAAGTTTATATCTAAAAGTATTCGTATCTTTAATGGGGTTAAATCTAGTAATGACTGGAATAGCCGTATTACTAGCTGATGGTTATGAAGCTAAATATCATGCATCAATGTGGGGCATTATGATCTTCAGTATTATATTTGTAGCATTTCAGATTTATATTAAAGAAGCTTTAATTAAACATCATTGGTCAAAGATTCCTCTATTCATTAAGTTTATATGGTGGACAGTCTTTGCAGGAAATAGCATAGGTGCAATACAGCGTTTGATGGAAACGTTTATTTTTTGATAAACATTCTTTTTTTATCTTAAAATGATGGTGACCTGCAAGTAAATTAAGTATAATAGTTCAAAAAGTGAATCACTAAGACTTGTAGAAAAGGATGATTTTATATGATGAATACTAAAAATTCACGGTCAAAGAAAATGTTTAGAGTGATTACGCAAATAAGATATAACCTTAATTATATATAATTAATAGTTAACGTATTTTATTAAAAAAAGTTATATCATTTACCTATATTGTAGAAAAACTGCGTATTTGTCGTCAGTTAGAGTAAATAATAAAACCTTTATAATGCATGAAATACTTTAGTATTTACTTAATTATTATTAAAACAAAGATAAGGTTATTTTATAAAAAGAAAGTCAATCACAACATTTATTTTTAAGGATACATGTATATGAATCTACAAATCTGGCCAGACTAATAAAGTATTCCCCCTATTCCAATAAATTTGAAAATCCTTTGCATATATTTGCAAAGGATTCTTTTTGTTTCTATATCATACAAATGGGCAATTTCACCATTAAGAAATTACTCTACGTTTAAAATACTCTCAATTCAACATTTATGTAGACCTTATAGATTATCATAATTCAATAAAATGTATTTTGTTAGATAATTAGAATCATATTATTTTCACAAAAAGAGCAAATATGGAAGAAAATAAAATATAATGTAGTTATAAAAAATGCATAAGAGGGAGTAAAAATAATGAATAAAAAGAGAATACTTATTGCTTTATTGGTCGTGCTTGTATTTTGGGGCACTATACAAGCACAAGCTGATGTAAGTGTACGTGGGTACTACAGAAAAGATGGTACTTATGTTAGACCTCATATGAGAAGTGATCCAGATGGCAACTTTAACAACAACTGGTCCACTAAGGGAAATATTAATCCTTATACCGGAGAAGAAGGAACAAAGACTTCACCAAGTGATAGTGGTTCTTATGACTCGAACTATGACTCATCAGATAACAATTATAATGATTTAGATGATTCCTATTCTGATGACACTTATTATAACGAAGATACAGATTACACTGACGATAGTTCTTCAGGTCAAGAATATGGTGAGAATGGTTATATATACAATACAGATTCCGTAGATAATGAAGATGCGATGCTTGCAATGGATACGGTCTATAAATACTTTGATAAATTAAATGAAAAAGAGTACAAAGATGCCTATAAATTATGGAGCTCTAAATGGAAAAAGAAACATTCTTATAAAAAATTTAAAAAAGGATACAAGGGTGTTACACACGAAATAACTACAATTTCTATTGATTCAAGCGATGACGATAAAGTGATTGTTGAGGGAGACGTAGCAACAAAAGAAAAAGGTGAACAACATAGCTACTCTTTTATTTACAAAGTAAAAGTTAGTGAAAGTGGCAAAGGAAAAATAACAAAAGGAACATTGGTAAAGTCATATTAATATAAGCTAGACGATATGGTTTACTACGCATTTATTTAGCTTAAACCTGCTTCTTCTTTTACTTGTGCAATAGGATATTGCAAATTTGCTATGTAAAGGTTGCATAACTATTGCAATCTTTATAGGAAAACATGATGTTCATTCCAATGAACATCAAAAGTGTTATCAGAACCAAAAAGAGCCTAAATCATTTAGAAACAGGCTCTTTTTGGTTTGAATATATGAATTCTTTTACTTCTATGATTGAGAGACCTAATTGATAGGCTTCTTTCATAAGATTTACCCATTCCTGATCAAGCTTACTATCTTCCTTTGACAATCACAATTCCTCCAATTTTCCTAATCAGAATTAATTTGGTTTCAACATTTAATACCAAAACTATGGAAATTGATACTATTTATTCAACATATTTCTTATAATTTCCTGCAATAAAAGTCCTTTTATATAACTAATTAGGATTTAATGTATAAGAAAGTAAATTTAAGGAATTATTATTGAAACTTGGGGCAAACTACTCAAGAGGAAACGGGATATCATCTCATAAAACCTAATTACGTCACAGAAAAACCTACTGGTGCCGGATGAACCAGTAGGTTTTTCTATTTTCCGCCTGTATATGACATACAACCTTATTTACCATAATGTGTGTTCTAGGCACTCTTAACAAAAGATGAAGCTCATCTAACAAAATTGTAAGCCCGTCTTACATTATTGTTAGGTGAGCTTTATTAAATCTCGTATTATAATTATTTATAGAAATTATTTACAATTAACTAAAAGGATGAAATATATTGAAGGGAAAAAAAGACAATCAACCTATTATTATGTTTATCGTTTTAGGAATTTCTGCTTTTTACTACTTTATTATTAAAAAAGAAGCTTGAGATGAATACAATATACAACTCCAGTTAAGGATAATGTAAGATAAATCAATTATTAATTTGTAGAAGATTATCTGTACTTCTTTTATATGGATATAAATTCAAGGAGGAAACATAAATCATGGATTTATTTGAAATGAATGTCGATTTGTTTAGAACGATTAATGATCTTGGTAAGGAGTATACTTATTTAAATAATTTTTTTATATTTATGGCTGACTATATGGTTTTTGTCCTTGCCTTTATCGCTTTAATTTTCTGGTTTACTAGGAGAGAGGAGAACAGGATGATGATCATTTCAGCTACTATTTCTTTTATTTTAGCTGAGATGATGGGAAAAATTGCTGGAACGTTGCATTCAAACAACCAACCATTTGCTGAATTATCTAATGTAAATAAATTAATTGAGAAAGCAGTAGACAACTCTTTCCCAAGTGACCACACTATTTTATTCTTTGCATTCTGTATGACTTTCTTTATATATCAAAAGAGATGGAGATACATATGGATTATGCTTGCCCTTGTTGTTGGGATCTCTCGTATCTGGGTAGGTGTGCACTACCCTGCTGATGTTATAGTTGGAGCGATAATTAGTATCTTTTCGACTTTTATTGCCTCTTTTATTGTCTCTCGTCTTAATATTATAAGAAAATTATTATGGCTTTATGAAAAAGGTGAACAGCAGATTTTACCTACGAGAGACAAATCTAGAGAATTATAATCTAATACCATGTAGTAATCAAATATATTTAAGATTAAAAATCCTTATTCCCCCATGTATAAGGATTTTTAAGTATCTATAAAGCACATTATGGTAACTAACTTTGTATAAGTCATACATTTTCAGTTAACATAAAACATTTTATAAGAAGCAAAAAACCTGTATTTTCAAATACAGGTTTTTTCATATTTCTCTTCAAAATATCTATTTAAAAATTATTATTTTTAATAAAAATCATTCATTTCCTATCTCTATAATACCACATTTTTGTATTTTTTTCCAGTCTAGTATTTAAATCTTTTTTCAATAAAATACAGAATAGGATTGGTATTCATATAAAAGAAATGGGGGAAGAATTTAAAGGTAAAATAGTATTTGAATGTTAAAATCAAATGTAATTGCAAAAGGAGATTCATAAATGAAAGAAAACCAAATCAGTTTTACTGCGATGATGACAGCTTATATTCGAGGTATTCACTCAAA
>Ga0209463_1000682_pt1 | contig 23871 bp, 19 predicted proteins | sample AgamicMgSfrz_FD_187169 | JGI IMG/M metagenome (GOLD analysis project Ga0209463, IMG submission 187169) | Agave microbial communities from Guanajuato, Mexico - Mg.Sf.rz (SPAdes) (version 2) | ecosystem: Host-associated > Plants > Phyllosphere > Phylloplane/Leaf | place: Guanajuato, Mexico... | reverse complement strand
ATTTATCTAAAACTTTTGACCCGAAACGTTAAAAACCAATAAAAAAACGTGACTATAGGATTATATACTAGTAGAATAATAGATAATATCATAGGTATCAAAGAATACATAATCGGGGTAATAGTATTTATTAGTAATAAGATGATAGTTTAAGAATGCCTAATAATGAACCGAGATAATAGATCTAGGAGGTATGGAGTAGTGAAAAAAGTAGTAGTACCTGGAATATTTCTAGCAGCATTATCTTCTCCCCTTTTCATGGAAGAGGTTCAAGCTGCTTCCAACACCAAGTATGTAGAGGTAAATGCAGGATCAGTATTAAATGTAAGGGTCGGTCCATCAGTAAGTACAAGTATTGTAACAACTTTAAAAGCTGGAGCAAAAGTAAATGTCCTTTCCGAAACAAATGGCTGGTCAAAAGTGGATGTGAATGGAAAAGTTGGCTATGTTTCTTCAAGTTTTTTAATATCAAAGCAAGAAAGTACAATCAAATATGTTTCCATTGACCCTTCTTCTACTTTAAATGTTAGAGAATCAGCTTCCACAAAAGGAAATGTGGTTACAAAGCTTAAAAATAGCACAAAGGTAGAAGTGGTTTCTGAATCGAATGGCTGGTCAGAAGTAAAAGTGAATGGAATAAAAGGATATGTAGCATCCGAATACATAAAAGCTGTTCCAACAGAGGAAAAGAAAACAACCGAAGTAGCAAATGAACAAAAAAAAGTAACTAAATACGTAAATGTCACTGCTGGTTCGAGTTTGAACTTAAGAAATAGTCCATCAAATTCCGCTTCTATTATTGTTAAATTGGCAAAGGATGTACCGGTAACCGTTTATTCTGAAACAAATGGTTGGGCAAAAGTAGAAGTGTATGGAAAACAAGGATATGTAGCAACGCAATATCTAGCAGAAAAGAAATCAAGTGTTAGTACAGAACAAGCGAAAGAAACAAATACAAGTACTAATAAAGAAACAACAACGAAGTATGTAAATGTTGATAAAAATTCATCTTTAAATGTTAGAAAGGATGCAAATACAACTAGTTCTATTGTAACAAAGCTTTCTAGAGGGACTGCAGTAAGTGTTCTTTCAAGTGCAAATGGCTGGGATAAAGTAACAGTATCAGGGAAGACAGGCTATGTAAGCAATAGTTATTTGTCTGATAAGAAAATCACTGATAATACAACGAACAATAATACAGGAACCGAAAAAGATAGTGGAAAAAGCACAACGGACAAAGCTACAACGCAAATTAGTAAGAAAGTTAATGTGCAATCTGGTTCTAATTTAAATGTAAGATCGACAGCTTCCACAAGCGGAACGATTAAAGGCAAACTAGCTGCAGGGACAGTAGTAACAGTATTGTCAGAGAAAAATGGCTGGTCTCAAATCAAGACCAATAATTTAGAAGGCTATGTAAGTAGCGAGTATTTAACAAGCGTTTCTACACCGACTACACCAGAAAAAGAAACAGGCCAAAAGGATGAAGAAAAGCAGCCAGAAAAAACACCAACAGTAGAAAAGAAAGTCAATGTGCAATCTGGTTCTAATTTAAATGTAAGATCGACAGCTTCCACAAGCGGAACGATTAAAGGCAAACTAGCTGCAGGGACAGTAGTAACAGTATTGTCAGAGAAAAATGGCTGGTCCCAAATTAAAACAAATAACATAGAAGGTTATGTAAGTAGCGAGTATTTAACAAGCGTTTCTACACCGACTACACCAGAAAAAGAAACAGGCCAAAAGGATGAAGAGAAGCAGCCAGAAAAAACACCAACAGTAGAAAAGAAAGTCAATGTGCAATCTGGTTCTAATTTAAATGTAAGATCGACAGCTTCCACAAGCGGAACGATTAAAGGCAAACTAGCTGCAGGGACAATAGTAACAGTATTGTCAGAAAAAAATGGCTGGTCTCAAATTAAAATAAATAACATAGAAGGCTATGTAAGCAGTGAATATTTAACAAGTATTTCTACATCTGCTCCTGAAACACCGGAAAAGGAAACAGACAAAAACGATGAGGAACAGTCAGAAGAAACACCAACACTCGTAGAAAAAATTGTTAATGTCCAACCGGGATCTAGTTTAAATTTAAGATCTACACCATCAACAAGCGGTACAATTCTTAGCAAGCTTTCGGCTGGAACGGTAGTAATTGTACAATCAGAAGAAAATGGTTGGTCTAAAATAAAAGTTAATAATTTAGAAGGCTATGTAAGTACTGAATTTTTATCTACTAAAGGTAATGGAACCTCTAATGCAACGATAAATAAGAATTATGTGAATTATAGTCTTACATTAGACGAAATGACGAATATTCAATTAAGCGTTAATCCACAAACAGATAAGAAGTATGATACCTACATCAGAGAAGATGCTATTGCATTTAAAACGGCTGATTCCACAAAAGGCACTGTACTCGGCAATGGCTGGAGATTACGTGGAGGAGCAGGAACCGATTATTCTGTTGTAAGTACCTTAACTAGTGGGCAAGTATTAACAATCGTTTCCAAAGTGAAGGGAACAGATGGTTACTACTGGTATAAGGTAAATTATTCACAATCATGGGTTAGCGCTAGCAAAGAGGATACTGCATACTATCTTAACCCAGATAACTTTCTTAATAGTGAAACACAATCTCTTCAATTTCTAAAATTATCTGCAAAAGCAAATGTAGATGATAAGGAAGTAGATAGTAAGATATTAGCTGGAAAAGGAATCTTAGCGGGAAAAGCATCTTCCTTCGTAACCGCAGCTAATGCTTATGGTATAAATGAAATTTATTTGATTTCACATGCGCTTTTAGAAACTGGCAACGGGACGTCTACCTTGGCAAATGGCGTTGTTGTTAATGGTAAAACTGTTTATAATATGTATGGCATTGGTGCATATGATGGCTCTGCTGTTTCAAGTGGTGCCCAATATGCGTATAATGCAGGCTGGTTTACTCCAGAAGCTGCTATTATAGGTGGAGCGAAATTTATTGCTCAAGGTTATGTTAATGCTGGACAGGATACTTTATATAAAATGAGATGGAATCCTGATGCAGCTGAGAAAACAGGAAAAGCAACACATCAGTATGCTTCAGATATAGGCTGGGCTACTAAACAAGTAAATCAAATCTATAACTTATATAGTCTATTAAATTCCTATACTTTAAACTATGAAATTCCAACATACCAAATAAGCTCAAAGTAGAATAGAAGCTTTTTAAGGTTTACGTGAATGTTAAAAAGATAACTTCAATTTCTTATGTGTAAAAATCGTTTGGTTATAAGTAGGTAAATCAATTGTCTGGTTATAATGGTGTTTGGAAAGATTTTGTGCAATCTTTCTAAACATCACTCCAGATTGGATAGCAGGGTCTAATGCTATCGGATTTCCTTTGTTATTAGCCGCGATTATATTTACATCTGCAGGAATGGCTCCTAGAAAATTTATATTTAATAATTGTAATATATCTTCAACTTCTTGGTTATTTCTATAAGAATTTACAACCAAGGATAATTCCAGTTCATTTTGTGATTCTAATATACCGATTACTCTATCTGCATCCTGTAAAGCAGTTTTGTCGGAGGTAGTTACAATAATCGCTTCATGAGCTCCATCTAATGCATAAAAAAATCCGCTTTCTAATCCCGAAGGAGAATCAATTAAGATAAAATCATAGAGGGAATCTATCTGTTTAAGCATTTCTCTAAATGATTCCAACTCCATCTCCGATAATCTTTTTTTACTACCAGGTACCAAATGAAGATTTTTCATAATTCGATGTTTAACGATGATATGACTAAAGGAACACATTTTTTGCAAATAATCAGAGATATCCAGAATAATTCGGTTTGATAAGCCTAAAGGAATATCTAGGTTCCGTAATCCAAAGTCTGCATCAATTAAGCATACTTTATATCCCTTTAATGCAAGTGCACTACCTAGATTTGCAGTAACGGTTGTTTTCCCAACTCCTCCTTTCCCTGAAGTAATCGTGATAATTCGACTCATTCCCCAAATCCCCCTAAAAATTAAATAAACAAAAAAGTCGAATGACTTATATCCTATTTATGAGAAGTTTTGTTTATTTGCTAAACTAAAACCAGTGGGGATAAAAATCCACTAATAGAAGTTTTCCTTTATGTAAAACATTAAATAATCAATTAAGATGAACGCTCAATAGAATGAAAGTGAACGTAATACAGAACAATTTTAATATGAAATGTGTAGAAGAGCCATATGTAGAAACTACTATCTATTCTATTGGTTTTTCCACTTGTTTAGAGTGTTTTTCTCTTTTTTTGATAGAATTTAGGATGAGTAATAGGGAAAAAGGCTGATTAGGTGTAATAATTTATGGAATTACTGAAAGTGTTAAGGAAAAAATGATTATCAAAGGAAGTAAAAAATTGAGCGTATGTACCTATTCAATGTGTTCGTAAATGTAGATAAAGAGAAAGAACACTTCACTTTTTCAGCATAGTTATAGTTAAGTGTCCTAAACATTTATCCCACACTTAATGGGCAGTAAGACTCAACTGCAAATTCTGAGGGAAATCGAGCAAGCTAGGTTATTGAAACTCCACTGTTAAGTTCGATAAGTGGACTTCCATCAGAGGAGATAAGGAAACCCCCACACTGATGGAAGTTTTCATTATAATTCTTGAATAGAACTATCAATGGAATAGGGGGTGAAATCAATCTCGCATTCAGATCCAAGAAGAAATTTTGCGAGTTGTTTTCCAATAAAGGGACCCATTGTTAGTCCTGATGCACCTAAGCCATTAGCAATTGTTAGTCCGGCGTATTGTTTTAGTCTTCCGAACACGGGAAGGAAGTCATTTGTAAAAGGCCGGAAACCTACTTTCACTTCACTCCATACTGCATCCGACAATCCAGGGGCATATAATAAGGCCTTATCGATGATCTCTTTAATCCCGGCTATTGTAATAGTATCAGATAACTCGGTTGTGTTTTCGTGTGTAGCACCAATAACGATACTGTTATTTTCTAATGTTAATAAATACTGATCATGTGGCGGCATTACTACTGGCCAATCTGAACACAGATAATCAGTTAATTTCACATGGAGAATCTGTCCTTTTTGTGCTTTTACGTCAAAGGATAATTGAAGTGGTTCAAGTAATTCATTCGCCCAAACTCCAGCAGCAATCACAACCTCATCAGCATAGATAGTTGTGTTATCACTAAGTTTAACCCCTTTAATTGTATTGTGCTCTTTTATAAGGGTACTAGTTGACTGGATAAAGGTAGCCCCTAATTGTTGGCTCGCATCTATAAGGGCATTACGTAATGCCCAACCATTTACCCTTGCTGCCCCGCTTATATGTAAAGCGCTATATCCTGGAGCTAATAAGGGAAATAACGATTTTGCTTCTGAAGAGGTAAGAATATTTATATCGCCAATTTCTGGTGCCTCTATTTTTCGTTTTAATGTTCTCTCTTTCATTGCTTCTAATTTAGCTTCGTCAGAATGCAGGCTAAGCGCACCAACCTTTTTATAGCCAGTATTTACTTGATTGAAGCTATGTAATTCATTAACGAGGGATGGATAGTACTTTGCTCCTTCTCTAGCTAATACATACCATTTTTTGTTTCTACGTTGGGAATTCCATGGACAAATAATGCCAGCAGCTGCTTTTGTTGCTTGCCCTCGATCTTCTCTATCAATCACAACTACCTCAGCCCCTCGTTTGGCTAATTCAAATGTGATAGCAGCACCAAGTATTCCACCGCCAACAACTATTACTTTCTTCATATATTAATCAATTCCTTCACTTTGTAAGTAATAAGTTTATTCTACTATAACATAATGTGTCATTTCATTAGAAGGATAGGTGAAAGAAGGCTATTAATTATGTAGTAGTACTTTTAAATTTTTTTAGATAAAAAAGAAAAATGCAAAAAAATGATGGAAATTGTCGATTGGAAACGATAAAATACTTCTATTAAGAACGGTTCATTTATTTAATAGAATTGATACACTTATATTGTTTATAAAAATTTATAGGTAAAAAGTTTGAAAAAATTGTGAACAATTGAAGAAAAAAGCCATTTGAAACATAACTGTAATATTCCTATTACTTAAATGACAAATTATGATGTTATACTTCTATTTGTGGCGAAAGATGTTTTATATAAAGAACTTTCGTCGAAAACAGGGTTATCGTTTGATTTATAGAGTAGAGAATACTATATTAAAAGGGTCTCTCTACCAATTGCATCCATAAACATAAAGAAAATACATAGATAAATATATTAGAAGAATTCTACATTAGACAATGTGCAGGGGGAAAATGGAAATGTTAAAAAAGAAACTAGTGATTCTAAACACGACAATACTACTTGGATTAGGTACTAGCTTTACTATCCCAGGAATCAATGCTCATGCAACTAGCGTTGCTCAACAAAAAGAATCTTTACAAAGCCAAATTTCAGACGCTCAAATTAAAATTGTAGAAGCACAAGAAGAATTGAAGAAATTAGAAGCACAAATTAAAAGAGTAGATAAGGCAGTTGAAGAAAATAAAAGCCTTATTAATGAAACAAAAGCTAAGATGAAAACAACCGAAAAAGAAATTGCTTCTCTTGAGAAACAAATAAAAGAATTAGAAGATAGAATTGAAAAGCGTAATAATTTATTAAAAGAAAGAGCACGTACCTTCCAAGAAAATGGAGGAAGTGTAGACTATATAGAAGTACTTTTCGGTGCTGCCAGCTTTAAGGAGTTTGTTGACCGTGTAGGAGCAGTAGCTACAATCATGGAAGCAGATCAAGACTTAATAGCAAGCAATGAAGCTGATAAAAAAGATCTAGAAACGAAACAAAATGAAGTAAAAGAAAAATATGATGATTTAAACAATACAAAATTAGATCTTGAAGAAATGCAGAAGCAAAACCTAGAGCAACAGAAGAAAAATGAGCAAGCAAAAAAAGATTTAAAAGCAAAAGAAGCAGATAACAAACAAAATAAAACAGAATTAGAACAAAAATATGGTTCTTTACAGTCTGTAGAACCACAAATAAAAAAAATGATTCAACAAAAAGAACAAGATAATATAAATCAATTGGTTGCTTCAACAGTCGGAACTAGTGAGAGTGCAAGTAAGACTTCAAATAAGACGTCAAGTTCAAATAAAACTGTGAAACCAAGCGGTGGAAAATCAAAAGCAATTACTGCTGGCTATAAGTATATTGGTAATTCGACTTATAAATTTGGCGGAGGTAGAACAGCTTCAGATATAGCAAATGGTCTATTTGATTGTTCTGGTTTTGTTAGCTGGGCTTATTCTCAGGCTGGATACAGCATTCCTGCTAGTACAGATGCTTTGAAAAACTCAGGTACTCGCGTATCTACAAGTGATATGCAACCAGGAGATTTAGTATTCTTTAATACTTATAAAACAGATGGACATGTTGGTATCTATGTTGGTGGCGGTAAGTTTATTGGTTCTCAAAGTTCTACTGGTGTTGCAATCGCATCTATGGACAGTGGGTATTGGAAAACAGTATTTAATGGAAGAGTTGTAAGATTCTAATATTAGCATTTTAAGAAAGCATTACTTGATGAATGTCATCTTGTAATGCTTTTATGTTGTTTAACATATATTTACCCCATTATTAAAAATATATGCCGTTTTAGAGAGATATTTTATTATTTTATCCTACTCTTAATGGACAGTGAGACTCAACTGTAAGCTTAAGAGAATTCGTGGAAGATAGATGGAAGATCCAACTGTCTGTACAGGTTCGAATGATTCAACTAACCATCAATGGGGATGAAGGAAATTCCCCATTGATGGAAGTTTCACTTTATTTTTTCGTAATATTTCGATGAGCATTCATCTTGCAAGAAATAGCACTAATTTCCCTATAGTAAGGGATAATTCTTGACCAATTAACAAATTTATTATAAAATTTTTAATCGGAATCGTTTGGATTTATCCCATTCTTAACGGACAGTAAGGCTCCCCCTCAAGCTTCTAAGAATACGAGGAAGATGGGTGGGGGATCAACTGTCCGTAAAGGTCCGAGTGGTTCAACTAACCATCAGTGGGGGAGGAAGGAAAACCCCCACTGATGGAAGACTCACTTTATATTGACACCATAATAGGAAAAGTCTATTATTAAGTATTGTGTATAAGTAGAAACATAGGAATTAGTCATAAAATAAATGATGATTTTCTTTAAATTGAATAGTAAATCTTTTCTTTAAATCGTAATGAATACGAAATGGTAGCAAACTAACGGCTTTCTCAAAAAGGTATGGGGAATTAATCGGTCAATAAATGGAGAAAATAGGTACAAGAATAGCAAAAAATTATAAGTATTTTATTAGGAAATTTTGCAATTTTTGCTAGACTCTAATGATGGTATAAATAAGCATTTTGTTTCATCCCAATCTTAGAGGAATGTAAAACCCAACCGCAAGTTGAGGAAAAAGTTAAAATAAGCGATTTTTTGTATAAGAGATAGTTACATTAAAACAGAAATTACAAATAGAAAGGGGTAATTACTATGAAACTAGCGACAGTATCGAATATTACATTTGGATATGAACATGTTGCTGCTCTTGAAGGTGTCTCTTTCGAATTAGAAAGTGGCGAGTTTGTTGGAATCACAGGGCCGAATGGTGCAAGTAAATCTACTTTATTAAAGCTATTATTAGGTTTACTAAAGCCTTGGTCAGGCAGTGTGAAAATAAATAAGTTTAATGCAAATGGAAAGAAATTAACGGTAGGATATGTGCCCCAACAAATTTCCTCTTTTAATGTTGGTTTTCCAAGTACTGTGTTAGAGCTTGTTCGTTCTGGTAGATATCAGCGTAAGAAATGGTATGAAAGATTGAAAGACGTAGACCATGAGGCAGTGAAGAAGTCACTAGAAATGGTTGGAATGTGGGAGTATCGAAATAAGAAAGTTGGAGAGTTATCAGGAGGACAAAAGCAAAAAATTATAATTGCGCGAATCTTGGCGTCAGAACCTGATTTACTTGTATTGGATGAACCAACAACTGGAATGGATGCGGATAGTAGAAAAGGTTTTTATGAATTTATGAAGCACCAGGTAATTGAACATAATAGAACGGTTGTCATGGTAACACATGATCAAGATGAAGTAGAGGATTATTTAGATAAAATCATTCATATTGAGAAAGGAGAAAAAGGTGGATGGAAATGTTTGAGCTTGAATTCATGCAAAGAGCATTTTGGGCAGGTGGGCTCATTGCAATAATCGCCCCAATCATTGGGATATATTTAGTTTTAAGAAGACAGGCATTAATGGCAGATACTTTGTCGCATATCTCACTAGCTGGAGTGGCGATTGGTTTTTTCTTTCAAACGAATGTGACGCTTTCTAGTCTTCTAGTTGTTATCGCTGGGGCAATTGGGATTGAATATATGCGAAGAGCATACCATACGTATTCAGAAGTATCCATTGCTATTTTAATGGCAGCTGGATTGTCATTTGCTTTGTTTCTTATGAGCTTATCAAGTGGTGGAATGACGACAAGCATGGATCAGTATTTATTCGGAAGTATCATTACAATCAGTAAACAGCAAGTAAATGTACTAGCAATTGTTACTGGAATTATTCTATTATTTTTTGTTTTCTTTACAAGACAGATGTATATAATGACTTTTGATCAAGATACTGCTACAACTAGTGGTATTAATACAAATATGCTATCGATTGCTTTTAGTATTTTAACAGGTATTGCAATTTCCGTTATCATTCCAACTATAGGTGTGTTATTAGTTTCAGCATTGTTAGTTTTGCCTTCTGCTTTTTCCATTAAATTAGTGAAAGGTTTTAAATGGGTATTTATCGTTGCTATTTTAGTAGCTGCTGTTAGTATTTTTACTGGCTTGTTTTCTTCTTATCATTTAGGAACTCCTCCAGGTGCAACGATTACTTTATTATTAGTGGTTATCTTGCTAGTAGGCTTTTTAAGTCAAAAGATTTACATGATGATTCGTCGTGCATCAAGTCAGAAGAATTATAAGAATGCAGCATAATAATAAGTAAGTAGTTCAGCTAATGTGGAGAAAACGCAAAATATTAGCCTGAATTTCATATCAAAAAACAGCAGTATTAACACAATAAATAACATACAAAAACGCTTGGTCCAAAACTCCAAGCGTTTTTTAGATCTTTCTATTTTATTCTTCAACTAAAAACTCTTTAATTTAAGCGGGTTTCTGTGCCCAAATTGTACGAAATTTGAGCATAGAAATAATCATTACTAAAGATAAGATAATCGCTCCACCATCCGTAATCGCACTTGGTAAAATCCCTAACACACCATAAACGTCGTTAACTGTTGTCCACATCGATGAAGGTATCATAATAGGTCCAGTAGCTTGAGTGATGTTTACCACTAATATAATCCACCATAAAATTCTTGAACGGCTATTTAAAGCCAATATACCTAACGCATTACCCATAATGTATATACATCCAACAATTCTAAAACCAAATGTAAATCCTGATGCATCACCAGCAGGATCAGCTCCACCTGCCATTTGCATCATTGTTTCAATTAACCGGCGGATTAATAATAACAAAATTATGGATAGTTGTACCAATGGTAAAAATAATGGAGCATAAAACAATAGTAATTTGTAACTTTCTAGTTGCGGTTGAATCTGTTAAATGATATTTTGCTTTTTTCACCTAATTTATCCCCTTTCTGGTTCTCCAATATTTTGCACCACTTTCAAAATCGAATAGAAATGATATTTTTATACTCACTAAATAATCAGTATCTCTACTTCAAATAATTTATCATTTTCCTTATATAGAATCTTGAGCCTCTCGTTCAATTTTTATATAAGTCCTGAGACTTAATCTCTAACAGCAAATTGAACTAAAACTTCTTCCGTTCCAAAATCCTGCTGTGTTAGTTTAAGAACATATCTCCATTGAAACTGAACTATTTAAATAAAAGGTTGGGACGATACTCTGTAAAGACGAACAATTTCTAATTTAGCTAGTAAAAAGTGGCTGATTTCGCCCACTTTTTACAAGAGGAAATATGATTAGTTGAGAAAATAGAGCAGCCGGAATACACGTTGTGGGATTAGCGAGACAGTCTGAGACCCCGGAGGCGAAGCGCGAGCCCCACGGAAAGCGAAGTGTATTCTGGCTGCGGGGAACCGTACTAAACTTCATGAAAACCTCCTTTTAAAGACAAATAAAAAACCAAACAATTATACGGAATTTTCATTAGCATCTTCGTATAATTGTTCGGATTTTATCCTTGGCTGGAATACTTATGTCCCAGCCCTTTTTTGTATAAAAGTGTAGGTTAATAACCTTTTTGGTAGTCCACCAAATTAATCGGCAATGGTTCTTCTTTTAAATAGTGGTTTGCGTTAACAAGCAAAATATCTTCTATAACCCTACTATTATAATGTTCTGTAGAACCAGATGTATGGGGAGTTATAATAACGTTTTCCAATTCCCATAATGGGCTTGATTGCTCTAATGGTTCTGTTTCAAATACATCTAATCCTGCTCCTAAAATTTCACCGCTTTTTAAGGCTGAGACTAAATCCTCCTCTTTCACTATTTCTCCACGCCCAATGTTGATAAAAAAGGCAGATTTTTTCATTTGGTTAAATTGCTCTTTTTGGAATAGATGGTACGTATCATCTGTTAAAGGAAGTGTGACCACTACATAATCACAGAGAAGAAGCACTTCATTCAATTGATCTGAAGTATATAATTCATCTACATAGTCGGTAGGCTTACGTGAATTTCTTACACCGATAACATGCATACCAAATGCTTTAGCAATTTTAGCTGTTTCAAGCCCAATTGCTCCTACGCCGATAATGCCAATTGTTTTTTTATGCGCTTCTAATTTAATATCTGTTCCGTCCCACTTTTTGACTAGTTGATTTCGAACATAGGCATGGATATTTCTTGTAAATCCTAGTAAGAGTGCAAAAATTGTTTCGGATATAGGATAGCTATGTACGCCATTTGCGCTTGTAATATAAATATTTTTTTTCTGCAATTGATTTAATGGAAGTGAATTTACACCTGCACTCCATGTTTGAATCCATTTCAGTTGGTCATTTTGTAATATGGTTTGTAAATCAAAGCTGCTTTTCCAGCCAACGATAATTTCGGAATCAATTAAATGGTCTTCCCACTCATCCTGTTTTAATGCATGAATGATTTGCCAGTCTGAAAATGCTGACTGAATTTTTTCCAAAAGGGAAGGATGGAGAGAGTGGGTAATTAATATTTTTCTTTTATTCATTTAGGGGAACACTCCTTTATCGTAAAATTTTCTAATTTCTATTGTATCAAAATATGTGATAATTGTAATGATTTTGATTATTTTCATTAAAACTGAAGAGTTGGTTAGGAAATAGAAGTATTATCGGTAGTTATTAAAGAATGAACTTGCTATAATATTAATGCTATTATTTGGTACGAATTGCTATTAGTAAAATGATGATACATGTAGAAATGATGAATTATTGATAACAGGAGATGAAATTTTGAATACAGAAGTAATTATTTTATTGACGAGTGATATTCATGGAAATATCTTTCCACTGAATTATGGAGATAATACGTCGTCTGCTGTAGGCTTAGGAAAAGTTGCTACTGTTATAGCAAACGAAAGAGCCAAAAATCCAAATACAATTGTAATAGACAATGGCGATCTATTACAAGGTACACCGTTAACTTATCATTATGTGAATTTTCTGGCAGACAGAAAAAATCCAATGATCACTATCTTAAACGAATTAAAATATGATGCGGCTGTTATTGGAAATCATGAGTTTAATTATGGCTTACCTATTTTAAAAAGCGCAGTCAAAGAATCGAATTTCTCCTGGCTAAGTGCCAATATTGTGGAAGAAAAAACGAAAAATCCATTTTTGGGAACTCCTTATATCATTAAAACGATAAATGACTTTAAGATTGCTATCCTAGGTATAACAACTCACTATATCCCGAATTGGGAAAATCCGCATAATATTAAAGGACTTCAATTTTATGATGCTTTTGATAGTGCGAAAGAATGGGTCAATCTCATTAAGGAGGAAGAGCAGCCAGATGTTCTTATCATCTCTTATCATGGTGGCTTTGAACGGAATCTTGAAACAGGTGAACCGACAGAGGTATTGACTAGGGAGAATCTAGGATATACCATTTGTAAACAAATAGATGGAGTAGATGTCCTATTAACTGGTCATCAACATCGAGAATTAACTGGGAATATAAATGGTACAGAAATCATTCAACCAAGCAATAATGGTAAATTTGTGGGCAAAATTACATTGGTATTGGATGATAAAGGGGAAGTAATCGAGAAAAGCTCTGAATTATTATCCGTAGCAGAAGTAGAAGCAGATGAGAATATTCTTCTATTAGCAAAGGAATATGAAGAAAGTACCCAAGAATGGTTAGATACGCCAATTGGTCATATTGATGGGGATATGTTAGTAACAGATCCAATGACAATCCGCTTAGGAGACAATCCACTTATCGAATTTCTTAATAAAGTGCAAATGGATGCAGCGAAAGTGAAAATCAGCAATACTGCCCTTTTTAATAATGCCTCGCCGGGATTTAAACCAAATGTAACGATGAGAGATATTGTATCAAATTATATTTATCCTAATACATTTAAAGTACTTGCATTAACAGGAAAAGATATTCGTGACGCGTTAGAACAAAGCGCCAAATATTTTGCCTTAAATGATGAAGGCGAGCCAATTGTTAATCCTTCTTTTGTGTATCCAAAGCCTCAGCATTACAACTATGATATGTGGGAAGGGATTGAATATATACTTGATTTATCTAAACCAATAGGACAAAGAGTCATTCTATTAAATTTTGATGGCATGCCAATAAACGAAGAAGAGATTTATGAAGTTGTAATGAATAACTATCGAGCAGGAGGAGGCGGAAATTTTTTAATGTTTAAAAATAAACCTGCTATTCGAGAGATTCAATTTGATGCTTCTGAATTGATTGCTAATTATATTAGGGAGAGAAGAATCATTTCTGCTATTTGTAATCATAACTGGAAAGTTATTTGGTAAAGCGATACGTTTCTATAGAATTATAATTGAAAAAATCAGTTATTATCTTTGACTAGAATGTGTATGGATAATAGCTGATTTTTTCTTTTCCCAAAGTTCATTGACAAGTCCTTATATTTCCTTTTTAATATTGTTAATATTAAAAAAATTAAATGGTGTCAGGGGATGGAGATCGTTGAGCAAACCGATAATAGGAATAACGGGTGCATACATTTTTAAAAATAAATTTATGGAAGGTACCTATGTTCATCATGACTATCAAAATACAATTGCGGAAAATGGTGGATTACCAATTATCCTTCCATTTGTGGAGGAGCAATTGTCTATCGAAATGGTGGATCTTTGTGATGCGGTTCTTCTAAGCGGAGGAGAAGATGTTGATCCCATCTTGTTCGGAGAAGATCCGCATCGAAACATTGGAGATACAATTCTTTTGCGAGATCAAGTAGAGTTACAAATAATTAAAAGAGCGATGGAAACGAATAAACCGATACTAGCAATTTGTAGAGGAATTCAAATTTTAAATGTTGCTTTAGGAGGAACACTTATTCAGGATATTCCTTCTCAATTACCTGATAGTATCAAACATACCCAGTCTGTGAGCAGAAGCTTGGATTCCCATTTTGTATCAATTAAAGAGAACAGTAAATTAGCAGCGATTATTGGAGAGGGAAAAACAAGAGTAAATAGTCTTCATCATCAAGCAATTGATATTTTAGCTGAAGATTTAGAAGTGGTTGCAACTAGCAGTGATGGTATTATTGAGGCGGTAGAACATAAAAATTATCCTCATTTTTTGTTGGGAATCCAATGGCATCCTGAATCTATGGCCTCTACTAATGAAAAAATGAATCGAATTTTTGCCGAATTTATAAAAAGTATAAAGTGAAACTTCCATCAGTGGGGGGTTCCTTCCTCCCCCACTGATGGTTAATTGAACCAATCGAACCTTTCGGACAGTTGACCTCCCACCTATCTTCCTCGTATACTCCTAAGCTTGAAGGGGGAGTCTTACTGTCCGTTAAGAGTGGGATAAAATAGGAAAAACTAATAGGATATATTAATAAGGGCTTAATAAAGAGGCTTTTTAACTATATAAGACAAAGAAATAAGTGAAAACAGAAAAAGATGAAAAAAAAGTTAGTATTAACTCCTAAAATCAGCTAAAATAATATGGTAAGACAATTTTTTAGGAGGTATAACAATGAGCGAAAAAACTTTTACTGTAATTGATGAAACTGGTATTCATGCTAGACCAGCAACATTATTAGTAAGCACTGCTAGCAAATTCAAATCTGATATGCAAATTTCTTTCAAAGGAAAATCAGTGAACTTAAAGTCTATTATGGGCGTAATGTCACTAGGTGTACCTAAAGGTGGAGAAATTACTATTTCTGCAACTGGTGAAGATGAAGTAGAAGCAGTTGACGGTGTAGAAGCTGTCCTTAAAAAAGAAGGATTAGTTGGTTAATCTTTGTTTATGACCCTCTTAAATGGGGGTCACTCTCATTAATATTTTTTTGCACTGTAATTAAAGCGATTACATAAAGAGAGCTAATGATATTGTAAACAGGAAGTAAGCATTTATCCCACTCTTAACGGGCATTAAGACTCAAGCGTACGTTTATGAGAATAATACGAGTAAAATGGGTGGGAGATCAACAATTTTATAATTGGAGTTACTCTTATAAAGATTTGGCTTAAAACAGAATGGAATCATTTAAGAAGAATATTCTTTGAATGATTCCATGAAGAAAAAAGTCAGATCTTTTTTATTTTGTCTGTTTTCTAAAGATCGTTGTTTTTTGTAATAGGTAAAAATTTTTAGATAGAAATACTTCTAGCAACAAACTTTGCGAAAACAGTCCTTTATTTTTTACGGCAGTTGCTGTGTTATGGATGACTTTGTGGGTGAAATTAATAATGAATAGTAATACAAATAGGTTAGTCCGGTTATTCCCCCTGTACATATTGTAAGAATTTTTAGTAAAATATATAGAGAATAGGGGGGAGTGGCATGATCGTTCAAATAAAAGATGTTGGTTTAAAAAGAAATGGCCAATGGATTCTGCAAAATATTAATTGGGAGATTAATAAAGGAGAAAATTGGATTCTATATGGTCTTAACGGTGCGGGAAAAACAGCTTTATTAAATATGATTTGTGCCTATTATCATCCAACAGTCGGAAGAATGGAAGTGCTAGGAAAGGTGTTCGGTAAAGCGGAGTTAGGAGGAGCCTTGAGGCGAAAAATTGGACTAGTATCAAATCGACTGCAGCAAAACTTATATGAATCAGACAGTGCATTTGAAATTGTCCTTAGTGGCGCCTATGCTTCGATTGGCTTATATGAGTCACCAACACCAGAAATTAGGAACAAAGCGATTGAAATAATGGATAAGTTAGGTAGTTTATCTTACGCTGACAGACCATATAATAGCTTGTCTCAAGGTGAGCGGCAACGTATACTTATTGGAAGAGCCTTAATGGTAAATCCTGAGCTTATTATATTAGATGAGCCAGCAACTGGTTTGGATTTTTTAGCAAGAGAACAATTACTGGACACCATTTCCGAGTTAGTAAATGAAAATAGCAGCATCATTTACGTTACGCATCATGTAGAAGAAATATTACCAGTGTTTTCTCATACCTTTCTATTAAAAGAAGGAGAGGAATTTTCCTCAGGATACACAAAGGAAATTTTGACAAGTAAGAATATGAGCAGCTTTTTTTCATTACCAGTAGAAATTATTTGGAATAATGAACGGCCACTATTGGCTAGAAGAAGCTCATTGATTGAGAACTAGACAAAGGAGCAGAATATTGACTTATAAAATTGTATTTATTGATATTGACGGAACATTAGTAAACGGAGAGAAAAACATTCCAAATGATGCAAAATTAGCTATTAGGGAATTAAAGAAGCGTCATATACCGGTTGTATTAGCAACTGGTAGAGCGCCCTATTTCTTTTCAGATATTTTAGCAGACCTTGGTTTATCATCCTATATTTCTTTTAATGGATCATATGTTGTGCATGAGGAAGAAGAAGTTTATAAAAAACCAATCCCTGTTGAAACACTAGAAGCGTTAGAAGATATGGCATTAAAAAATAATCATCCATTAGTTTTCCAAGGGAGTAAAGAATGTTGCGCAAATCATGAGGAACATGCGCATATTATTGAATCCTTTCAGTCCTTAAAATTAAATGCTCCATCTTATCGAAAAGATTTTTGGAAGGAAGCAGATATATATCAATGCTTGCTTTTTTGTGAAGGAAAAGAAGAGAAATTGTATGAAGAGTCATTTTCCAATATTCATTTTGTTCGTTGGCATCCTTTATCAACGGACGTTATTCCAACAGGTGGTTCAAAAGCAGCAGGGATAGCACAAATCTTAAATATCCTAAATATCGATCCAAAGGAAGCAGTTGCATTTGGAGATGGGTTAAATGATAAAGAAATGCTTTCTTATGTAGGGATGGGGATAGCTATGGGAAATGCTCATGAAGATATTAAACCATACGCTAAATTTGTCACAAAACATGTGGACGAAGGCGGAATTGCTTATGGATTAAAAAAAATAGGTCTCTTAGGGTAGAAAAAGTTTAGGAGAGTGTAGGATACATACAAATAAGCTGTCAAAATATCTGTTTTGACAGCTTTATTTAATCCAGTATGTACTGGCAGTATGAACCCACGTATTAAAGTCACTCGAAAACAAAGATTATTTTAATCCTTCCAATCTTCATATACGACAACTCCACCTGATAAATCAATTGTATTGCGTTCCCCTTTATACAGTAGTTTGCCGTCTTCTTCCACAATTAGATTTTCATAGGTATATACTTTTTTACCGGTTGGCAAAGTTATAACTACTTTTTCCCCAAATTCTTCTTTTCCTGTTTTAGGTTCGCTAGCAAAATATTTATCTGAGAAAATATAACCTCCAAAAATGGTGCTAAGCAGTAGGATAGAACCTAAAAAATACATAACTTTTTTACCAATACTATTTTTCTTTTCCTCATATTTTTCTGTACGTTTCGTATGCTCCTCCACAATATCACCTTTTCATTAAGATTTATTGCTCAAACGGTAACAATGGCATATACAAAAAATTAAGTTGATATATATGAAATTCCCCTTAAATTATGATATGAAACAAATTCTTAAAGATGACGAAATTTTATGAGAAAATTAATGGTGGATGTTTTTAAAAACTTTGTATTTATTGCCTGTAGCCTAAATACACTCCAGCTTCCGTGAGACTTACCTGTCTCTTGAAAAACAACAATATTTTTAGAAACAGCATTTCTTTTTTTGATGAAACCAATTGGAGAAAACGTATTAGTAATTTTACCAAAGACACTATGTGGTCTTTATTTCTCTATGTAAGTTCTTTACAATAGGAATATAAATTAGGTTTATCCCACTTTTAATGGAAGCCACTGAAAAAGTCTTTTTTTCGTGCGAAATTAAGAGTAAGCATATTTGAAAGTGAAAATAAGGTTGGTTTGAAGAGGCGTCCGCTCGACTCCTATGGGAGCTGCGAGAAAGTCCGAGACCCCGCAGGAACGTAGTGACGAGGAGGCTTGGCGCTCGCCCCATGGAAAGCGAGCGGACGCCTCGGAAAACAAAGCCATCATCTTATGTTTAAAAAGTGGCTATTGTCCATCATCATTAACTAGCCAGTTTTTCAGTGCCCTCCTTTTAAATGGGTAGTGAGACTCAAACGTAAGCTTGATCGAGGATTAAGTGATGAAATCTCCCTTAACAGTCGATACGTGTTACTAATCATCGGTGGAATAAGCAAAAAAACACGGATGGAAGTTTTCTTTATTTTTTCTAAAGATTCATGAAACCTTTCTTATTTTAAGCCGTATATATGGTAAGAAATAAAACGAAGGAGGATTGATTCAGTGAATACATAGCAAAATTAAATTTTTAGAAAGTGAATGATGTTTATGGAATTATTCGGTTTTGATCTTCCCTCCATTTATTTAACTGTTTTAATTGGTTCGGGAATATGTGTCATATTAACATTATTACTATCAGATTTATTTGGTGGAGATGTTGGTGTATTTAATCCAACCTTAATCCTTTCTTTTTTCACGATCTTATCAGCAAGTGGTTATATTATGGAGAAGTACTCTAATATCAATAGCATTATTATTCTTTCCATTTCAGCAGTAATCGCCCTTATTATTTCAAGCTGTTTACACTTTTTTGTTTTTATCCCTCTTGCCAATGCAGAGGAATCATTAGTTTACAATGATGAATCATTGAAAGGAAGAATTGGCAAAGTCATAACTGCAATTCCGAAAGATGGCTTTGGGGAAATTTTGATTGAGAGCATCAGTGGGAATATACCAAAGACTGCAGCAAGTTTTTATAATGAAGAAATTAAATTTGGTGAAGAAACGGTTGTAGTAGAGATTAAAGAGAATGTTGCCTATGTTGTTCGTAAGGACGGCATATAGAAAAGCATACTAGAGGAGGAAAAATGGATGGCAATTGAGATTTATATTGTAATAGCAATCGTAGTATTTTTACTAATCGCACTTATTAGTATTTTTGTGGCAAAATATAAGACAGCAGGACCGGACGAAGCGCTAATTGTAACAGGAAGTTATTTAGGTTCTAAAAATGTTCATGTCGATGAATCAGGAAATAAAATAAAAATTATTAGAGGGGGAGGGGCATTTATTCTCCCAGTTTTCCAGCAATCAGAACCTCTAAGTTTGTTATCTAGTAAATTAGATGTTTCTACACCGGAAGTATATACAGAACAAGGTGTTCCAGTAATGGCGGACGGTACAGCGATTATTAAAATTGGTGGTTCCATTGGGGAAATCGCTACTGCAGCTGAACAGTTTTTAGGAAAAACAAAACAAGATCGTGAAAACGAAGCAAGAGAAGTACTAGAAGGACATTTACGTTCCATTCTCGGTAGTATGACAGTAGAAGAAATTTATAAAAATAGAGATAAGTTTTCACAAGAAGTACAAAGAGTTGCTTCACATGATTTAGCGAAGATGGGTCTAATCATCGTTTCCTTTACGATTAAAGATGTAAGAGATAAAAATGGATATTTAGAATCACTTGGTAAGCCACGAATTGCTCAAGTAAAACGAGATGCAGACATTGCTACTGCTGAAGCAGATAAAGAAACAAGAATCAAAAAAGCCGAAGCGGATAAAGAAGCTAAAAAGGCCGAGTTAGAAAGAGCAACGGAAATTGCTGAAGCAGAAAAAGAAAATCAAATGAAAATTGCTGATTATAGAAGAGATCAAGATATTGCGAAAGCACGTGCTGACCAAGCGTACGATTTAGAAAGCGCTCGTTCTAAGCAGGAAGTTACAGAACAAGAAATGCAAATTAAGATTATTGAAAGACAGAAACAAATTGAATTAGAAGAAAAAGAAATTCTCAGAAGAGAGAAGCAGTATGATTCAGAGGTTAAAAAGAAAGCGGACGCCGATCGCTATGCGATGGAACAGGCTGCTGAAGCGAACAAACGTCGTGAAATTGCTGAAGCAGATGCGAACCAATACCGCATTGAGTCACAAGCGAAAGCGGAAGCAGAAAAAGTGCGTGTAGATGGTTTAGCGAAAGCCGAAGCAGAAAAAGCAAAAGGGGAAACAGAAGCAGAAATCATCCGCTTAAAAGGTTTGGCAGAAGCAGAGGCAAAACGCAAAATCGCAGAAGCATATGCACAATACGGCCAAGCGGCAATCTTGGATATGGTGCTTGAAATGTTACCTGAATATGCAAAACAAGTGGCTAGTCCATTAGCTAATATCGATAAGATTACTGTTGTTGATACAGGAAGTGATGGCAGTAATGGGGGAGCTAATAAAGTAACTGGCTATGCAACTAACTTAATGTCAACGATGCAAGAATCCTTAAAGGCTTCAGCAGGAATTGATGTTAAAGAATTACTTGAAAATTTATCAGGTAAAGGGAATATTCGTCAGAGTATTAATGAGTTGAATGATAATTTAAGTAATAAATCAGCTGAATAATTCAAAACCCGGTAGCTAAATAAAGTGTACCCTTTGTAAAGGACATTTTTAAAAAGACTCTTAGGCAACTTGAAGAAGATGATGATTGTATTGTGCAGGCGTCATCTTTTTTAAGTTCCATTGACCACGATAATGATTGTAATAAATCATATAACTCTTAATCTCTCGTTTTACCTCTTCTAATGTTTCACACGTTTTATAATTCGTTTCATCTTTAAGATGCCCAAAGAACGATTCTTGGGGCGCGTTATCCCAACAGTTTCCACGGTGGGACATGGACTGACCTAATCCCATTTTCTTCACAAGCTTTTGGAATTGGGGGCTGGTATAGTGGAAGCCCTGATCGGAATGAATGAATGCACCCTTAGCTAGTTTTAACCCATTCTTTTTTAATTTCTTTAAGGTATTCAGGGCGATATCTATCGTCATTTTATTTGATACTTCGTATGCCAGAATTTTATTCGTTTCGGCGTCTTAAATAGGCACGTCTTCCTTTTCCGTAACTCAAATATGTAATGTCTGTTAATAATAGTTTTCTAGCGATTCCTTGCTTAAACTGGCGATTTAATAGATTTGGTAATGTATGATGTTCTTGTGTTGCCTTTGCCATTCTTCGATAAGGATTAGCTTTTCGAATTGGACAAACGATACCAAATTTTTTCATAATGCGTCGAATTCGTTTTAAGTTATATGTAATTTGAAAATGAGTTTCTAATGTCATTTTAATTTGACGTGCGCCTTTCTTTCGAGGACGGAAATGAAACGCCTTTAAAATAATTTCTTTCACTTTTTCATCATCTTGATGGAGTACTTGTCTTTTTGTCTCTGCTTCATCTGAATAGTAACGATAGTATCCAGAACGTGAAACCTCAGCTATTTCACAAAGATGATGTACCATTCGCTTTAATTTATATTTTTTAATAACTGTATGAATCAGTTGAAATTTTTGTTCCGACGTGAGTTTTACTTTTTCTTTCTCAACATCCTTTCTGCTAAATCGATCTTTTTTAGCAGTTCATTTTCTGCACGAAGAAGAGCGTTTTGGGCTTCTAATCGAGCATATTTTTCTTCTATACCGATGAATAGTGCTAAAAAGATCAATTTAATAGCAAGAAAATAGATTAACTAATTTGCTATTTTCGATTTGAGGTAATGGAACATGAAAAAGAGGTGCGACTAATTACATTTAATATTGATGATTCATTTTTATCCTTTTCGGCAAAAAGACTCCATCTGATTTGTATTACGGGTGTGAACCCAGCAATTCAGGTGGAGATGAATTGCCTCAACCGACAGAAGGGTTGATTTTTTTGTTTCCTGAAATTTTTAACTGTATTAAGAGTATATGATCGATTATTTTTTCATCTAAATATATAATCAGTGTTAGTAAGTAATATAAATAACGACTAAGAAAGGTGGTGAAGACAATGACAAAGTATTAAGCAAATTAAAGAAAGCTGAAAATATTCAGCGTTTTACTCAAAAACAGAACTTTGGACGAAGTAGCCTCACGGCTAAAGAATTTCGTCTTCTTCAACTGATGTCGTATAGTTCGAAGGCACTGCGTAATGTTGAATTATATACCATGAAGCAAAGTTACTTGAAGGATAATAGAATGGCAACTATAAAAGAAGTAGATGCTGCCGCCATGAAAGCTGACGCGAACTATTGGAGCCTTCAATCCAACTCCGTTCAAGCTGTTCGCAGAACTTTGTATATAGAAGCAAAGAACTTTTTTAAAGCGTTGGAACGGTGGAAAAGAAATCCTGAGAAATTTACCAGCTGACCTAAATTCACTAAATATTCCGTCTTTGAAAAGAAACGCATTATTGAAATCTATCAAATTCCGAAAGTAGATTAGAGCGGATATTGAAGTATTCCCATGTCGCTTTAGAATGTGATAAAGACCGCACATAAGTTTTTAAATGCGCTACCAACAATTAGTCCTGTTAATATTATGGAAAAAATTAAAGGAGTGGCTTCTAAAAAGTTGAGAGAGGAATTTCCTCGCCTACAATACTTGTCAGCCTTTGGACACGTTCCTATTTTGTATCTACCGCAGGAAATGTATCGAGCGACACCATTAAACACTATGTCGAACAACAAAAATAAGGGGGTGAAACTATGTCGCAGACCATAACTGTCAAAATAAAACTATTTCCAACAAAAGAACAAGCAACTATCTTGCAAAAAATGAGTAAGGAATACATCTCTACTATCAATATGCTCGTGTCTGAAATGGTTGCAGAAAAGAAAAGTACGAAAAAATCAAGCAAAGATATTTCTGCCTCTTTGCCAAGCGCAGTCAAGAATCAAGCTATTAAGGATGCAAAAAGCGTGTTCAAGAAAACAAAGAAAATCAAATTCGCTACTGTTCCTGTTTTGAAGAAACCTGTATGCATTTGGAATAACCAAAACTATTCTTTTGATTTCACACATATTTCTATGCCTATCATGATTAATGGCAAAGCAACAAAAACACCTATTCGTGCTCTGTTGGTTGATAAAAATAACCGCAATTTTAATTTGCTGAAACACAAATTGGGCACACTCCGCATCACAAAGAAAGCGAATAAATGGATTGCTCAAATTTCTGTCACTATGTCTACCGTTCAAAGAACTGGTTTAAAAGTCCTGGGTGTGGACTTAGGTTTAAAAGTACCTGCCGTTGCTGTAACTGATGATAATAAGGTGCGTTTTTTTGGTGACGGCAGACGGAATAAATATGTGAAGCGAAAATTCCGTTCTGAACGCAAAGCAT
>Ga0209463_1000680_pt1 | contig 23919 bp, 22 predicted proteins | sample AgamicMgSfrz_FD_187169 | JGI IMG/M metagenome (GOLD analysis project Ga0209463, IMG submission 187169) | Agave microbial communities from Guanajuato, Mexico - Mg.Sf.rz (SPAdes) (version 2) | ecosystem: Host-associated > Plants > Phyllosphere > Phylloplane/Leaf | place: Guanajuato, Mexico... | reverse complement strand
CTTCATAAATGTCGTATCACTAGAAGAAAATGCATTGGGGTATAGATGGAAATAAAGTTCGCTGACTGTTTTTTTACCCGGATGGGTCCAGGTAAGTGTTTGTGTTCCCTCTAGAACATTGCCGTCCACCAGCTTCACGTCCATGTGATATTCCACCACGCGGTTGCTGAACACCTCAGCAGTAGGTGTCTGTACGCTTTCTGGAGGTGCCGGAGTTTGGACCTTAGCCGGAGGCTTGCCCAATTCCGGGGCGAGCGTTGGCAAGTCGGATGTCGTAGAGCGAGTGTGATCCAGAGTGATCCATATGGCTCCGGTAAACACACACAGGGCTAGAATTGCAGTGAGCCAGCTCTTGGCGCGTAGTGGAATCATCGTTAAATACCTCCCGTTGACAAGCATCTACAGCATGTATATGTTTGCAATGGGGCGATTATTAGTTAAAATATTTGTATCAACCCTTGGAGGCTATAAATATGGAACAAAACGAGCAAAACGGCAAAAAACAGATTGCCTTGAATATCGTAAGTGCCAAAAGCAAACACAAAGGTTTCGGTGCAGGCTCCATTGATCTGAACAACCTGTCGCCCGTCATTATCGATAATGGCGAGGCAAAGATTGATATTGGCGCCATGCATGCGAAGAGCAAGGTAGAACGTGGAATTAAGTTTTCGACGAATCGGGAAGACGTACCTAACGGTCGCCAGGTATGGCTAGTTTGGGTAGCTGTGGATCGTACGGAACAGGGACAATTGTACGGCGGTGCAACGGCATGCGAGATGTGGATCGATACCGAGGCGAAACGAGGATGGAAACTGCTGGCTGACCATGTGAACCGGATGGATTATGCAATGAAGCGCCGCTTCATGCTGGATGAGCTTGGACCGGAGGATCGAGCAGCTCTCAAGAAGCTGTTGGTTACACACAATGAAGAGTGGTGGAATGCTTCTCCGGATGAACTGAAAGAAGCACTCTCCTGATTAAAGTAATTATGCTGTTTCACTCAGAAAGAACATGAAAAGCCCCGAAACCGAATTGATCGGATCGGGGCTTTTGCTTGTCAATTGGTCAGAGGGTTGAGGTATAGTTGTACACAGCCGATCTGGAAAAAAGCCTGAGCTAATTCAATTACAGTGACGTAATTAAGTCATTACGTATTTGCGTCATTCCACCCACCAACGCTTAAAGTCTCTCCACCACGAATGCTTCTCTTCTTGGATTCCTTCTTGACTCTGTAATTCACGACTTCCATCTTTCTTCTTGGAATCAGTATTGTCCGTTGTCCCGCTACAGGTTTCCGTAGGTTCTGTGCCGTCTATGAAGACTTCAAGCCGTTTCTCTTCACAGCCATTACCGGCCAGTTTTCCGGACTCCGGATCAATATACACACTGACCACATGATCGGGAACAGGGAATATCTTCGGCGGCACACTCGCAAGAGCCTGCTCTGTAAACTGGGCGAACATCGGTGCTGCACGGCGACCATCCGAAGTGGAGATGGCTTTGCCCTGATCATAACCGACCCATACTGCGGTGGAGAGCTCTGGGGTAAAGCCGACCATCCAGGCATCCGTATTGGTCGTGCCGGTTTTGCCTGCTACCGGCCGCTTAATCGTTGTAGCAACCCGATTTCCTGTACCGCCATTTTCGAACACACTTTCCATTAAACGTGTCAGTACATATGCTGCGGCCGGTTCTACCACTTTCTCGGCCTTGGTTTGTGGTGCTTCATAGATTACACGTCCTGCTGCATCCGTCACCTGTAGGATGGCGACAGGAGGTGTCCGCTGTCCACCTGCAGCGATAACGGAGAAGGCCGATGCCATCTCCAAGGGACTCACGGGCGAGGTGCCCAAGGCGAGAGAGGGGACAGCGCTAAGATTGCTTGTAATCCCCAGGCTCTTGGCCATGTCCACGACCTGATCAGGCCCAATCTGCATAATCGTATTGACCGCATAGATATTGTCCGAGGCGGCAATGGCCTGCCTTAGATCAATTTCACCCAGATACTTGTCGCCGAAGTTGCCGGGCTTATAGGTTTTGCGATCATTATCATAGTGAAACAGGGTTGGCTCGCTATTGAAAATGGAAGCACTGGTCAGCTCTTTGGATTCCAGGGCAGCCAGATACATAATGGGCTTAAATGCAGAACCTGGCTGGCGTGTCGTCGCCAGGACATGGTTGATCTGATTGGTCCGATAGTTTTTGCCCCCTACCATAGCCTTGATATAGCCTGTGCGAGGGTCTATGGACACAAGAGCTGTCTCCAGCTCGCTACTCGGATCCATGCCTTTGGCTACAGCGTCCTCAGCTGCCTTTTGCACACGCAGATCCAGTGTGGTGTATATATTTAGTCCTCCATGGTCCAGCATCGCTTCACTAATACCCAGCTCCTTGACCGCCAGACTGCGGATGTAATCCCGGAAATAGGGAGCGCTTTCTACCGTTTTTCGTTCACTTTCCGGCTTAAAAGTCAGCATTTCCTCATAAGCCTTATCTGCTTCGGCTTTTGTTATCTTGCCGATATCGACCATGGCGGCCAGTACAATCTTCTGTCGATCCTTCGCGTTCTTCATATGGTTATATGGAGAGTAGTAGGTGGGACCTTTTGGAATACCTGCGAGCATGGCGCTTTCCGCCAGATCGAGCTGTTTGGCTGACTTACCAAAATACATGCGCGAAGCTGCCTCAATCCCGTAGGCCCCATGACCATAATAGATTTCATTGAGATACATTTGTAAAATTTCATCTTTGCTGTACTTCATCTCGAGCTGTGCAGTGTACATGGCCTCTTTGGCCTTGCGAGTCCAGGTCTTCTCGTGGGAAAGATACAGATTTCGCGCAAGCTGTTGTGTGAGGGTGCTGGCACCTTGGGACATTTCCATATGCTGCAGGTTAACGAGCACGGCCCGTCCCACTCCTTGAATGTCAAAACCATAATGATCATAGAATTTGCGATCCTCGACAGCGAGAGTGGCATTGACCAGGTCTGTTGAGATATCAGCCAGCTGTACAGGTACGGAATCTTTGCCGCCTGCAGAGAAGGTGGCAATGACTTCGCCTTGGCTATCAAGCAGCCTTGAGTTGCGATCCGAATCTGCTAGGGGCAGGCTGGTTGCATATAGATAGACCAATCCTGCAATCGTTGCGATAACGCCGAGAACAGCAAGCAGAGAGAGGCTTTTGATCCATTTTAGTAAACGGAACCCGCGTTTGCGGGTCTTCTGGCGATTTTGAGTCATGAAACGGGCTCCTTTCTTCTTTTCTTCCCAGTATGGGATTTCATGGACAGGGATATTCAGTCTGCCGCTGAACAGTTTAAAATGTAGCATTTCTGCAGAAAAAACCGTTTTGCAGGATAAACATCTATCGCGTATAATGCAAAAGGGTAATGAAAAGTAGCAGTTCGGCACAATATACACAAAGGCACGGAAAGACGAACAGCACCAATAGTCATTGATTCGTTGATCGGTCAGACGCTTAGCACGCTGTGGTCAATTTAATCTATATAATGAAGTGAACGCGGACCTTTCCGCAGCCAGCAACCCTAATGCTTTGGCGCCGAACGCTGGGCGTGCTTGAGTGAACCGGGCGGCGTGCAGCGCCATGCTTGATATGGCTGATCATTAACTTTACGGAAAGAAGGTAGAGATCATGGAATTGTGGTTCACGGAGAAACAGACCCCGGCATTCGGGATCACCGCGAAGATTAAGCAGACATATGTAAGCGAGAAGACTGACTTTCAGGATTTGGCCATGGTAGAAACCGAGGAATTCGGTAACATGTTGCTGCTCGACGGTATGGTGATGACCACCGTGAAAGACGAATTCGTATATCACGAGATGGCGGCTCACCCTGCGCTGAACACTCACCCGAATCCGAAAAAAGTTTTGGTTGTTGGTGGCGGTGACGGTGGTGTCATTCGTGAAGTCATCAAACACGCTGCAGTAGAAAAAGCAGTCCTCGTCGAAATCGACGGTAAAGTTATTGAGTATTCCAAAAAATATTTGCCTGAAATTGCCGGCAAACTGGACGAGCCCAATGTTGAAGTGCTCGTTAATGACGGCTACATGCATATTATTGAACATAAAAATGAGTACGATGTAATCATCGTGGATTCCACGGAGCCTGTAGGGCCGGCTGCACCACTGTTTGAGCGTGGTTTTTATCAAGGGATCCATGAAGCACTGAAAGAAGATGGCATCTTTGTTGCACAAACCGACAACCCTTGGTTCAAAGCGGACCTGATCCAAAAGGTAAACAAGGATGTGAAAGAAATCTTCCCCATTGTACATGTTTACGGCTGTAACATTCCAACGTATCCAAGCGGTCTGTGGACATTCACAATGGGCAGCAAGAAACATGACCCACTTCAAGTGGATGAGACTCAAATTCCAGAGATGGATACCAAATACTACTCACCACGTTTGCATAAGGCAGCCTTTGTACTTCCTAAATTTGTGGAAGACCTAACGAAATAAAGGGGAAATCATTAATGAAATTGGATCAAGCTTATTCTGGTAACGTATTTATTTGCAGTTCCGAGGATTATGAGAATTCCAAAGCGGTCATCTATGGGATGCCAATGGACTATACTGTCAGCTTCCGTCCGGGTTCCCGGTTCGGTCCTTCTCATATCCGCCAGGCATCGGTTGGACTTGAAGAGTACAGCCCATACCTCGACAAAAGCATTGTCGATATGACTTATTTTGATGCTGGAGATTTGCTCTTGCCTTTCGGTAACGCAGGACGCAGCCTTGAAGTGATCAGCGAATACATCGGCAGCCTGCTGGCTGACGACAAATTCCCGATCGGTCTTGGCGGTGAGCATCTGGTTACTTGGCCAGTGATCCAACAGATGTACAAAAAATACCCGGACCTCATTCTGATTCATATTGATGCACATGCAGACCTTCGTGAAAGTTATGAAGGCGAGCCGTTGTCCCACTCGACGCCAGTGCGTAAAGCAGCTGAGCTGATGGGCGGCAAAAATATTTATCAGTTCGGAATCCGTTCCGGCTCGCGTGAAGAGTTCCAGTATGGTCGCGAGAACATTAACTTCTACCCGTTTGAAGTTGCAGCTCCAATGAAGGAAGCTCTTCCGAAAATGGGCAACCGTCCAGTGTATGTGACCATCGACATCGATGTGCTTGATCCGTCGGCTGCTCCAGGAACAGGTACGGCCGAAGCAGGCGGCATTACGTCCAAAGAACTGCTTGAAGCCATCCACATGATTGCCGGATCCGATGTGAATGTAGTCGGCTGTGACCTGGTTGAGGTCGCGCCGATCTATGATCCAACACAACAGACTCAGATTGTGGCTGCGAAGATGATCCGTGAGATGCTGCTTGGTTTTGTGAAGTAATAGCTAAAAATGGGTTGGATCATAACACTCTCTGTCTAAGCGGATTCAATCCTGCGTAGACAGAGAGTGTTTTCATTATCAGCACAGGGATAAGGGATGCTCCACAATCCTGCTTTTGCCACGACCGAGGTTTGGAATGAGCCTAATTTACCGAGCGAAATACCTGATTCAGTGGAGTTCACTTCATTGAACCTCTGCCCAGGACTATGTTATACTAGCCACAACATGTAGGTAATATATCAACTCATTGATATATTACATCAGTGAAGAATATGGTGGTCTGGTCCGGCCATATACTATAAAAAGAGTCCTTGTCGTTGGTAGCGACAAAGACTCTTAGGACCAGAAAGGCTGTGGATTGCCACGGCGCGCATTAAACTTAAATAGCGTAGTTCAAGCGAAACCCACCGTCAGGCTCCAACCTATGAGGTGGGTTTTCGCTTGTTACGAAACTTTTTACGCAACCAACGGTATAGCCTTCGTACGCTCAGTACTAAACTGAGAATCGCAGCAATCCACCGGATCATATCAAGCAACGCCACAAGTTTGACCATGACGTCACCCCCTTTCGGGAAGCTGCGCCGTGGTCATGAAAACATCCACCGTAATTCAAAGTCCATAATATCAATTATAGCACGTATGTTCGCGTGACTCTACCTTTGTATATCAGCAATGCTTCGTTCTTTAAGAACAGTGTAATGAGTGGGTGAATCTAATTAATGATGATGTATAATATTAGGTATAGAGGAAGGTGGGTATCTATGCACGCAATTCAGGCGCACTTGAGTATGGTCCCTAAGTGGTTTAGCGCCGTTCTTGTGATATTTTTAATCAATTTTATATTAATGATGACGGTATTTTTTAATTTGACCTGGATGTTGTGTAACTTGGCAATGCTTTTTGCTGCATTTAGCATTCGGGAATTTAGATATAACAAACTTTATTTTGGTGTATGCCTTTTTCTTAGTATCAGTTTTGTTATTATTGCAATGAAGACATATCCCGTCTAACTCAGGTCATCCAAACACTTACAAACGACCACCCTTATCTATACGATACCAATCGTAGGTGAGAGTGGCTTTTTTATTGCAATTATGTCACTGGTGATAACCAGATTGTTACGTTGGAACATGCAGATTCGGGTAAAACATAGGAGGAGGTGTCACGATGGCAACAAAGAGTACAATTGCATGGAAACGGATCGGCACACTGGTATTATCGTTAACGTTGGCTTGGGGATTGGGACCAGCACAAGCACAGTTAGGTGTAAATGCTGCAGCGGCTGCATCATGTGGAAATGGAGATCATGGATTATCTGCTGCATTGAAGCAGGGCAGCGGTGTAGAAGATCAGCACCTGCAGTTTACAGACATCGATTTCCTGAACAACACAACGGGCCGTGCAGCGGGGGAGGGGTTCCTGATTGGCACCTCGAATGCGGGCTGTACATGGCAATCCATCTATACGGGACAATGGCAGTTCACACAGATTGATTTTCCAAATAACGTAAATGGGTTTGCTTTAGCGCAAATGAAGAACTCCGCCAAGACCTATCTTATTCGCACAACAGATGGTGGATCACACTGGAAAAGGCTTGATACTCCTGGCATGCAGTTCAAGCGAATTGAATTCAAAAATAAAAACGAAGGTTACGGCTACACCTATAACGGTGCGTATCGGACACAGGACGGCGGATTAAGCTGGACTAAAATCAACACCCCCGCAAATACGAGATCGGTAGCTTTCACCACGGATAAACAAGGCTATGCTGCCCAAGTTGTACCGGGCTGGGGGTATCATTTGCTTCGGACTATGGATGGAGGTAAGAACTGGACAACCTCTCTCAAGGTAGCTTCGGCCTCGTGGAATGGGGCGGATCTATATGCAAGCGGTAAACAGGTATGGGCTGTCCTGTATGGTGACTCAGGCATGTCGCAACAATCGTATTCCCTTTATGCAAGCGGGAATGAAGGCGGAAACTGGAGGCAGGTCTTTGCTCAGTCGACAGCAGGAGGAGGCCCTGCACCCGGAAGTAGCAGCGAGGGGAACGGAAAAGGCCCGGCAGATCCAGGGGGCCATGCTGGGAACATGTCGCTAATTGGTAACCAAACTGCTTATCTTTCTGCCGGATCTCCCGCTGCTGGGAAAGTAGGTGTTGGGCGTTCCTATGATTCAGGTTCTACGTGGAAAAATATCGATCTGAAAGATCCCGGTTATAGCTCACGCATCTCATTCCCCTCAGCCCAAACAGGTTGGCTCGTTGTAACGAGTGATAACTCGCCTGCGATCTATCAAACGACAGATGGCGGGAATTCGTGGGCACAAAAAATGTTATTACCTTCAGAGCGGGATTAAATGGTCCCTTATTATGAAATAACCACCAAGCAAATTCATTCTGAAAACGGAAAATAATCCATTTCGTTTGTCTATATTGAATTTGCAAAATAAACAAGCCTTTTCCAGACGAATTACACTGGTAAAGGCTTGTTTTTGTAAAAATAAAAACGGTTGAAACCTGTCCGAAAACAAGTTATTGTAAGCGATAACAACACAAATTGGGAGGTTGAAATAATGGTTGGTGTTACTTTAAAGGCGAATTCAGAACAAGGATTAATAAATCGCAATATATATGGTCACTTTTCCGAGCACTTGGGACGTTGTATTTATGAAGGGATCTGGGTAGGAGAAGATTCACCCATTCCAAATACGGAAGGGATACGCAATGACGTGCTGACAGCGCTGCAAAAACTGAATATTCCGGTACTTCGCTGGCCGGGCGGTTGTTTTGCTGATGAGTATCACTGGAAAGATGGCGTAGGTCCGAAAAGTGAACGTGCACGCATGATTAATACGAACTGGGGCGGCGTGGAAGAGAACAACCATTTTGGAACACATGAATTTCTAAGATTATGTGAGCTGTTAGGAACAGAACCCTATATCAGCGGCAATGTGGGCAGTGGTACAGTTCATGAAATGCAGCAGTGGGTCGAATACATTACGTTTGACGGGGAATCTCCCATGGCCAACTGGCGCAAGGATAACGGCAGGGACAAACCATGGAAACTGACTTACTTTGGTGTGGGAAATGAGAACTGGGGATGTGGCGGTAACATGCGTGCCGAGTACTATGCGGATGAGTATCGCCGGTATGCTACATATGTGCGTAACTATTCTGACAATCAGATCTATAAGATCGCCTGCGGGCCCAACGAGGACAATTACCACTGGACTGAAGTGTTGATGCGTGAAGCAGGACAGCACATGAACGGATTAAGCCTTCATTATTATACATTGCCAACGGGAGTATGGCAGGACAAGGGCGAATCTACCGGATTTGACGATCAAGCCTGGTTCCAGACCCTGAAGCGTACATTACACATGGAAGAGTTGATCGTGAAGCATTCTGAGATTATGGATAAATATGATCCGGATGGCAAAGTAGGACTCATTATTGATGAATGGGGAACCTGGTATAACGTAGAGCCAGGGACGAATCCGGGATTCCTGTATCAGCAAAACACGATGCGGGATGCGCTGGTGGCGGGCATTAACCTGAACCTGTTCAATCGCTACAATAAACGGGTGCAGATGGCCAACTTGGCACAGATTGTTAACGTACTGCAGGCTTTGGTGCTGACAGAAGGCGAGCGTATGCTGCTCACCCCAACATACCATGTGTTTGATATGTATCAGGTCCATATGGACGCACAGCGGCTGGAGCTGAATTATGAGAGTCCTGGATATACTCTTGGTGAAGATACCATTCCCCAGCTTAGCCTGTCCGCTTCCCGCAAGGATGGAGTGATCCATGTAACGGCATGCAACCTCAGTCACACAGATGAGCTGGAAGTGGTGTGCCAGCTTGAAGCTGCCGAATCTTCGTCCGTATCCGGGCGAATTCTGCATCATGCTGATTATGGTGCATTCAATACATTTGAAGAGCCGAACCGGGTTGAGCCAGCTGATTGGAAGGGTGTTACCCTGGTTAATCAGGAATTGCGCTTTGTGCTGCCACCTGCATCTGTAGGGGTACTTGCAATCCAGGAGTAATGTGATGAATACATCCGGTACAAGTCATTTTGGGGCAAAGCAGGAGTCTTGTAAGGGATGCAGCGATCAACATGCTGTCCAAATCAGTGAGTCCAAAATGGCCCGATTGGTGGAGATCGCATCACGTTCGCGCCCAGTCGTCCAGGACGAGGAATATGAGAAGCGGCTGTCCTCTTGTGCAGACTGCCCAGGACTGCAATATGGCACGACCTGCCGCTATTGCGGCTGTTTGGTCCAGGTGCGTGCCAAGCTGGTAGAATCGATCTGTCCGTTCCCTTATGAATCCAGATGGACCCGTCTTTCCATTTGATTTCATTATAATGTAACAAAGCAGGGCCGCCCTTTTAGGGTGTCGCTCTGCTTTTTTTTGACGATGTAGGGCAGAAACTCTGAATTTGGATTTGAATTGAGCGGGTGAACTGGATATAGTTATACAGTAGAGTGTAGGATAGCGAGCTATCTGGTAATATTAGCGCGTATAGCGGTACTTGAATTCGGGAAGGGCTGTTCTCACCGGTCCTGCCCGATTTTGCGCCGCCTCGAATATATTGGAGGTTAACATTCATGTCGAACATGCGACCGGTTCAGATCCGGCTGCACAGCCGTTATGAAGGCGAAGATGTGCTGCAGGAAATGAAGGGTGAAGCCGTGTTGAAGGGTTCTGTGCTCTACGTTCGTTACGAAGAGCCGCAGGCTGGACCTGAGGGCGGTATTACCCGAACAACATTGAAGCTTGGTGGACAATCCCTCAAGATTATACGCCATGGTGAGGTGGAATCGGAGCAGACGTTTGAATTGAATCGCAAGCTCCCAGGTTTTTACCGATCACCTTACATGTCATTTACCCTGTCCACGCATACACATAAGCTGGACCTTTCCATACAGGGATTGAGCGCACGCGCAGCGTGGAGCTATGACTTTTACCGCTTTGATGAAGAAGCCGGACATTTTGAGATCAGTTTGCACATACAGGAGGAACCAATTTCATGACACGTAATCCACTAGATACGATTAACGAACGGGTAAGTACCGCGATCGGCAATGCTGTTGTTGCTGCCGGCCTCGTTTCACAAGAGGAACTGCCAGTTATAACACTTGAAGTGCCGCGTGACAAGTCGCACGGGGATTTGGCGACCAACGCAGCCATGCAGCTGACCAAGATTGCCAAGCGCAATCCACGTCAGATTGCAGAAGAGATCATTGCGAATCTGAACCTTGCAGAAGCCGGTATCGAGAAAGCAGAGATTGCCGGACCAGGTTTCATCAACTTCAAATTGGACAAGAGTTACCTTTACCCGGTGCTTGAACTTGTTCATGAACAAGGTGAGAACTACGGACGGATTAATGTTGGCGAAGGCCGTAAGGTCGAGATGGAGTTTGTCAGTGCGAACCCAACAGGCAGCTTGCATCTGGGACATGCCCGGGGAGCGGCTGTAGGTGATGCGCTCTGCAACATCCTCGATTATGCCGGATATGATGTAACACGTGAATACTACATTAATGATGCAGGGAACCAGGTGTTTAACCTGGCACGTTCCATTGAAGCACGTTATTTGCAGGAGCTGGGCCAGGATGCCGAGATGCCGGAAGATGGTTACCACGGCGAAGATATCAAAGGATTTGCCAAAGAGCTGGTAGCCGAAAAGGGAGACAGCTTGCTGTCGATGCATCCAGGTGATCGCGCTGCTTATTTCCGTGACTACGGTCTGGAGAAAGAGCTCGATAAAATCAAGCGCGACCTGAATCGCTTCCGTGTTAACTTCGACATCTGGTTCAGCGAGACTTCATTGTACGATAATGGGGAAGTGCTTCGTGTCCTTGACGAATTGCGTGATCGGGACGAAATTTACGAAAAGGACGGAGCGACTTGGCTGAAAACCATGCAATATGGTGACGACAAAGAACGTGTATTAATCAAAAACGATGGTACGTACACGTACCTGACGCCGGATATTGCATATCATCGTGACAAGTATTCCCGCGGATATGACACGATGATCAACATCTGGGGAGCCGACCACCATGGATATATTCCACGGATGAAAGCAGCAATGCAGGCACTGGGTAATGATCCATCCAAGCTGGTGGTACTGATTGCACAGATGGTGAGCTTGTTCCAAAACGGCGAAAAAGTGAAGATGTCGAAGCGTACCGGTAAAGCGGTAACGATGGAAGATCTGATGGATGAAGTGGGTATTGATGCGATCCGTTACTTCTTCACCATGCGCAGCATGGATTCCCATCTGGACTTTGATATGGATCTCGCGATTTCAACGTCCAATGAAAACCCGGTATTCTACGTACAATATGCACACGCCCGCGTATGCAGCGTATACCGTCAGGCTGAAGAGCAGGGTATCGAGCTGCTGCCACTGGCACAGATTGACCTGTCCAAGCTGACTACGGAACATGAATTCGATCTTCTTCGCAAAATGGGCGAGCTGCCTGAAGAGATTGCCGCAGCGGCTACCGGATATGCGCCTCACCGCATGATCCGTTATGTTTATGAGCTGGCTTCATTGTTCCACAGCTACTATCGTGCTGAACGCGTCATTACTGAAGACGCGGCACAAACTCAAGCACGCCTGGCGCTGATCGGTGCCGTTCGCACCGTCATCGCGACAGTGCTCCGTCTGGTAGGCGTATCCGCACCGGACAAAATGTAAACCATGAGGCCAAGTACCGCATCAGCGGCTTGGCCAATGCAAAAAGTCTCCATGCATCACGCCTGCAATGCAGCGTGGACATGGAGACTTTTTGCTGTGCCCGATGCTCCAGCCGCCAAGGTCTTGGCGGACCAGCCGGGCACCGGGCCAGCCAGCCTGCCATAGGCTGCTGCTGGAGAGACCCCAGGGGCAGCGGCAATACGCAGCTGCCCCATTTACCCGCCGCCCTCCTGCATCAGCCGGAGGGCGTCAATCTCCCCACCGCGCACTTTGCTTTTCGCGGTGGTGGACTTGCGTGCGCGCAGCGGTACGGTTGCGCGCTTGACCAGCGCCTTGATCTCGCTGGGCGAGAGACCCGGATGCTTCGCGAGCAGCAGCGCAATCGCGCCGCTCACATGGGATGTTGCCATGGATGTGCCACTCATCTCATGGTGCTTGCCCTGCACCCAGGAAGAGATGATTTTGTCGCCTGGGGCATAGACATCCACGTAGGCGCCGCGGTTGCTGAAGGAGGCGATCCGCCGGTTTTTGTCGGTGGCGCCCACCGAAATGGTCTGCGGATAACGTGCGGGGTAATCGATGCTGCGGCGTTTTCCGTCATTTCCTGATGAGGCGACAATGACGATGCCAGCTTGATGTGCACGGTTAACCACATCAAGGAGTGCCTTGCTGCGGGTTTTCATCCCGAAGCTCATATTGATAATATCGACCCGGTTACGCACACACCAGTCGATGCCTAGTACAATATCAGAGACGTAGGCGGAACCGTTGTGGTCAAACGCCTTGACCGGATAGATCAGGGAACGCGGAGCTACACCAATCATGCCTTCCGTGCTGTTGGCTGCGGCAATCGTTCCGGCAATGTGGGTACCGTGGCCGTTATCGTCATGGGGAAGCAGACTGCGGTTTAACAGATTGATTCCGCGTGCCAGGGAGTACCTGAGATCAGGATGGTGATAATCGGCACCGGTGTCGATCACCCCAATTTTGATTCGGTGTCCGGTGGAGACGGACCATACTTTGGGTGCGCGAATCTGCTTCACTCCCCATGGAACCCCTTGCGCTGTGGCCGGTTTATTGTGAAGTGCCGTTGCATGAAGAGAGATTTGCGTATCTTCTTCCACAATGATTTCATCACTGTAGTGCTTCAAGACCTCCGGACAATGGACCGGCGCGATAATGGTGCGAGCCAGCCGTGAGGAGCGTACCATGCCCAGGTGGGTATGCTCATTCCGCATCCGCGAGAGCTCAAGCAGACAGGCTTCATACTGTCCTGGTTTGGTGAACCGGATCAGATACCGCCCTGCCTGTTCCGGTTCAGGACGTTGCATTTCTTCAACTAATTGATGCAAAAAACCAGTATAGTCCATTATGGGCTGCCCCCTTCGGGATGAACATGCTGAGGTATTCTATGAATGCGTTCATCCCGCCGCATGGGGAACTTGCCCTTTTTTTACAAAAAGACGTTCTCTCCGTGTCAAAACGGGCGCAGGGACATATGATGGATGGAGGGCTAGAGGGCTCTTGCGGGGACCCTGGCGAGGAGCGATCCTTCAGGGGTATACAGTCAGAAGGCGGAGGGGACTCCGTCTTTTTCATTTTTCGCTAACTTTTACAGAATCGACATATTTGCGAATGAGAAGCACAGCACCTTGAATTTATATCAAACGCCTACATAAAAACTTGCTTTTTACCGCTAAATAGGTTTTACTTAGGTTTGTTAATGGATATGTTATACGTAACGGTCCAGCTCGTAGGGATATAAAGTGAATTATGTGTGAGAGGAAGTGTCTGTCAGTGAGTACCTCGCTCAATTTGAAAATTGATAAAGAAAAGGTAAGAGAGATTCCTTTGGTTGACCTTGCCTTTATGGTGCTGAAAGCGGCCAATACGCCGTACTACTACCGTGATTTGATGAATGAGGTAGCAAAACAGCGCGGAATGACTGATGAAGAAATCAACGAGTTTATCGCCCAGCTATATACCGAGATCAATATCGATGGCCGTTTTGCCTGTGTCGGTACGAGTCTTTGGGGATTGAAACGCTGGTATCCGGTTGGTGGAACAGAAGATTCCATGACTGGTGCGAAGCGTCCGCGTATCATCAATGATGAAGACGATGATCTGGAAGATGAGGACTTTGGCGAAGAGGAAGACAGCTACAACAGTGACGAAGACTTCGGCAACACCGATGATGATCAAGATGATGATGACGATGATGACGATGACGATGACGACATCTTTGATGAAGATGACAGCGATGAAGAAGTTCTGGTTGAAGATGACGATTTGGATGAAGAAGACCTCGATGAAGACGATGAAGATGAGTCTGAAGACGAGGATGATTTTGACGACGATTCCGATAAGTAACCGTCATTTTTGACGTCGATAATTTACCCGTTTTCCCCAGATAGTCAGCCTTGACAGCGAACGGGGTAACGGGTAAACTATTGCATGGGCTTATGAATGAGCGAGAATATATTTATGTTATTTATAAAAAGTGCCCCGTCCTGCGGGAGTACTTTTTTTTGTATTTTTAGAGGCAGAATTTTGCAAAATGATTGATTTCCGCACGCTCCCGGCCAAACATCCGTGGCCCATTTTTTGTATATAAAAAAACGTCGACAAGAGATGGATGGATGCCATTTTTGGGGACAGGCATGGATGTTTGGCTTTCGGAAAATTTGCACCATTCTTAGCTGTAGAGCAAGGTTACACATGGTCTTCGCACAAAAGAGCAGTACGCAGATGCAGGGAATTTCTGCCATTGCTCTTTTTAACGATGATTACCTGGGAAACGGGTTACGATAACACCATATATCGCCTGAATTTCTGCATTTATATTAGGAGGGTAATAACAGTGACAAAGTATATTTTCGTGACGGGCGGAGTTGTGTCCTCCCTGGGTAAAGGGATCACCGCTGCCTCGTTGGGCAGACTGCTGAAAAACAGAGGTCTCAAGGTAACCATTCAAAAATTTGATCCATACATCAACATCGACCCGGGAACGATGAGTCCTTATCAGCACGGTGAGGTTTTTGTAACGGATGATGGCGCGGAAACGGATTTGGACCTTGGTCACTATGAACGTTTTATCGATATCAACCTCTCCAAAAACAGCAACGTCACGACGGGTAAAGTGTATTCCTCCGTTATCAGCAAAGAGCGTCGCGGAGAGTACCTCGGCGGCACGGTCCAAGTTATCCCGCACATTACGAACGAGATCAAGGAGCGCGTATTCCGCGCTGGACGTGAAGCAGGTTCGGATGTTGTTATTACGGAGATCGGCGGAACAGTAGGCGATATCGAGAGCTTGCCTTTCCTGGAAGCAATTCGTCAGATCAAGAGTGATGTTGGCCGTGACAACGTGATGTATATCCATGTAACGCTAATCCCTTACATCAAGGCAGCTGGTGAAGTGAAAACAAAACCAACCCAGCACAGCGTAAAAGAATTGCGCAGCATCGGTATTCAGCCAAACGTGATTGTATGTCGTACAGAATATGAGCTGTCCAAAGACATGAAAGCCAAAATCGCTCTCTTCTGCGACATTGATGAGAATGCCGTAGTTGAATGTCGCGATGCGAGCACATTGTATGAAGTGCCTTTGAACCTGCGTGAAGAAGGTTTGGATGAGATCGTGGTAAACCACCTGAAGCTGACCACTCCTGCACCGGATATGAGTGAGTGGGAAGGGCTGGTTGACCGCATCAGCAAACTGGAGCGTACGGTTGAGATTGCCATTGTAGGTAAATATGTAGCACTGCACGATGCTTATTTGAGTGTTGTTGAATCCTTGTCTCATGCAGGATTTGCATCTAATGCAGAGGTGAAGATCCGCTGGATCCATTCTGAAGATATCACGGACGAGAACGTAGGCGACCTGCTGCATGGTGTTGGCGGTATCCTTGTTCCTGGTGGTTTCGGAGATCGTGGTATCGAAGGTAAAGTATCGGCGATCCGTTATGCCCGTGAGAAGAACATTCCATTCTTCGGTATTTGCCTGGGTATGCAAGTTTCCGTGATCGAATATGCACGTTCCATTGTGGGTCTGAATGGCGCGAACAGCTCCGAGATTAACCCGGCTACCGAATTCCCGGTAATCGATCTGCTGCCAGAACAAAAGGATATCGAAAATTTGGGCGGTACGATGCGTCTGGGTCTATATCCTTGTAAGCTGCAAGAAGGTTCTTTGGCTATGGCTTGTTATGATGACGAGTTGGTATATGAGAGACACCGTCACCGGTATGAGTTCAACAATGAGTACCGTGAAGCGATTGAAAAAGCAGGTCTGGTCATCTCTGGTACATCTCCGGATGGTCGTCTGGTTGAGATCGTGGAACTTCCGGGACACCCATGGTTCCTGGCTGTACAATTCCACCCGGAATTTACATCCCGTCCAAACCGTCCGCAGCCATTGTTCCGTGAATTCGTAAAAGCTTCATTGGAGAATGCAGAAAAATAATATCGAATTAACCCTATAATGAAGAGGGGTGTTTGCCGAGTGGCCTGTGATTGCAGGCTGGTGCGGTGAGCATCCCTTTTTTTGGTTTCGGCAATAGTTCCCGCGCAAGCATGGACGGATAAAATGTTTGCTGTAATTTATGCGTCGGGCAGGATTTTAATGGGAAGGGTAGAATACTTATCATGACGACTATGGGATAGTTATCCAGATTCGGAGACATACATGCTTTCCTAAAATCCAGGAGGTTACAGAGTGGAAAATAAAAAAGTGTTAATCGTTGATGACCAGAACGGGATTCGAATCCTCTTAATGGAAGTATTCAGCAGTGAAGGATATAACACATTCCAGGCGCCTAATGGCAAGATCGCTCTGGAGATTGTGAATACAGATAAGCCTGATCTAGTGTTACTCGATATGAAGATTCCTGGCATGGATGGCCTTGAAATTTTGAAGCATATTAAGGAAATTGATCCGGATATCAAAGTCATCATGATGACGGCATATGGCGAACTGGACATGATCAAGGAAGCTACTGATCTTGGTGCGCTTATGCATTTCACGAAACCGTTCGATATTGATGAAATGCGCGTGGCGGTCAACATGCAGCTTCGCAATGATACGGCGAATAGGTGCAGCTGAATCCTGTGAATGCAGGATTTTTTTGTCTGTATTCTATTAGTATGTACTTCTTGGGGGCAATGGGTATTTCGGCCAATTTACGAGGGAATATTGAGAATGGGAGCGGCTTCATGCGGTGTCTATGAAAACTGTGCTGCAAAGCACAGCATTTTTGCAAATGCTTGTTTAGTATTTGACATGGGATGTGGTATAATAAGCCCGTATGTGATTTCGGCTAAAAACCATAGACACAACCCAAACCCCTAGGAGGATTGAAACCATGCCATTAGTATCTATGACAGACATGTTGAACAAAGCGCTCGAAGGAAAATATGCAGTTGGTCAATACAACATCAATAACCTTGAGTGGACTCAAGCTATTCTGGGTGCTGCTGAAGAAGAGAAATCCCCAGTAATCCTGGGTGTATCCGAAGGTGCAGCACGTCACATGGGCGGCTTCTACACTGTAGTAAAAATGGTAGAAGGACTCATTCATGACATGAAAATTACTGTTCCAGTTGCAATTCACCTGGACCACGGTTCCAGCTTCGACAAGTGTAAAGAAGCGATCGATGCCGGATTCACATCCGTTATGATCGACGGTTCCCACCACCCAATCGACGAGAACATTGAAATGACGAAAAAAGTCGTTGAATATGCACACGCTAAAGGCGTTTCCGTTGAAGCCGAAGTAGGTACAGTTGGCGGACAAGAAGACGACGTAATCGGCGGCATCATGTACGCTGACCTGGAAGAATGTGTTCGCATCGTTAAAGAAACAGGTATCGACACATTGGCACCAGCTCTTGGTTCCGTACACGGTCCTTACCACGGCGAGCCTAACCTGGGCTTCAAAGAAATGGAAGAAGTTCGTGACGCGGTACAAGTTCCACTCGTATTGCACGGTGGTACAGGTATTCCTAAACACGACATCGACAAAGCCATCTCCCTGGGTACTTCCAAAATCAACGTAAACACAGAGAACCAAATTGCTTTCTCCAAAGTGGTTCGCGAAGTGCTTGCAGCTAAACCAGATGCTTACGATCCACGTACGTTCATCGTACCAGGCCGTGATGCAATCAAAGAAACCGTTAAAGGTAAAATCCGCGAGTTTGGTTCCAACAACAAAGCGTAATTTATCTTTACCAGTTCCATACTGTGAAATGGAAAGAACACCGCCTAGCCGGTGTCTTTCCATTTTCACACCTTATTTCACGTAGGAAGCCATCAGCACGTCATGCCGTTCATCGGCTGCAAAACACGTAGGGGGACATTAAGCTTTATGGAAAAATTGATGATTAGTGGCGGACGTCCGTTACAGGGGACTGTAACTATAAGCGGCGCCAAGAACAGCGCCATTGCGCTTATTCCTGCAGCATTGCTTGCCGAATCAGAGGTCGTGCTGGACAATCTGCCGCTTTTGAGTGATGTGGCGGTTTATGCGGAAATTTTGGAGGAACTCGGAGCTCGTGTATTCTGGGAAGGTAGTCAGATGAAGATTGATCCTTCCGATATCAAATCCATCCCCATGCCGAATGGTCCTGTGAAGAAGCTCCGTGCTTCGTATTATATGATGGGAGCATTACTTGGACGATTCAAAGAAGCAACGATTGGTTTGCCTGGAGGCTGTAACTTCGAGCCCCGTCCGATTGATCAACACATCAAAGGTTTTGAAGCGCTTGGCGCAACGGTAACAAACGAACATGGCTCCATTCATCTGCATGCCAAAGAGCTGCGCGGAGCAAAGATTTATCTGGATGTAAGCAGTGTAGGTGCAACCATTAACATTATGCTGGCGGCAACTCGTGCCAAAGGCTCTACAATTATTGAAAACGCGGCTAAAGAGCCTGAGATTATAGATGTAGCAACACTTTTGAATTCAATGGGTGCCAGCATCAAGGGTGCAGGTACTGAAACCATTCGTATTGAAGGCGTGTCGGAGCTCAAAGGCTGCCGTCATTCCATCATTCCGGACCGCATACAGGCGGGTACGTATATGATTGCTGCAGCGGCAACGCGCGGTAATGTTTTGATAGACAATGTCATTCCCAAGCATTTGGAGGCGTTGACTGCCAAATTGCTGGAGATGGGCGTGGGCATTGAAGAGTTGGATGAGAGTATCCGTGTCATTGGACAATCTTCCTATAGTCATGTGGATGTTAAGGCGCTGGTGTACCCGGGATTCCCAACCGATTTGCAGTCTCCGATGACAAGTGTATTAACTCAAGCAACAGGTGTAAGTGTCCTGAGCGATTTTGTATACAGCAATCGGTTTAAACATGTGCCAGAACTGGTGCGTATGGGCGCTAAAATTCGAGTGGAAGGTCGTTCGGCCATCATTGAAGGCGGCGCGCTGAATGCAGCCAAGGTAAAAGCATCAGATCTTCGTGCCGGAGCAGCGCTTGTGATCGCCGGTCTTACCGTTAATGAGGGTGTGACTGAAGTGACAGGCGTCGAGTTTATCGACCGTGGCTATGACCACCTCGTCACCAACCTGCGACTTCTTGGTGCAGATGTATGGCGTGAAACGGAATAACGGAGTTTGTCATATTGCAAGATTGATGACTAGCCGTTATTATTTTGACAGAACTGCATAACCTTACAACAATTGGGTAAACCTATTCTAATAGAGTTCTCAGCCTCTCCGGGATAAGACGAAATGGTTTTTGTTTCCTTAACCGGAGGGTCTTTTTTTGGATCGAATATCATATGGCTGTATGAACTGACATCATTCCTTTCCTCAAACCCCGATTTGTCTGTGCTCCATGACTGGGACCCGGATCGAAAGCCTCGTGAATTATATGTTCACTTACACGTGTGTAGCACTGTATCATGGTCATCCCACCCGGAACTTACACTCAACGACAAGTATTTGCATTATAACGGTTACATTCCGTACAATGGACAGAAGAGAATGCAGTAGATTTGTGCTGTTCTCCATAGCCGATCATCAAGCGAAACTATCCATTTCACGGACTTATTAATTGAATAGGTGGTTATTATATGGATCTACAAATTTCCGATTTGGAAGAAATGAAACTAACGGACCTCTACAAACTGGCCAAAAAATATCAGATTCCCTACTATGGTACACTGAAGAAGAAAGAATTGATCTTTGCCATACTACGAGCTCAGGCTGAACAGAGCGGCTTGATGTTTATGCAGGGTGTGCTCGAGATCCTTCCAGAGGGTTACGGTTTTCTTCGCCCGATCAACTACCTGCCTAGCACCGAAGACATCTATATATCGGCCTCGCAGATTCGTAAGTTCGATCTTAGAACAGGTGACCTCGTATCTGGTAAATGTAGAACGCCGAAGGAAAACGAGAGATATTTCGGTTTGCTGCAAGTCAATGCGGTAAACGGTGAGAATCCTTCAGCGGCTGCGGAAAGACTTCACTTCCCGGCATTAACCCCATTGTATCCGCAGAAAAAGCTGGTTCTCGAAACATCCCCCAACCATTTGTCTACACGCATTATGGATGTGCTGGCTCCTGTAGGTTTGGGACAGCGCGGATTGATCGTAGCACCTCCCAAAGCAGGTAAGACGCTTCTCCTCAAAGAAATTGCCAACAGTATTTCAACCAACAATCCAGAAATCGAACTGTTTGTCCTGTTGATTGATGAACGTCCGGAGGAAGTAACGGATATGTCTCGTTCGGTAAAAGGGGAAGTTGTGGCTTCCACGTTCGATGAGCTGCCTGAGAATCATATCAAGGTTGCGGAACTGGTGCTGGAACGTGCTCTACGTCTGGTTGAGGCGAAAAAAGATGTAGTCATTTTGCTGGACAGCATTACGCGTCTTGCTCGTGCATACAACCTGGTTATCCCACCATCCGGACGGACACTTAGTGGGGGTATTGACCCTGCAGCATTCCACCGTCCAAAACGTTTCTTTGGATCTGCGCGGAATGTGGAGGAGGGCGGAAGCCTGACGATCCTGGCGACAGCGTTAATTGATACAGGATCACGTATGGATGATATTATCTATGAAGAGTTTAAAGGTACAGGCAATATGGAGCTTCATTTGGACCGCAAACTGGCAGAACGCCGTATTTTCCCGGCCATCGATATTCGTCGTTCCGGTACACGCCGAGAAGAAGTGCTGCTGAGTAAGGAAGAGCTGGATACCATCTGGACCATTCGTAAAAATATGAATGACTCCCATGACTTTGTGGAAAGCTTCCTGAAAAAACTGCGCAACAGCAAAACGAATGCGGAATTTTTGGCTGCGTTTGATGCAGCGGGCAACAATACAAGCAATTCGGGGACCACAACGACTCGGCGTTCCCCGAGACAGACGGCAACCTCGGCAACAACAACTTAAAAAAGTTATACTTTTACGCATTTGAATTTGGCAGTTCTGCTGCTGGATTTACCATAAACTCGTCGTTCGGTTTAACCCATTAGATGTGAGGAGAACATCATGTATTTAGTATACGCAGATGAAAAAGGCAATGTATTTGATCATCCATCCCTATATGGGCTTGCCCGTAGTGGAGATATGATCGTTGAAATTATGGAGGATGAACTTATTCCTCTTCCAGAAGGTGCAACTCTGGTTGGATTACCAAGCACTCGTCCCATTGGGATGGATCCGGACACCGGCGAGATGATGCCTCTTCCGAGTGATACACAAGCGGTAGGAGCTTTGCTTCCGCAAGGGTTTACTCGGCTGTGTCTGCCGGGTTATGTGAAAACGGACAAAGAGTATAAACTCCCGCTATTCGGGTATTCGGCAGTTGTATGGAAGGATGACGCCTTCTACGTTACGGCCCGGATGTCTGATCACCCGGATCAGTGGAATCCGCTGAACTGTGATCGCGATGACGTGCGTGCCGGAGTTACGCGGATGACCGAAAAGTATCCTGAAAATCGCTTGTATACCCATCTGTCCAACTGTGCACTTGGTTATGAGTGTCTGACATCTTCCAACACATTCCTGAATCGTTGGGAAGGTGGAGTACCAGTATCGTATTCATGTAACGCAGGGTGCTTCGGGTGTATTTCGGAACAGCCGGATGACAGTGGTTTTGTTTCCCCGCAGACTCGAATGAATTTCCGCCCGCGTGTGGACGAAATTGTTGAGGTTATGCTGGAACATCTGAAGACACCGGAGTCCATTATCAGCTTTGGTCAGGGATGTGAAGGTGAACCGTCAACTCAGGCCAAATTGATTATCGAAGCCATTCGTGAGGTTCGTTCCATTACCGATATGGGATATATCAACATTAACACCAACGCTGGTTTGAATGATCACATTCGAGGTATCGTGGATGCAGGCCTGGACTTGATGCGTGTGAGTACGATCAGTGCGCTGGATGACCACTATAATGCGTACTACAAACCACGCGGTTATACACTTGCAAACGTGGAGAAATCGATGAAGTATGCAGCTCAACAAGGTGTGTACACATCAATTAACTATTTGATTTTCCCTGGTGTCACGGATCGTGAAGAGGAGATCGAAGCAATGATCGAGTTCGCCCGGAGAACAGATCTGCGCTTGATTCAAATGCGCAATCTGAACATCGATCCTGAGAGTTATCTGGAATTAATTCCTCCAGCTCAAGGTGATATTCTCGGGATGAAGCAAATGATTGAGATCTTTGAAGAAGAGCTCCCTGATGTCGTTATTGGTTCATATACGCATGTTCCCCCAGCTGGAATGGCACGTCCCAAACGACTCATCACCTCCTAACAATATTCGATTGCAACCGGCATTAGGCCGTGTTATAATCTCTGAAGTTGTGCCATTTACTCTGGGTCCGCTTGAGGCTCAGGGCGGAAAGAGGTGAAAGGTTATGAAAGAAGCAATTCATCCTAAATACACGATTGGTCAAGTAAGCTGCGCTTGCGGTAATACTTTTGAGACTGGTTCGGTTAAAGACGGACTTCGTGTAGAGATTTGCTCCGCTTGCCACCCGTTCTTCACCGGTAAACAGAAGTTTATCGATGCTGGCGGCCGTGTCGATCGTTTCAAGAAAAAATACGGAATCTAATTCAGCAATTCCCTGTGAATTGTCTGCTAATTGCATCCAAACCACCCCTGCCTGTTGGCAGGGGTTTTTATATAGGGATAAAGGTTCCAGTTTGCAACTGGTTGCAATTTGGATAAGCTTACGTTATACTATTTCTTACCGTGCTAGATGGGGAGGTAGCGGTGCCCTGTAACTCGCAATCCGCTACAGCGAGGTTGAATTCCTGCTAGAGGTTTTGTCGATGTGAGGTTTGGTCCCTGAACGTGGTGTTGACGGTTGGGTCCTCCGCAATGAGTACTCATGAACCTGGTCAGGTCCGGAAGGAAGCAGCCATAAGTGAGATCACTCTTGTGCCGGAGGGTTGCCTAGCCTGAGCTGTTGTTCAGGGGTGCCACTTGGATCGCAATTATCGATAGCAGGTGCACGGCTTACCATTTGAAATGTAGAGACCTTTGCAGTTGTATGTATGCAGAGGTCTTTTTGATATGTACAAAAAAACTACGCATCATGGGTCAGATAAAGTTTGGAATCACCCTGGAATATAGTATAATGGGGGAACGACAAAGGACTCGAATGCGAAGTGGAAGGAAGGTAACGCATCATGGAGCATATCGCGTTATACCGGGCTTGGCGTCCCCAGTCGTTTCAAGATATGGTGGGACAACAGCATATTATTCAGACCTTGCAGAACGCGATTCGTGAACAGCGGACTTCCCATGCCTACTTGTTTAACGGGCCCAGAGGAACGGGGAAGACCAGTGCCGCCAAGATTTTGGC
>Ga0209463_1000677_pt1 | contig 24008 bp, 28 predicted proteins | sample AgamicMgSfrz_FD_187169 | JGI IMG/M metagenome (GOLD analysis project Ga0209463, IMG submission 187169) | Agave microbial communities from Guanajuato, Mexico - Mg.Sf.rz (SPAdes) (version 2) | ecosystem: Host-associated > Plants > Phyllosphere > Phylloplane/Leaf | place: Guanajuato, Mexico... | reverse complement strand
CCGATGCCGTTTTAGAAGAAGGTGGGCATGTAATTGGGGTTATGCCGAGCTTCCTTGAAGAAAGAGAAATTTCTCATAAAAACTTATCAGAACTTATTGTTGTCGAATCTATGCATGAAAGAAAAGCTAAAATGGAAGAACTAGTGGATGGATTTATTGCATTACCAGGTGGCCCAGGTACATTAGAGGAATTCTTTGAAATTTTCACATGGGCTCAGTTAGGCTTACATCAGAAGCCATGTGGACTTTTAAACATTAATAACTATTACACACCACTTGTATCATTATTTAATCATATGACGGAAGAACAGTTTTTACAGGAAAAGTATCGTTTGATGGCTCTTGTAGATACAGAACCACAGGGGTTACTTGATCAATTCAATACATACCAACCACCTTCAGTAAAAACGTATATTACAAAAGCTCAAAGTTAACATAATGTATGTTCCCCGAAGTCATGAAGAGAATAAAAGCAATGACCAACTTTTTGAATAAATGGGTATGATGTATAATAAGCCTTTACTCAAAACATTTTGAAGGGAAATGTAATATGATAATTTCTAAGCCACGTAAAAAACATAAAGTGAAGCATCTGGAACCTGCAAGTATCTTGTTCGTAGGGTTTTTAGGATTAATATTGCTCGGCACCGGCTTATTAATGATTCCTGCTGCTACAAGTGATAGACATCATTTAAGCTTTATTGATGCTCTCTTTGAAGCCACTTCTGCTGTATGTGTAACAGGCCTAGCTGTGGTAGATACGGGGACAACATTTACCTTATTTGGACAGCTCATTTTGCTTGTGCTCATCCAAGTTGGTGGCTGGGGATTCATGACTATTGGTATACTCATGTTTATTGTACTAGGTAAAAAAATAGGATTACAACAAAGATTAATACTTAAGGAATCTCTAAATGCTTTTTCGCTACAAGGCGTTATTGCATTAGTCCAACGTGTTGTGCTAATTACATTAGCTGTGGAAGGTATAGGAGCGCTTATCCTAGCTATTCGTTGGTCCCAAGAAATGAGCTGGGGAAAGGCTATTTATTATGGCATATTCCATTCTATCTCTGCTTTTAACAATGCAGGATTTGGTTTGGAACCAGATAATTTAAGCAAATGGGTAGGAGATCCAACCGTAAATATTATGATTACGTTACTTTTCATAATAGGAGGGACTGGATTTTTTGTCATTGCAGATATTTTTAGGAAACGAAACATAAGGAAGTTTTCTCTTCATACTAAAATTGTTTTAGTTTCAACTATTGCACTAAATGTCGTGAGTACACTAATCATTTTTGCTTTAGAATATCATAACCCTCATACTTTAGATAAATTAAGCATGGGTGATAAATGGTGGGCGGCTTACTTTCAGGGAGTAGTTCCTCGTACTGCTGGTTTTAATACCTTGGATATCGGGGCGCTCACATTACCTTCAAAAGTGTATATGATGGGTCTTATGTTTATTGGAGCAGCCCCAGGTTCAACAGGCGGTGGAATTAAAATAACTACGTTTGTCTTAATATTGTTTGCTTTATGGTCAGTATTGACAAATAAAGAAGAGATTAATGTTTTTCGACGCCGAATTCCTAAATCGCTTGTTTATAGAGCTTTTTCTATTGCTACTTCTGGGATTATTTTTGTTTCTATTATTTTCTTTCTACTCACAATCACAGAAAAGGGTGTAGATATGTCTACCCTTTTGTTTGAAACGTTCTCTGCTTCTGGAACAGTTGGATTAAGTGCTAATTTTACAGGCGACTTAAGTCCTATCGGCCGAATTCTCATTACGATTATGATGTTTATTGGCAGAGTAGGTCCTCTTACCATTGGTTTTGTACTTGCGATTCGTTCAAACAAACAATCTAAAATTCGGTATGCAGAAGAAAAGATTCTTATTGGTTAAAAAATCTACTTTAAATATATACTTTGGTCAACATATTCGCCATTATAGGCACAAGTAGTCCAAATAATGAATGCCTTCTTCTAATATGAACAAACTACTCAAGATAGATAAGATTAAGTTCATCCATTACTTACAGTAATAGAGTGTAGAAAAAGCTACTGATTAGGTCACAGTAGCTTTTTCGCTTTTATGGTATGGGCACGAATGAGTTTTTCTTTAGTTGAACATTCTATTTAAGAAACCATTCAATACTCACTCTAGTATATAAAGGTGGATTTAATATACATGAATCATAAATTATATAAGGTCTTTATTGTATACATCATTGCTTTGATTGGTCCCTTTGCTATTCTTTTTCTTACAAATCATTTAATTCAAGCAACTTGTAGAAAGTAGAGCTTAATTTTTTAAAAGTTGATGTTTTACTAAAATTCGATAATAACCATAAATAACAATATAAGCTATTAGATAACTAATAAAAGTTCCAATAATACTCCAAGTATTAAAATACTCTACTTTTCCAAAGATTAAACCAATGCCTTCAAAACTTGTAGTAAAAAGAGTAAAACAAATTAAAAGCAGAGAGGTATTAACCCTCTTTTTTATTTTTAAATAAACTAAAAAAGAGGCTAAGACCGGATAAAAACCCATATTTAAAGGAAGTGCAGATAAACTTCGATTTCTAAAAATTGGTTCAAACTGCCAAAAATAATTAGTCCCCCACTCATTTAGTATAAAAGCTACTGTCATTCCTATTGGTGCAATTAAAAGGACAATTGTAGATTCCTTTTTGTATAAGATAAATCCAAAAATCCAAGGTACAATAAATCCCATAATAATATTTACTAGTATTTTTTCTCTTCTCCTCTCACTAAGACAACTTTTTAATAGGATTGTCCAAAACTTAGGAATGTATATCTTATGAAGAAGAAAACTAATGATTAGACACTAGAAGTCTTTTCTCCTTTCTACACATAAATTCTTACTATCTTGAGCAAACTACTTAAGACGCTGTGAAGCGTCCATTTGGAAATCCTCATGGTTTATAGAGCTGACAACATGCATCGCAGAAAAATCACTGATATACGCCAGTGGTTTTTCTGTTTTTAAGCTGTATATGATATACATGTTTAGTTAACGTAATCACAAATATAGGCACCAATAAGGTCATGAATCTTATAGATTCATGACCTTTCTTTTTACTGTCTACTATAAGGGGGAATATCAAAAAAAAACCATTAAATCAGCCCATTACATTAAGGACCTCTTTAATGGATAACCATAATTTTGAAAATTCTAACTGTTTCCCGACAAGTGATTAGTTCCTTTTAAAGGGTTTTCCTCATCTTGTCCCATAGGGAAGTATAACTCTCCTATCAGGTATAAGTACAAATAAGCTTTTGTTTTTTCACCCTAAGAGGCTCACTAATCAGCCCGTTTTCTAATAAGTGTTGCACCAAAAAGCCTTCTGTGTATTAGAAATCCTCGTTAGGGGAAAGTAAAAAAAAGAAAGGAAGGTGAAGTATGTGCCTGATCTTTTGCAAGCCTTGAAAAATGTAGTTCAGTCTTTTATTAAAGATGAGAATAAAACGCCTCTTCACATCGGTGAGGCGATGGGGTGCTGGATATTTTTAGCGTTAGCCGGTGAGACACAAGTACAGACTGAAGCAGGAATTAACAGTACAATGGACCCTGAATTGAGAAAAGCCCTTCAAGAAGCAGTCAACATGTTCAAGTCAGAGAAAAAACGGATTGTAGAATTTATGCGGGCAGAAGGCATTCCGTTACCACCTATTAGTGAATCGAAACCAATCTCCGACCCGAACAGTGTTCCCTTAGGCGTTAAGCTGACGGATAATGAACTTGCAAACAGTCTTAAGAAAAAGATATCGATGGCGATTACAAACTGTTCGGAGGCCGCGTCCCAATCCCTTCGCAGCGATGTTAGTCTGATGTGGGCCGAATTTTTGCAAGAACACATAACCTTTTTAATAACATTTAAATCATTGATGCGAAAACGGGGATGGCTCAAGGTTCCACCACCGTATCATCCTGCAGGTCTACCCCAAATAGAAAAGTGAGGTAAGGAAGATGCCAGATGTCGGAAAAGCTCTTAAAAATATTATTCAATCATTTGTTGACGAAGAACCTAAATCACCCTTACATGTGGGGGAAGTCATGTCCTGCTGGTCCTATCTTTCCGAATTAGCTGACGAACAAGTTCATTCTGAAGCAGGGATTAACAGTACAACGGATCCCGAATTAAGAAAAGCTTTCCATGAAGCAGTTAAGATGTTCAAATCACAGAAAGAACGAATTATTGCTTTTATGTTATCAGAGGGAGTTCCTATCCCACCCTTAAGTGAATCCAAGCCACAGTCTAACCCAAGCGATGTTCCATTGGGAGTCAAGTTAACGGATGATGAACTTGCAAACAGCCTTAATATTAAAATGGTTATTTTAATTACCTATTGTGCAAATGCCATCATTCAATCCACACGCAATGATGTTACTTTGATATGGATTGAATATCTGCAGGAATATATGACATTTGGAGCAACCCTAAAAGAACTTGTGAAAAGACGAGGATGGCTTAAAGTCCCTCCATACTATTATGCTCCGGGAGCGCCGATAAAATGAGACGTCAACAGAAATTCTTAAGGAAGGGGACCTTGAGACTTCCCTAGGTCTTGAAGATCTTTCTTTGTTATGAATAGGCTATTGGTAATTTGAACAAACTACTCAAGAAGAAACGGGGCATCGTCTTATACAACCTACTTACGTAACGAAAAAAACTGCTGATTGCACACCAGTAGTTTTTTCTTTTTTATGGATTTTATCGGCAATCATATATTCCTTAAAAGCTTTTTAGAATAGTTACGATCTCCTTGGGAACATTAATTTTTGTGGAGGTGATTGTAATGAATAACAACCAACAGCCAAACAAAACTTCTGCAGGAACAAACGCTGCAAAAGTAAAACAACAAAATGCTGCATCTGCATCTAACAAATTTGGAACGGAATTTGCTAGTGAAACAGATGTACAAGCAGTAAAACAACAAAACTCTCAAGCAGAAGCTAAAAAAAATCAACAATAAAGTTAACAAATAAAGGGTATTTCCATAATCGTCGGAAATACCCTTTGTTTCTGTTTCATAACTACAAACATGAATAAAGCTTAATAATTTGAGCAAACTACTCAAAAAGCTGTAAAGTTTCCTTCCTTTAGTGAAAATAATGTAGTAGAAAAAACTACCTTCCCAACTCCAGAGGTAGTTTTTTCTGTTTTTACACTGTATATGATATACAACCGTAGTTACCATAATGTACCTTCTCATTTGTTTTAAAATGTTCAATATTTTTGTCTTCTATAATTTTAAGGTTAAGAAGAAAGAAGCAGAGCTGATCATTTTTATTAAAGACCTAATTAGACAGCAATCTAAAAACGCAGGTTAACGTTTGTTAACCTGCATTTTCTATTCTTATTCATTGATTATTACGATATACATAAGGATCATCTGGTTTTTCTTCACGTTTTAATTTTGTTACTTTTACAATTGGAATGGTCTTTTTAAATGGTTGATAATACATCGTACTTACTTCACCCGTTACCGTTACCCAATCATCATTTTTAAATGCTACATCATCTGGAAATTGAACTAACATACCAAACACACCTGAATCAGCTATACAATGAATGATACCAAAACGAAATAAAAAGTACTGATTGTCTTTTAATTCTTTGGTGTGGTACATAAACCCCTTAAACTTAATTTGTTTTCCCGTAAACTCACCAGGATATCGATAAATAGTTTCCATCGCATTTAAAAACTCTTCATCTTCTAAATTAATGATGTCGCCTTTTGAAAACTTTTTTAAATCTTTATGAATCATTTTATCGTATGCATCTTCCCCATAAAATGAACTCGTATCTGGTTGCAAAAACTGATGTGAGGAGTAAGGATCTTTTTTATCATAAATAGGAAAATGAAATCCTTTTGCTTCAACAATATTTGAATCAAGTGTAGCTACAGGCAAAAAGAAGACGGTTAAAACAGGTAAGAAATAAAGAGGATACCATGCCCGTCTTTTCCACTTGTTCGGTGATTCATGATTATGACTGCATCCGCAGTCACAATTATAATCATGACCTTGCTTCTTCTCATCAGACCCTGTCATATAAAAGACTAGTTCTGCAATAGTTAAAAACCACAGTAAAAAAATCGTTCCATATGAAATCCATGAATATTTCATGTTTATATATTTTGAAATATCTCCAGTGGCATGAAGATGCATAAAAATCATAGTAAAGCCTAACAAAATCAAAACCCTAAACATAAATGTCCCTCCTTATTAATGAACAATGAGTAGAGATAGGACTAGTACAAGAATAAACACGTATGCAAATAGTGAGAAAACAAATTTTGTCTTAAATTGACTCAACATCATTAATGTATTTTTTATATCAAACATAGGGCCAAATACTAGAAAGGCAATAACTGCACTATCATTAAATGTACTTCGAAACGATGAAGCAATAAAAGCATCAGCTGAAGAACATAGAGATAAAATATAAGATAGGCCCATCATTACTACATTTGAAGATACTACTCCGTGCCCAAGAGCCATGAGGGTAGAGGTCTTTACATAAGTTTGCATGGCGGCTGCGATTAATCCACCTATAATGACAAATTTCCCAACAGAAAAAAATTCATCAATAGTATGTTTAAGAGCTTCCCCCATTTTTTTACTTATCTTTTTTGAAGCAGTGTGTATATGTACTTCATTTTTAACTTGTGGCGTTTTAAATTGAAAGGCTAAAATTAAACCTACTATTAAAGATACAAGAAAGGCAACAACACCACGTTCAATCATCATTTTCCAATCGTTACCGAAAGCCACAAATGTCGCGAATAGGACAACAGGATTAATAATAGGCCCTGTTAACATGAACGGAATAGCAGCATATAAGGGAACACCTTTTGCCATTAAACGTCTTGTAATTGGGACAATCCCACATTCACAAGCTGGAAATAAAGCCCCAATTACACTTGCTAGAACAATTGCGCCAAATTTATTTTTAGGGATAGCTTTTGCCATCATTTCGTCCGTTACAAAAATTTGAATAATACCGGAAATAATTACACCTAATAATATAAATGGTAAAGCTTCAATTAGAATACTAATAAAAATGGTGTTCATTTGTAAAAGAGATGAACTCATTATACTCACTCCAAGTAAGAAATAATCATCGTGTTTTATATTTAAATTTTCTATTTGTTTCTAAACATAGAAAAAGCCCCTTTAAATAGAGAGTAATATCACTTACAAACATTGATATTACACTATTTATCTAAAGGGGACAATCTCACAATAAAATGCATATATACAATAGCCGTAATAAAAAATTATCTTTATAACATATAACAAATAACAAATAGTAGTCTCAAGGAAAGTGAGCTTAATCAAAACCATAAAGACCAAAGACCATATTATTTAAAAATGCAAATTCAAACAAATCTTTGGATATCATATTCTTTTTATACAAAGATCCTTTAATATTTACATGAACATTTCTTTTTACATTTGTACTTTATCATAGAAAAATGAAAGAATGGTGAAAAGGCATTTAATATTTGTTACTTTCATTTCTAATCATACGTTTTGTAGTACTTTAACACAATAATCGGAGAATATAACGATTTTGAATGCGTTTAGCTTCTCATTAATGAAGTAGGTCTATCTAAAAAGATTTGAAATAAACTTGCTACGAGTGTACCAAATAATAAGTATTTGCTCATGTCGAAAAATTCATCAATGGCATGATACAACGTTTGTTTTAACTTATTTTCTACTTTTGCTTCCTCATGTTCGTAAACGTATACGTTTACGGACTTTGTATTTAAAATTATTTTTTTATTAAATTGAAATATTAAAATTATTATTTCAATTGTATAATTTAGTAGTATAAAAACTACTAGGAAGGAATTAAACAACATGCTATGGTTCATATCTGCTTTAGGGACAGCTATATGCTTCGGAGTAAACAATACTTTATTTAAATGGGGTGCCCTTCAACATTTATCTAAAGTTTGTATCCAACTTTTCTTTTACTGGATTTCTTTTTTTATCATCTTATTATTTACTTTTATTAAAGGGAATTTTGAACTTCACATTTTTCCTATTTTAACAGGGGCACTAATCGGTATCTTAAACGCCAATGGCAATATACAAATGTCAAAAGCCTTTGAGAAAGGCCCTGCCAGTATTACATCTACCATTATTGCGATGAATACAGTCATTGTTGTTCTAGCTACATCTTTATTATTTCCTCAATCTATTCCTTTAACAAATTGGGTTGGTATCATCATTATTATACTGGCAGCTTGCATTATTCAGTATCAACCAAACAAAACGGCACAGGTAGAGTATAAATTATGGATTTTAAGCTGTTGTTTAGCTCTTCTATCTATTGGTACAGTGGGTGTTATTATGAAATTCAGCACGTATCAACACTTTAGTGTGGGAGAAATGCTAGTTTCAATGTATGGCGGAGGAGCTGTCTATTTAAGCTTTTTAGCTCGGAAAGAACTTAAAAAATTAACTACACATAAAATTGAAATAAAGATAGGCATACTTGTTGGTATATTAAGTACGATTGGTTATAGCTGTTATTTATTCGCCTTAAAGGAAGGTCCATCCAGTGTGGTTTATCCGATCATTAGTTTAAATTGTATTGTTGTTTTAATTGGAAGCTTGATTATTTTTAAAGAAAGGCTTAAAAAATACCAATTAATAGGAATTATTCTTACTCTATGCGGAATCGTGTTGACTAAGATATAAGTTTTTGTACCAAAGTCAAAATGAGAACTAACATATAATGAAATAAAAGGACCTTCCTTTGTATGGTAACTAAAGGTGTATAGAATATACATAGAAAAAAAAAGAAAAACTCCCCACAATACGTTAAGGGAGTTTTTCTTTTTTTAGGAGTTAGCTAAGTGATGATTCATCCATCTTGAGTAGTTTGCTCGGCGGATAAAATATTATTCACTAACCAAATATGAAGGAGATGCCATCACAAATCATTTTAAATAAGGGTACAGATTGAGCTTTGAGCAACAATCTTGCCTTGCTGCGTTGATTGAATCGGTCGTTTTAACTAAGAGAGAGGATAATCTATCCCCTAATCTGTTTTTATTTATCTCAACAGGTAACGCTAATGCCACTAGTTTGCAGAGCTTTTTCTAGCGCACTTTGCTCTTCATTGCTTAAAGGAACCATTGGCAAGCGAACACCACCAACATGTGTTCCAATTAGATTTAATGCGGCTTTTACCGGTGAAGGACTTGGCGCAATAAATAATGCTCTCATAATAGGAAGCAGATTGCGATGTGTAGCAGCAGCGTTTTGGACATTGCCATTTTTGAAGGCATTGATCATTTTTTGCATATCATTGCCGATGATGTGGGAAGCAACTGAAACAACTCCTGCTCCGCCGATTGCTAATACTGGTATTGTTAACCCATCATCGCCACTATATAGCGTAAAGTCACTAGATGTTTTGCTAATAATCTCTGCCATGGCATCTAAATCGCCACTTGCTTCCTTAATTGATACAACATTAGGAATCTCTGATAGTCGAACAATTGTTTCAACAGAAATGTTAGCTACGCTTCTTCCTGGAATATTATAAAGCATGACTGGTAAAGAGGTTGATTCGGCAATCGTTTTAAAGTGGTGATACAACCCTTCTTGAGACGGCTTATTATAGTATGGAGCAACGAGCATGATACCATCGACTCCTGTTTCCTCTGCAAGTTTTGTTAAGCTGATTGATGCTTTCGTGTTGTTTGATCCAGTTCCAGCGATGACGGGGACTCTTCCCGCAGCAGCCTCTACAACACATTTGAATAATTCAATTTTCTCTTCGGTGGTTAATGTTGGAGACTCTCCAGTTGTACCAGCTACAACTAAGCCATCTGTACCATTTGCAATTAAATAATCAACTAACGCTTCCGTCGCTTTAAAATCAATTTCACCATTATGATCGAACGGGGTAACCATTGCTGTTAATACTTGGCCAAAATTCATAACTACACACCCTTTATAAAATTTTAAAAATTAGAGGGGTTAGGGCCATTCATAAGGAACGCAAAAAAGCAACAACGAAGGATTCGTTGTTGCAGTAGAAACAATATTTATTAAAAATAGTTTCCGTGCGTAAGATAGCCCTCCATACAGTTTCCTATATGACAGTTCTGTATTTATTCAACAGCAGAACCAGCTTCAAGAACATGAGATTCTTTCAGCTTCGGCAAATACCCCTTTCTACAATTGTCATTGGATCTCATTCTCCTCAGATTGTGTACTCATGATCTTTGCACCTCTATCCTCACTTCAAAAAGTATTGAAATAAGAAAATATTTAATTGGATTCAATATAACAGTAAATACCTTTTCATGCAAGGATTATTTAAGTATACTTTTACGGAATTTTATAGAAATCTAATTTCGTCTATTAGTAAGGAGCTGAATTCCAACGTATTGAATTTTTGCAATATGTAAATATATAATGCTCATATGCTGAATTTAGATATAGAAAGGAACTTATTTATGAATTCACTCAATGAACTCATCAGATTTAATAATGGAGCCGTAATTCCGAACCGAATTGTTATGGCTCCTATGACCTCAAAAGGAGCTTCTTGGGACGGAATCGTGGAACAAGATGACTTTAATTTTTTCGGAAGACGTTCTGAAACAGCAGGACTTGTTATCACAGGTGCTACATCTGTTAGTAAGCTAGGGGAAAAATTTTCTTATCAAATGTCTATTTATGATGATCGTTTTATTCCTGGTCTTACGGGGTTAGCCAGACTTATTAAACGAAATGGAAGTAAAGTATTAGCGCAAATTTATCATTCCGGAGCGAACTCTAGAGTATCGTATGAGAAGCATGGCATGGTTGTAGGACCTAGTGTAATAGATTTTCCTCATCTTCCCTATGAAGTGACAGAATTAACGGATGAAGGAGTATGGGAGATTATTCATGACTTTGGTGAATCGACCAAACGAGTAATTAAAGCTGGATTTGACGGTGTTGAAATTCATGGCGCCTACAGTCATCTTCTTCAACAATTTTTCTCTTCCTACTCAAATAAGCGCAACGATTATTGGGGAGGAACACTTCAAAAGAGAATGAATTTTGCGTTAGAAGTCATTAAACTCGTACAAGAAGTAGCTAAAGAATATGCTAAAGATGACTTTATTATTGGATATCGTCTAACACAAGAAGAAATACATGAACATGCTGTAGGATACGATATTCACGACACATTACAATTTATTGATAGATTGGCTGATACCCATATGGATTACATTCATGTCACATCAGCTGATTATGGAAAAGAAATTAAAGAAGTAATCAATGGGAGAACAGCTTTTATCTTTGTTCCACACGTCTTTAACGTGCAAGATGCGATAGATGGATTGCAGTATGGTGACATGATTTCGATGCCCAGACAAGTTCTTATCGAACCGGACTTTGCGAAAAAAATAAAAGAGGGAAAAGAAGAAGATGTAGCAACTGAAATCACGTCTTCAGAAATGGCGAAAAGTCTTGCTTTTCCTCCTAAAATGGTAGATTGGCTATTGGATCCGAAAGGAAAAAATCTTGTGCCAAAAGGAATGGACTATCTTAAGGAGCCTGTATCGGATCGGTCATGACATTGGCCTCTCTTATGTGTTTCATTACAAGGTGGCAGGAGAACATCATTGGAAATTTGCAATTTATCAATGTATAATAAGCATATGGATACATTAAATATTTTTAAATCACTGTCAAATGAAGCAAGATTAAAGATTTTATATTGGTTGAAGAATCCTCGTGATCATTTTGATCCAGTGCGACAAGGTGAAGTCGATATGGATACAGTTGGCGTTTGTGTGAGTCAGATTACGGAAAAGTTAAATATGAATCAATCAACGGTTTCTCAGTATCTTTCTATTTTACAAAGAGCCGGTTTAGTTCATGCTACCCGTATCGGCAAGTGGACGTATTATAGAAGGAATGAAGAAGAAATTAAACGAGTCGGCTCGTTTATGTACGAAGAACTATAGGATATAGAAGCTGAATTTATGTAGAATTCAGTATCCATTCGCCTCAACATATTGATGTTTTCCAAAATGTCAATATTATAGATCAGACCAATCTAATCACCAGAGACAAAAAGGCATCTATGTGTTTGAAATCATAGATGTCTTTTTTTCATAAATCATGTAAATCTGAAGGAGGAAAACGTGTATGTTTTTGGGTATTTTATTTACGATTTTGTGGGCATCTGGAGCAGTGTCTGTTAAATTTGGTCTCTTATCGGCACCACCCTTAATCATGGGAACCATTCGATTTCTTTTAGCAGGGGGTCTATTGCTTTTATATATTTATTTCTTTAAAAAAGGTACATATCGTATGCCCCATAAGAAAGAATGGAAACCTTTAATTTTATTGGGACTGTTTAATACTTCTTTGTATCTAGGCTGTGGTTTCTGGGCCCTACAAACCGTGTCTTCTGGATTTTTTAATTTAGCTGTTGTGATTAATCCTTTTCTTGTCGCACTTCTTTCTTCTATCTTAATGAAACGGTCCATTCAAAAAAAAGAATGGATAGGCATGATTTTTTCAACCATTGGTTTAATTATAGCTACTTATCCTCTACTTGAACACAGTCACTCTACATGGAGTGGCCTTCTATTACTCATTATTGGTATGGTATCTATGGCCATTGGAAGTGTCTATTTTCAAAAACAAAAATTAGAATTACCTAGTTTAGTGATTAATGCTTGGCAAGTATTATTTGGTGGGGTTATTTTAATACTTCCCTCTATAATTTTAGAGTTTAATAAACCTTTTATACTGGATCTGAATTTAATCATGTATCTCGTTTGGTCTGTCTTAGGGGTCTCCATCTTTGCCATGATCCTTTGGTTTTACCTTCTTAAACAAGATGCAGTTAAAGCAAATATTTGGCTCTTCTTAACTCCTATTGCAGGGTATTTTTTATCTTCTACTTTATTAGGAGAAGAAGTAACCATATATGATATCCTTGCTTCTCTTTTTGTGTTTACTGGATTATATTTATCAGGGAATTTTCGACTTAATAAGGCACCAAAATCCTCGTTAGAGAAAAAGTTGGAATCTTAGTTGAGTTTATTAATCATTCTTTAGTTGGCATAAAACATGTTAGAGGAAGTAAAAAAAGCACAAGCCTGTTGGTTTTCAACGAGTTTGTGCTTTTTCTCTTCACATAGCTATACTTTTACGGACAAGATATTTAAATCTAATACAAGATGTTAAAGTAATTATTATCGCTAACAAAATAAAAAGCCACCCAGTATTTGCAGGACAGGTGGCTTTTCACTATTAAAATGCATGTGCAAAAATATAATAACATATTCTTTCCATAAATACTATATTTTACCGTACAAGCATATGTGTAAAACGTGCACTCTTTATACATCAAATCTTATCCACTTATCCAAGGAAACCCCGTTATATCAACAATGTATAAAAAGCCGCATAGAGGAGAAACAAGGCTCCATCGAGAACCCTTCTCCCAATAGGGGTTCTCTTTTTGATGTGTACTGGAAAGAGTGTTTATGTTAACTAATTTTTTATATTACATACACTCTAATTTTGATGTTCTTTAAGGTTAAAAAAAAATCTTATTTTCCTTTAAAGAGTAATATTCCTGTTTATTTACTATTTAAATATTTTTTGCTCCATTCGCCCATACTATGCAGTATAGGAAGGAAACTTTTCCCTAAGGGTGTTAAAGAGTATTCTACTTTTGGAGGAACTTCTTTATATACTTCTCGGTGTACCATTTGGTCTTCTTCTAATTCTCTTAGCTGACGTGTTAGGATTCCTTTTGAAATATTAGGTAGCAGCCTTTGAAGTTCATTAAACCTCCTGGTTTTTGTGCTTAAATGCCATAAAATGATGATTTTCCATTTTCCAGCAATTATGTCTTGAGTTTGTGTAACTGGACAAACTTCTTTATGCTCTTCTGGAGGTTCAGTGAACCAACTTCGTGCCATAATCAATACCTCTCCTTCTTTATGGTTCTATTTTTGTGACTATGTTATAAAAAAATGACTACTTTTAAAAAAACGTCTAAGACTATAATATTAAATTACCCCTAATAATCAAATGAAAATAAATACTTGGAGGTTATTTGAAATGAAACATCTTATTGTTTATGCCCATCCAAATCCAGAAAGCTTAAACCATTCAATCTTGGATACAACAGTTAACACATTAAAGAAAAACGGTCACGAAGTTGTTGTACGTGATTTATATGCACTGAATTTTCAACCTGTATTGAAACCAGAGGATACTGAAGCTATGAAAGCAGGACAAACTCCTAATGATATTAAAACAGAACAAGAATTCATTTCTGAAGCAGATGCTATCACATTTATTTATCCTATTTGGTGGACAGGTCTTCCAGCGATTCTTAAAGGATATGTAGATCGAGTATTTGCATACGGGTTTGCTTATGCTCCTGGTGAAGAAGGAATCATTAAGCTTTTAAAAGGTAAAAAAGGCTTTATCATTAATACTCATGGTACTCCTAATGAAGTTTACGATGAGATTGGAATGACAGCTGGGCTGAAAATAACATCTGACATTGGAATATTCGATTTCACTGGAATTGAGACTGTAGAACATTTACTGTTTGGAAGTATTGGATACCTTAATGAAGAAGGATATAAAGGTATGTTAAACAAAGTTGAAGATGCAATTAATCGTCATTTCGCATAAAAAGATAAAAATACTGCCTAATTAGGCAGTATTTTTTGATGGCACCCCTTTTATTTAGTGGGCTTTAAAAATTGTAATATTTAGCTCTTTAGATTCCTAGAAGGTACATTATGGTAACTAAATATATATAAACTATGCAATAATCAGAAAGTGTCTAATTCAATTAATAAAGAGGTAATGCGCTTTGAAAATTTATAAATTTAATAAGGAAGATGGTAAAAAAGTAGAAAAATACAATTCTAATTTAGCTACATACTTAAAATTTATACAAACAAATGAAGTAGCTAATATCGGCTGTATGTATATAGATCCCCAAGGGATTCTAGGACATCACGAAGCTCCTATTGCACAATTATTTGTTGTTGTGCAAGGTGAAGGTTGGGTAACTGGAGAAGACAAAAAAAGAATTAATATTAAGGTGGGAGAAGCAGCTTTTTGGGAAAAGGGCGAGTGGCATACTTCGGGAAGTAATAGTGGTATGACAGCAATTTTGATCCAATCAGAATCTTTGAACCCTGAATTGTTTATGAAAATAAAGTAGCTTATTATTTCCGATAAATGGTTTTATGTTAAGTAAGAGTAATATTGTATAAATGAAATTACAATTGAAAATAGGAATGAAGAAGGGTAAAATTGTAATTGTTAGATTTTTCTAACTTGTAGTTTTAGTCGAGTAGAGGAGAGATGGGTTTAGATGAGTAAAGCAGAGTTTTATGAGCAAGTTGGAGTAGCTATGACATGTAGGTCTTATGGAGAGTACGAAAAAATGTTTTTGTTAGAAGACGATTGTCTTAAAAAAGGAAAAATCTTAGATGTTGCAGCTGGAGCTTCTTCATTTGTAGCAGAAGCTAACGAAAGAGGCTACGATGCTGTTGCTATAGACCCTCTTTATAATTTAACAGTTGAGCAAATGACCTTACATGGACAGAAAGAAATGAAAGAAGTCACTGAAAAACTGGCTAAGAATATGTCGTTCTTCTCTTGGGATTCTTATAAGAACCTAGAGCAACACGACAAGATAAGGGAAAATTCTTTTAAAATCTTTTAAAATCACTATAAAGAAAATTCTATAGAAAACCGTTTTATTGCTGGAACTTTACCTAATTTACCTTTTGATGATAAGACATTCTCGCTTGTGTTATGTAATCACTTCTTATTTCTTTATCAGGAGCAGTTTGATCTTGATTTTCATCTACAAGCTATTCGAGAAATGATTCGAGTAACTAAAAAAGACGGTATGATTAGAATTTATCCGTTAGTAGGATTTAAAAATGAACGATACCCTTATCTAAATGAATTAGTAGAAGCTTTAAATGACGAAAATACAGTAGTTAAAACGACAGATACAACATTTCGCTTTGTTCCTGCAGCCACAGAACTTTTAACTATAAATAAATTATAACTATACACAACAAGTCTTTCTCTAATAGAGATAGACTTGTTTTTGTGGGAAGAGATAAAGAGTTGCCGGTATCTGTGATTATGTTAACCAAGGTTGTATATCATGTACATCTTAAAATAATTCAGAGTGGAAAATGAACGATGTTTTAAAACGATTTTCAGATGTGAATATTACCTATAGACCTCCAAGATTCGTATAGGATTGGATAAATTTAGGTATATTAATTAAAATGTTCAGTCCTGATATATATTACAAACTTCTTAAAAGGTGGATGATGTAACATGCTTGATTCCAAGACAATTGAGATCGTTCAATCAACAGTACCGGTTTTGAAAGAACATAGTAAACAAATAGGGAAAAGATTTTATGAGTTATTATTTGAAAAGGCACCAGATTTGTATAATATGTTTAATCAAACGAATCAAAAAAGAGGGGTTCAACAGGAAGCTTTAGGTTATGCGGTTTATGCTGCAGGAGAACATATAACCAATCTAGAAGCCATTAAACCTGTCATTGAAAGGATTTCACAAAAACATCGTGCAATAGGAGTAAAAGCAGAACAATATCCGGTTGTTGGTGAAACCTTACTTCAAGCAGTAAAGGATGTTTTGGGAGATGCAGCTTCAGACGATATTATTGAAGCGTGGGGGAAAGCGTACGGATACATTGCCAATGCTTTTATTGAGCTAGAAGAAGATCTCTACAAAGAGACAGAGAGCCAACTGGGAGGTTGGGAAGGATATCGAAGCTTTTATATCGATAAAAATGTAGAAGAAAGTGATAATGTGACGTCTTTTTATTTAAAAGCGAAGGATAATAAAGCCATTGCTTCTTATAAAGCAGGACAATACCTTACATTAGCAGCAGCCGTTCCCAGAGAGAAATATACGCATATTCGTCATTATAGTCTTTCTGAATCCCCAGGAAAGGATTATTATTGAATCAGTGTAAAACGAGAAGATGCACATGATGGTGCTCCAGCTGGAGATTTCGTGCTTGATGATAGCGAGCAACCTGTTATCCTCATTAGTGGAGGAATAGGGATTACACCTTTGCTTAGTATGCTGAATACCATCGTAGAAAAACAGCCAACACGTCAGGTCACCTTTATTCATGCAGCCATCAATGGGAAAACGCACGCTTTTAAAGAACATGTGGCTCAATTAGATAAGAATAACGAAAATGTTACCTCCTTCACCTGCTATAGTTCGCCTAGTGAAGAGGATCGACTGGGTGATGATTTTGATAAAGAAGGTTACGTTGATTTAGAATTATTGCAATCGATTGTTTCTTCAAAAGAAGCCGGTTTTTACTTCTGTGGATCGATTCCTTTTATGGAAGCCATTCTGAAAGCATTGCATAGATGGGATGTACCAAACGAACAGATTCATTATGAGGTATTTAGCCCTGTAGCCATTTTAGGAGAAAAGTAAATAAAGTGACCTCCAATCTGTTTAATTATCTACAGGTCAAGCCCCTGAAATCTTTGTGAATTTCAGGGGCTTTTGATATTCTCGATATCCTTTCTTATATAGACTAGATATGTGGAGGATATACATGACTTACTTCTAAATAGGGGGTATTGTTTTTAGTTCTTAATTGCTTTTGTGATTAATTGGACAGTTCTCATTGATAATGTAACTTAATCAATAATGATGATTTAAAATACTCAACAGGATGTTTCTATGAAGCTTCCTTCACTATAAAACAGATTTAAGTATGTCTATAAGCCTCTTTATAATATTTTACATATAATATTATAAGAAAAATAATATTTTTGATATGTTTGAAAATTTGTTAAGCTAATCGAGTAGTTTTCTGATTCATGAAGATAGAAGGGTCTCAAATCAAAAAACTTTTCATCTTAACTTATATTATTGCTGCTAATTATATCCATAGTATTGTTCTATTAATTTTCAATAGATTTCTTATCTGAGAGTTTTAATTTTTATAACTTCCCTTTACTTTTAGGGTTGCAATTAATATATGGGATATTCATTGTCATGATTTTTATATATAGGAGGAATTTAAATGGATAAAGAGATGGTTAAATTTATAAGAAAAAGTTACAACATGAATCAACGTAATTTCGCTCAAGTAGTTAACTGTAGTTTTTCATTAATTGCTTTAGTGGAGGTTGGTAAAAGAAGAATAACGGAAAACCTATACAATAAAATTACAGATGCCTTTAATTTAAATGAAAAGCAATTGAAAGAAATTCATTCTCATTTGATAGAAAGTAATCAAAACAAATATTAAGGAAAATAAATTTACAAATATAGGATAAGTTAATTTAATTTACAAAAGGAGCGAGTAATAGTGGATGTAAAAGAAAACGAAAAAACTATTCGATTAAAAGTAATGCTTCAAGAAGCTTTAGAACCGATGACGGAAAAATTAGAAAAGCTAAATGAAGAAGTTGAAACAATTCGGAAAAACCAACAGAAATTACAGAAGATGTTAGAAGAAATAATAATAAAATAATAGAAAAGAATCTTTCCTTAGTGGCCTAATAATACGGCTACATAGTCTAGTTACGGAAAACTTGTGATTTTTATTCCTATTTTAGCCTTCGATAAAATAGGAATAAAAGAGTTAGCAATGAATTGTCATTTAATTGGTGGATTTTCATCAGAGAGAGAACATAACAACATATTATGATATACTTTTTAGTATAGATACTCATTTTCTTGTAAAGAGGTGTCTTTCTAATGGATTATCATTTAATTGGTTTGTCATTTGTATTTTTTATTTCCTTCTATTTTATTGGAATAAAAAAGCATATTAGATGGCTATCAAGATGGAAACAATTTCGGGTCAAAGACCAGGAAAGGTTTGCTCAGTTAGTAGGAACATACTTATTAGTGGTAGGTATCTCCTTGTTAATAAGTGGCTTTGTAAATTACCCTTATGAAAACGCTATCATTTATATATTTACATTAGGTTATGGCGATTTACTTACCCTGTATATAAGTAACCATATTATTGAATAATCATTTTTAGAAAGAGCTCCCTAGAAGCTCTTTTTTGATTAGAAAAAATGTTTGCTTTAAAATTCACTTTTCTAGTTAGACTGGTACTTATTCAAGTGTAAAGTGATTTAACAAATATCTTGCAGCCTTGGTAAGACTATTTTTTTTAAGTGATACAATAGCTGGTTCAATGTAGAGCTGGAAATTTTCTATTTCAAGAACTTCAATATCATGTTTAAAACTTGCCTGAATTCCTGATTTTGGAACAATTGAGATACCTACTCCGGAAGCAACTAAAGAAAGTAACGTAGAAATATCTTTACACTCCATTACAATATTGGGGGAAAATTGATGTTTATGAAAATTACTCAACATATTTTCGTATACAGAGTATCCTTTCATATGACCTAGCATAAGGAAGGGGTAATCTATAATATCTTTTAAATTTACAGTTTTTTTTGAAAAATGCTCTATCCAACTTAGAGGGACTACTAGCACAAAGGGTTCTTCTGGCAAACATGTCACGTGGTAATTTTCTAATCTTTGTGGAAGAAGCATCAATGAAAATTCAATTTTTTGTTCAATTAGTAATTCTTCTAAATGAGAGGAGTCACCTTGCCAGACTTTAATAAATATATTTGGATAAGCTTCCCTGAAAGCATTTAGATGTTTAACTAGATAAGAACCGCAGGTATAAGCTATACCAATAGATAAAGTTCCCCTGAGTCCTTCTTCCATTTCTTTAATTTCCTGTTTAATGATCTTGCTCTCTTGCAACATCTGCACAGCATGACTATACAATATCTTTCCAGTTTCAGTTAACTCCCATTGCTGGGTATAACGTTTAATTAAAGTTGTTCCAAGTTCTTTTTCTAAACGCTGAAGTTGTTGACTAAGTGGGGGTTGTGCCATATGTAACACTTGGGCAGCCTTCGAAATCCCTCCTTCATCTACAATGGTTTTAAAATATTTTAGTTGTTTAATATCCATGTCAATCACCCAATCATATGCAATATATATAACATTATAACAATAAATATATTTTTCATATAACATAAATATTGATAAGATACTTTTAGGATTCTTAATAACAGAACAAAGTATAGTAAAGGTCGGTAAATTATATATGTAAAGCTACATTTCATCTTTAAAATTACCATCATAGCAAATAATAGGCTTATTTTTCAGGTTCCATACATACTTCATTATGTCGATTATTGGCACAGCAAAAAATATGAAAGTTTATAGGGTAAATAACATTTATTCTTTTAATAACGAAGGTAAGATAATCTATCTTTAGTTCAAGAGTGATATCTAGTAACCTACTTAATCTTCGATATTACTACATGATGAAGTAGATTTATAATTGTTCAAGTAGAATATTAAATCCTACTTTATTTATGAGATAAATATGTTATAGGTAATTATACCAAGTTGGATGAGAGCCAAGAAAATGGTTAACGACATACTAGCAAAAGGAGAAGATAAATTATGTGGATTCGCTTTTTTATTATGGGTTTCTTTTCTTTAACAGCAATATCTCTCATAGGTTATCAAGTTATAGAGATTTTTCATGCATATGGTGATTTTTTTTATAAGAGTCCTAAATAAGGACAATTTAATTTAAAATACTTAACAAGAAAAAGAATGATAATAAAAGGGAACGATATAAAGTATTAAAAAGAGAGAAACCTATTATATGGAGGAACAAATTGACTCTTTGTGTTTTTATAAAGCTTTGAAAATAACCATTTCTTATAAAGAGGTGTCTTTATACATGAATTATCGTTTAATTTGTTTAGCATTTTTGTTCTTTTTTCTTTATTATCTTATTGGTGTAAAGAAATATATTAGATGGTTATCTGGATGGAAGCAATTTCATATTAAAGATAAGAAACGATTCACGAAATTAATAAGCACTTATTTATTAGTAGTAGGTTTCACAGTTTTAATAAGTGGATTCATTGATTATCCGTTTGAAGCTACTATACTATATTGCTTTACATTAGGTTATGGTGATTTACTTATGGTTTATATAAGTAATCATATAATTGAGTAATAAATTGGATAGATGGCTTCCTGAAATGGAAACCTTCAAGTATTTAAGGAAGAATTAAAAAACTTAAAGAGCATATTAGCGAATTATCAATTATTCTTCGTTTATGGAAACCCCTCTGAAGAAGATGTAAAGGATATTCATTTTGGTAAACAAGGATATATTTACGAGGAATGGTTAAAAACTAAAGTTATTGATGGTGAAGCAGGTTACTATATTTGTGGTCCAGTTCCATTCCTTCGTTCTATTGTAACAAGTTTGAAAGAGTTAGGTGTTAATTCGGAACATATTCACTTTGAATATTTTGGATCTGCGGTAAATCTATAGGATGATTAATTAAGTATAGAAATACCTTATTATCTAGATGCAAAAGTAGGGGTTAATAAGAATAGAAAACAATGCTTTTTTAATAAGGTAGGAATGATAATAGATACCTAGTTTCAAGCCTGATGAGACTGAAACTAGGCTTTTTAATAAATTTATTCAACTGATAATAGGCTTAGTCTAGCCTAACTCTTATCCTAAAATAACTACATACTTCGTAATGAATCTTTTCTTTCGGTACTTCACATTTATTTAAAGTTTTATTCTTTGTTTCGCTCGCTTTTGTACACTTTACAATATAAATTCGAACCATTAAATAAATTCAATTTAATTTTTAGATCTAAAAAACAATGAAAATTCAGATATCCATTTAAATAATCAGGGTTTTCTTATAAAATAACTTTATATGTTAGAAGTTTTGACAAAGTACTTGCCGAACTAGTTAGAAAGGATAATAGGATATTAAAATGGAGAAAAAACTTGAAAAGAATTGGAGTCATCACTCAAGCATAGGATTAGCTGCATATCTAAAAAAAATGAAAGGGACGATTAGACAAGAAGCTAAAGTTGATTATATTGATTCTATTATTTCAGCTGCAGGTGCACTTATTGCTATTATTACGGTTAGTTTTATGGCTATTCATCTAGGATACCCTATGGCTTTAGCTCCCCTTGGAGCGAGTTGTATCTTAGTATTTGGTGCTCATAAGGGCGCTCTTTCTCAACCAAGACATGTAGTCGGGGGGCATTTGCTTGCCACTACTTTTGCTATTATTATTTGGTGTTTATTGGGGAAAAGTTTATTTACTCTTGGTCTCGTATTAGCTCTCGTATTAATTCTAATGGCCCTTACACAAACGATGCATCCTCCAGCAGCAGCTAGTGCACTTGTTGCCGTTAATAATCAAGTAGGTTGGGGATTCCTTATTCCTGTTCTATTGGCTTCCCTATTAATAGTAGTTATCTCAATTATTTATAATAATTTATTTCAATCAAGGCAATATCCAAATCATTGGTTATAAAGATGAATATAGCGATACAAGGATATTGTGTTAAAGAGATGACTTAAAAAATGGAAGAGTTTATTGGAAGTTGTACTATATGTAAAAACGAAATATATTGCATAAATGGACTTATTCAGCCTGATGAGACGTCACGGCGTTTTTCATGTGATAAAGATTCTTTCTTAAAAGAGGAATATTAATAAGGATTCTGACTCAAAGATTCCAAGATAATTGTAAGTAACCTGAAGTTTTTGAATCAGAATCACTCTTACCAATTTAATTATAAATAGTTAAAATATTATAATTACAAACGCTCTAACTATTGCTTATTCTGTAGAAAAATGTAAATAATTTCACTAAAAAGTCGGCTTACCGACCATAAACCAAAGCATAGTCATTAATAGAATGATGTAAATCCAAATAGATCGCTTTAGTTTAGTTGCCAGTTCTTTTTTATTTTGCCCTTCCTCCTTGTACTTTCGAAGTGTTGGTGAAAACGCACGAGCCAGAAAGAACAAGGAGCAAGAGAGGAAAATCAGTGTCATTATAATCCACGTAGTAGTCCACGTCCATGGACCACACATAACAAGGAGTATCCCTGTTATAACAAGAACATGGCCTGTATGTTTTGCGAGCCTAACGACAGATTGAAATGTGCTTAAATAGGCATTCATTTCTTCCTCTCTTGAACTATGTAGTTTTTTAACGAGTGGCAAGAGAATAAAGAAAGGACCAATAGATAAAATGACACTAGAAACATGAATATATACTAATATACGGTACAACAAATCCATTTCTTTTACCTATCAATCGTTAACTGATCTGAACTCATGCACCCATACCCTCATTTGAGGAAGCCAGGGCATTCCAGGATGATAAGATAAAATAGATTGCTTATATTCCTCTACCGTATCATAGCCCTCCTGGCGAGCGTTTTCATCCGTTAATTCACCTAGTGATTGAGAATAAACCCGTTCCACTATAAACTTTTTATCCCCTAAGATCATTATCTCTCCTACATCAGCATACCTTCCATTTCGACGGGCTGCTGTTTTTCTGCCCTTGAGTACTTTATTTACATCATCCGGCATCGTTACAAGTCGATCGATTGTACATGTTTTTGGTAGCAATTCATTTTGTGCTTCATAATTATTCATTAAAAAGTCCCCTTTCATTTCTTGTCTCTTATTTAATGTATCACACTTCCAATAACAAACTTCACTTGAATTTATTAGTTTGAAATTTCCTCTAATAAATCTGTTATAATTTATCTCTTTTCTTATTCGATGATCTAATAATAGAGCTTTTTCTTTAAATAAGTTCCCCCTTTAATCTACGGATGTTCATTTCCCTCTAAATTTCCTTTCTTTAATTGCGTATTCCGGTAAAATCCATTATGTTAACCAGCATTCTTATTTAAAATTACTTAAGATCTTGTACAACAAAGCAGGTTTGTTGTACACAAATTGGCATAAGAAGGTTTTCAATAAAGATGATTTTTTTTATTTTGTCAATTTTT
>Ga0209463_1000676_pt1 | contig 24018 bp, 26 predicted proteins | sample AgamicMgSfrz_FD_187169 | JGI IMG/M metagenome (GOLD analysis project Ga0209463, IMG submission 187169) | Agave microbial communities from Guanajuato, Mexico - Mg.Sf.rz (SPAdes) (version 2) | ecosystem: Host-associated > Plants > Phyllosphere > Phylloplane/Leaf | place: Guanajuato, Mexico... | reverse complement strand
AAAATTTATTTTTCAAATGATGGAACCATCATCTATCTCGTAACAGATGAAAAAATTATGGTTAAAAAAGGTTCTGAAGAATACATGTTTCCTAAACAATATAAAAGTGATGTTGTAATAAGGGATACGAAAATCTATTATATTTCAACAAATCAAACATTAACAGAACTACATGTAAGTGAAAAAGGAAATACGACGGTTGGAATGGGAAAAGTAGCAGTAAGATCTTATATGGAAGTGAAAACAGCTAAAACGTACTGCGTTGTAAATGAATATGAAAACATGATTATTATTAACGCAGAAGGATATAACGTTTCTAGAAAAAAAACAAAACAAATGGAAGATGTATCTATTCATCATGATGATATTAATCAACAATGGTTAGTTATCATTCACTATCAAAACGGAACATTTGAAACAATCATGGTTAAAAAAGGGGCTGTTTTATATGAAACAGAAAGCATTCATTATTTAAATGGAGCAAAAAATATTGCCTTTTCAAATGGTATTATTTTCAAAGCGAATCAAAACGGAATCAAAGGATTTGATCCGCTTAAAAATCAATATAAAACATTTGAACTTCCGATCGTAACAGAAGAATCTATGTTACTAAGACAAGGGAAAAAATTTATTGTAATCAACGAACAAAACATGTATCAAGTAGGATAAAAGAAAAAAAGCGTTCAAGATGAACGCTTTTTTGTGTTTTTCGTTGACTTAGTCTGCTTTTTATTTGAAAAAGAACGTGAATCATATTCTTTTATCATGTTTTGGAATGCATCATCATGTTGTTCAAGCTCCACAATGCGTTTTTTTAATAGACGGTTTTCGTTCAGGATTTTGGGGATATCTAATGTTGAAAAGTCTATCATAGGGTGCTGCTTTGATAATTCATCCACTTTATCTAAAATTTCAGGGAAATGATAACGCGTTAAATGTTTGTTACGTTGATATATCGTGGCAATTGCGCAAACTGTTCTCCCTAATAATGGAGCCAAATTACGGAAACTGCAAATTTTTGTTTGAAACGGAGCCAATTCCATATACACAAGAATAAATACTTTTTCTGCGTCTAAAATTTGAAATTGATATGAACGTTTCGTTTCATGGATTAACGTAAATAAATGACGAAACAACTCAAAATCTTTTGTTTCTGTCCAAGGTTGATAAGCTAGTCGTTGAAAAACCTCTTCATCTGTACGTTGTAATACCAAGTTTTTAACATCTGTTAACGTTTCTTGCATTTTCATTTCTCTCATCCTTCCACTCTGTTATTTTCTTAGTTGTCGTTAAGTAAAGGATTTACATCCTATGAACACATTCTAAAACAAAAAAATAAAAAGTGGATAAAAAAAATGTTATTTTTTTCTTTTTTTTCTATGCTATAATAAAAAAGAACTCAATTTTTGATTGGAGGAAGGAAAAAATGAACGAACAAACGAGAATTCGCATGGAAAAAATGGAAAGATTACGTCAACAAGGGATTGATCCATTTGGAGAAAAATTTACGCGTACTCATGTAACGAAAGAATTGCATGCGCTGTTTGGTCATTATGACAAACCACAGCTAGAAAAATTGAATGAGCAAACAACGGTCGCAGGACGTATCAAAGCTATTCGAGGTCAAGGAAAAGCTTTATTTGTCGATTTGCATGATCGAGAAGGGAAAATTCAATTATTTGTTCAAAAAAATATGTTAGGAGAAGAACAATTTAATCTTTTCAAACAATTCGATTTAGGCGATATTGTTGGTGTTTCAGGAATGGTTTTCAAAACAAAAGAAGGAGAATTAAGTGTTAAAGTGAAAGAATTTACCATTTTAACAAAATCGTTGCATCCAATGCCTGATAAACATAAAGGATTGGAGGATATAGAAACAAAATATCGTCAACGTTATGTAGATTTAATTGCAAATGATGAATCGATGCAAAGATTCCGTCAACGTTCCGCAATCATTAAAGAAATGCGTTCGTTCCTTGATGAAATTGGCTATCTAGAAGTGGAAACCTCGACTATGCAAAGTATTACAGGTGGTGCCTCTGCTCGTCCGTTTGAAACGCACCATAATACACTTAATATCCCGCTTTATATGCGAATCGCATTAGAACTTCCATTAAAACGATTAATTGTTGGTGGAATGGAAAAAGTATATGAAATCGGAAGAGTGTATCGAAACGAAGGGTTATCAGTACGACATAATCCAGAGTTTACGATGATTGAACTATATGAAGCGTATGCTGATTATGAAGATATGATGGAGTTAACAGAAGAAATGATAACGTTTATTGCTCAACAGGTATTAGGAACAACAACGGTTGCTTACGGCGGACATACCATGGATTTAAGTCAAAAATGGAAAAGAGTACACATGGTTGATAGCATTAAAGAAATAACAGGTGTAGATTTTTGGCAAGAAATGACGTTTAATCAAGCAAAAGAATTAGCTGATCAACATGGTGTTCCTGTAGCAAAACATATGAATACAGTCGGTCATATTATTAATGAATTCTTCGAAAAGAAAGTAGAAGATACATTAAAAGATCCAACGTTCATTTATGGTCATCCTGTCGAGATTTCTCCTCTTGCAAAACAAAACAAACAAGATCCTCGTTTTACAGATCGTTTTGAGTTGTTTATTGTGGGAAGAGAATATGCGAACGCCTTCACAGAATTAAATGATCCAATTGTTCAACGTGAGAGATTTGAAGCACAAATTCAAGAAAAAAATGCAGGAAATGACGAAGCGCATGAAATGGATGAAGATTTCATTGAAGCGTTGATGTACGGAATGCCACCTACGGGAGGTCTTGGCATTGGAATAGATCGTTTAGTTATGCTTTTGACGGGAGCAGAAGGTATCCGTGATGTGTTATTATTCCCGCAAATGAAACCAAGAAAATAACGATAAAAAAGAAATAGCTTAAGCTATTTCTTTTTTTATAAAAGAATCGAGAGAGAAAAAAAGAATAAAAAAAGGAAGAGAGGTGAAAGAAATGGATGTGCAACAAGTGATAGAAGCAGGGAATTTAATGATTAATTACATAGAAGTTATAAAAAACGAACTGTTTTCTCATCGATATGTATATGCTACAATTATTTTTGTTTATATTGCACTTGTACTATTTAAATTCGCTGCAAAGAAAAATGAATATGTAACCTTTTCAACGATGTTTAAAAAACTAAGAGAACTTGTGTTTCCTTTAACGGTGTATTATACAATTTATATTCTTTTACGCGCTTGCTATCTAGCTGAAAACTCAATCACTGGAAACGAATTTCCTTATTTACATATGTTAGGTAAATTTATAACGGTCCCGATCGAAGATGTCGTGCGATATTTTGGTATGATGATTTCTATATATGTAGTAATCAGAAGTATAGGGATTGTATTATTTGTGTATAAAAAAGAAAAAGCTAGTAGTATTATTGCAAGTGTGTCAGGGTTTATTGTGTATATGGTTACATGTCTTTTTCTTGCAGGTTCAGGAATATTCCTGTTTGCGCTACATGCAAATCACGTAAATAAGTGGGAAAATGATTATGCCATTCCTTATTTAAAAACCATTCCAAACGAAACATATGAAATAAAAATGAAAGATCTTAATTTAAATAGTTATGAAAAAAAGGAAGAAAAAAAGAAATATAGTATTTCATTTGAATATAAAGATGAATTTGGAAACATTCTTCAAAAAAAAGGGTATTTTACAATCAAAACAACCACAAAACAAAAACCTTATTATCAATATAAAATGCTAAAAGAAGACTTAGGGAACGGGTATGAAAAAGGACCTGTACAAGAAATTATTTTTCTTCCTGATGGTTTCCAACTTTAAAAAAGAAATGGTTTGTACCATTTCTTTTTTAAAGTTGGGATTTTTTGGAGGAACCTTTTTGATTCATTATATTCGAACAAATGATCTATTAATTGATCAATTAATTGGATTCTGCGTAGGTATTATTTTATTAATAGCTTCACTTATTTGGAGAAGTGTACACAAAAAAAGATAGCTTAAGCTATCTTTTTTTGTAATGATGCGTTTAATGCACCTCTATTGTTCCATAAAAATTGAATAACTTCGTCATTGCTTTTATATACTTCTCCTTCATCGCAATAACCTTCACCTTTACCATGAACGGTAAACGTTCCGTCGGAGTAACACATAAGCGTCCAAACGCCGTTTCGTTTTCGATCATCCAATATGTAATAGTATTTTTGACCATTCTCATCATAGGAAGCATATGACGAGAAATCAGTGATCCATTTTCGTATGTCTTCTTTTTTTCTTAGAATCATAAAACATCCCCCTTTTATTATGTATAAACTTTCTTTTTTCGCTTTTTTTCTAAATCCTTTTCAGAAAAGAAAAAAAGACTTCTTACGAAGTCTTTATAAATATCTTTTCCATATGCTTGGTTAGTTTTTCTTTAATGAGTTGGAGAACAAATTCATTTCCTTGTTCTTTCCAAATAACATCTACTTCAATCTGACCGTTTTGGAATAAAATTGAAAATTCTCCTAATTTAAATGTGCCTGATTCCACTTCTTTTTCAAGTGAAATATAATGAATATGACCATCTAAAAACGCGCCTATATGTTTGGTTGAAAGATGATCATATGATACAATTTTGAATTCACTCAATAAATGAGTAAATAGATTGTGGCGAATCATCATATTTTTTTTATTTAAAAATTCATTTAAAACGTCCTGGACAAAGTGTTTCCATTTAGAAGTAGTTTTCAACGTATTATCATTTTCTTGAGAATGAAACAATTCATAATTTTTTTCTAAAGAAGAATGCATTAGTTCGTGATAAAGTTGTTTGTAAAAAGAAAAGTATTCTTGCGAATCAATGAAAAAATCTTCTTCTTCATTAAAAAAAGCAAAGTGTCTGAGTGTTCTGCCTTCTGAAAGAACTTTAACTCGATTTATTTTTAAATAATGAGCAAAAGTTTTTAAAAAAGCAGAAAAACCATCCCTTATATCATCTAGCGAAAGAGAAAAAGATCGATCATACGAAAAAGTCGTTGGCTTATAATCAACTAAACGATGAAAATGATCCCCCCATACACCAAATGATGTTGCTAGTTTGTTTCGTTCAATATTTGTATAAGAATGCGACACTTTATCCAAAAAAGATTGCAAATCTTTGTGAAAAGGAAACGAAGTGTTTGGTATTTTTAAACAAAGTTCATTTTCATTATAATCAAATGGTTCACTGTATTCGTGCACCCAATCGATTAATTGTTGCTTAGAATTTGGATGAAGACCTTTTTTATGATCAATAATGGCTAATACTTCATTTGCTCCATACGACTTAACATTAATAAAATGAAATAAACATTGTTCACTAAACGAATCAATTGAAAATCCTAATTCTTCTTTAAAATGCATGCAACGAATATAGGTTGCAAGCGGGGAGCAAGGACTTGATAATACAAGTTTCTTTTCCTTGATATCCTGCATAGCTTCTTTTGTTGTTTGTACTTCTCCATCTAGTAAATAAAATTGACGAAAACGTAAATCAAAATCATAAATACGTTCTAACTTTTCACAAAAAATTAAATCAATTTGATAACCGTTGTAAGAGAAAGAATAAAGCATAGGATGTTTAAAATGAACATATGAATTATCAATTTCATAATCAAGTACATCTATATCACTTCCAAACACTTGTTTAAAGAGACTTTTTGGTGGATAATCTAAATAAGACGGATATTCAATAAAAAGATCAATATCTTTAAATGAACGTCCCATATAGGTGTTAGATAAACAACCTCCTGCAATCGAACTGCGAACAGTTTCGTTTGAAAAAGAACTTAATCGTTCATTTAACACAAGTGATTTTTGATATACATCTCCAATAATATCGGGTAATGGTAGATCAATCGTGATTAATTCCATCTTTTTTGTGCCCCTCTCTATCCTTTTTCCTTATTATACCATAAAAAAAGAAGCCCAAAGGCTTCTTTTTTTATGCCAACATTGCCAGTTTTTTTTCAAACTTTTTACGAAGGCGTTTTTTCTTTGAACGAACAGGACGAACTTTTGATTCTTCTTGTTTAACAGGTGTAAAAGCGATCACGTTTTCTTTAATAGAAGACAATTCTGCTTGAAACAATTCTGCTATTTTTTCATTCATTTCTTTTTGGAATTCTTTCTGTTGATGAAAGTCTTTTTCGCCCATTTTCTTATCATAACACCAAGATAACTTGTTTGTTAATGAGTAAGAAACCCAGCTGTTTAAAAAGTCAGTAATGAACATGTGCTTGCTTGTATATGTAGAAAGAGATTTTCCTTCTAAAAACGTTTCAGCCACTTTTTTCATTGAACTTGTTAAACTTCTTTTTTCACCAGCAGTCATAGAATTATAAGTATTAATAAGAATTCCCCCTAAAACTAATTGTACAAGTAACTCGCTTGCTACATGTTTAATAATAAAAGATTTTAACCTAAAAGAAAAGGGTCTTTTTTCCTAAAATTTAGATTTGACATAAAAAAAATATAGAATATAAATCTAAAAAGAGGTGAGAGAATTGGAAAAAGAAAAAAAAGAGAGTAAAACGTTTATAAAACCATTAAAAAATCGTATCTATGAAATGGATATGGAAAGCAGAACAATTGAAAAAACCATTTGGGCATATCACTCATTTGATGAATATAAAAAAAATCATTTGCCTCGTTGTGTAGCCATTGTATTTTGTCAAAAAAAAGGATTGTTTTCTAAAACGACTGTTATGTATAAAGAAATAGACATCAAGAAAAATAAGGAAATTGTAACACTAATTAAAGAAGTAGAAGAAGAGTTAAAAGGAATTATAAAGGAAATAAAATGGAAATAAGACAAGAATCATGATTCTTGTCTTATTTTCGATAAAACTCTGGTTCTTTTTGCATTTGAGGTAAAATCTTTGTTTCTTTTTGTGTCGAAGAACCACATAAAGGACAGAGTTCATCTTCTGAAACAAACTCTTCTCTCATCCAACCATGGCAATCATCATTTACGCATACTCGAATTGGTGTGTCAATTTCTGGAATAACAGGTTTTTCTTTTCCTTTAAAAAACATACCATCCATCCTTTTTTTATGACTTTTTTCTACTATATGTTTGTTTTTCTTCTTTTATTCGCTCTTGTAGAAAAAAGTTTGTTTGATCAGAAATCCAGTTTTTCTTTCGACATAAAAAAGATTCTTTTTCTTTTATTTTTTCTAAGTTTTTTGTGCTTTGTTCAAACAAAGCATCTAAAAAAAGTTCTATTTCTCGTTCCAAAATCCACACTCCTTTGACATTATTCGACAATTTTTTTACCCAGAAGGAAATCAACAGTTGAATATTAATTATCAATTGTGCACAAATTTTCGACATTTTAACAAATGAGGTGTAAATTGATGACTTATATTACTCATGTTGCTTTTAACCCTATGCAAAACTTAAAACGTATTTCTTTTATATCTAATGGATACCATTACGCTGCGTTTCTTCATCAATTACCAAATGAAAAATGGGTCTTTTTAGATACCATTATACACGAAGGATTAGAAGATGAATACTGCCCTTATTGCAATAAACAAAAAGAAGAAATCGATGCATTTGATACACCTTGTCTTTATTTTCTTGAACATCTTGAAACATCTACTCATATATTCGTCGAACTAAAAGAACATCCTTTGTTAGCCGTTAAGTTACTAATAAATGGCATTATTTTTGATGAACAACTTGTTGGGCGTTCTTCTTCTAGAGAAGAAAAAGTAACACAATTATTCCAACGCGCTCATGAACGAAACGAAGAAATTTTAGCTTTTTCATCTTCGTATGAACAATACTGCCCAAGTGAAGGTGTTTTATTTCCTTCTGCTTCGACGGAAAAAGAACTACTTCGATTTTCTTGTCCCTATAAACTAGAAAAACATAGTATTTTTTCTTTATGGATAAATGAAAAAGGACATGTAGAAACATGCGAAAAAACAATGAAAGAAATTAAAACGAATCAATACGGAATTAAAAAAGATTTCTTTCGAAAAAAAGCAAAGGAGAATAAAGAAAAAGCCATTAAAATCATTTTTGAAAAGGAAAAAATAAAACCTAAAAAAACAAAACATTGTTTAGCGGGTATTTATTTTATTCATTGGTGTTATGAGACCAGTTATCATATGAAATCGTTTGAAAAGTTTATAAAAAGTTCAGATCCTGAAGAAATAAAAGAAGCGAAATGGTATTTGTTTGATGATTATAAAGAAGATTTTCGTCTTTTTGCTCGGGATTGGGTGGTTAAAGAAGAACGTAAAGAATATCTAACATTTTGTAAAAACAAACAAAAAGTAAAAGCGTAAATGCTTTTACTTTTTGTTGATAATAGAAATACCTGTTGAGAAATGCTGTTCCATTATTTCTTTAATTTTAAACGTCTCATGTTCTGCACATTTTACAATAAGAAGGAACTGAGAAGGGATATTAAATGCAGTTTTCTTTTTATACCACAACCATTTACTAAAAAAACCTAGTAAAAAACCAACAACTGCTCCAATGACTCCCCAAATAATAGGTCCAAGAGTTAAACGATAACCAATACTGGCTCCAATAACAGAAAAAGCAGTCGCTAAAGAAGCACCTAAATCAAAATAGCTAATGCCGTCGGAATGATGAATAGAGTCAAAAAATTGTTTAAATGGTTTGTTAGTTAAAGAAGTAGAAAAAATATTTTGAGGTTGAACTCCTTCTTCTTTAAGAGCCTCGATAACTAATTCAATGAATTCATTTTTTAAAAATGTGGCTGTAATAAACATTCCTTTGCTCCTTTTAGAAAAGATAGACAATAATACTGAAACATGATCATAAGAAGAGGTAATAAAATCGGTCAATTCTTCTTCAAAAAGTTTGTTATTTTCTACAGCACTGCTGTAGGAATCGTAAATAGAAAAAAAATATAAAGAAGGTAAAAACAAAAACCAACCAATGTTTAGCGTGTGGATAGATGTTTGAAGGCTGCCTGTAACCATATAATGAATAGAACTAAAAAAATTCGAATGATAAATAAATAAAATAAAAAAGAAAATAGAAAAAAATCCTGATAAGATTCGATGAATATAAAGTTGACCAATACCTGGTATAAAAAAAGACCATATAAGAGCGAGTAAGGGATTTCTTTTATCTAAATAATTGATTTCTAAAGGATGAATAATAAAAGTATTAAAAGCTGCATTTTCTTTTTTTGCTAATATATACGCTTTATTTAAATCGATACTTGTTCGATAACTATCGTAGATGGAAAAAATATAAACAGGAATATAAAAATAAACCCAGTGATAATCAAGTACTTCTTTCGCTTTCTCAAATTCGCCTGTAAACGAATAAACCATTGAAAGATTCAATTGAGATTTTGTATTGATTAAAATCTCCCACACAATCAACACAAACCCTCTTATATATTTAGACAACAAAAGGTGTCCAAAACCTGGGAAAGCTGCTGACCACCATGCGATAATGTAAGGGTTTCGAAGATGAAGTTGTGAAGTGCCAAATATATTTACATTTGCTTTAGTCCGTCGAAAAGGTTTCAAAAAGTCCACTCCTTACTACAAATATAGTATATCCGAGAGTTTTTAAAATAAACAAAAAAAGATGCTTACGCATCTTTTTTTGTTGCATTTACAGCTGTTTCAAATTCATCTACAAGTGTACTAAAGTAAGATAATGCTTCTTCAATAGGTTTGCTGTTACTCATATCAACGCCTGCAATTTTGAGTAACTCAATCGGATAATCTCTTCCACCTGATTTCAAAAACTCCATATAACGTTCAACCGCTGGCTCTCCTTCTTCTAAAATAGCTTTTGCGATTGCAATTGCTGCAGAAAAACCTGTTGCATATTTGTACACATAAAATGAATTATAAAAATGAGGGATACGCATCCATTCATATTGAATTTCTTCATCTTGCACAACGCCCTCACCATAATACAATTCATTTAATGAACCATATATTTCATTAAATACATCTACAGTCAACGGTTCATTTTTCTCAGCTTTGTCATGTGTACATTTTTCAAATTCAGCAAACATCGTTTGACGGAAAACTGTTCCTCTAAATTGTTCTAAGAAATAGTTTAAGAGATATAATTTTGTTTTAGCATCGGTAGTTGTTTGTAATAAATGATGCATTAATAACACTTCATTTACCGTCGAAGCTACTTCTGCTACAAAGATTGTGTACTGGGCATACGTAAATGGGTTGTTGTTATCAGAATAATAACTGTGCATAGCGTGACCCATTTCATGTGCAAGTGTAAACATGCTGTTTAAATTATCTTTGTGGTTTAATAGGATATAAGGATGTGTTCCGTATGCACCTGAACAATAAGCGCCGCTTCGTTTTCCTTCGTTTTCACATACATCTATCCATCCATTTGTTTTTGCTTCTTCTAAAATAGAAATATACTCTTTACCTAATGGAGCTAATCCTTTTTTCATTGTTTCATATGCTTCTTCATATGAAATGGTTTTATTTACTTCAGGGATAAGAGGTGTATAAATATCGTACATATGAAGTTCTTCCACGTTTAATAATTCTTTTCGTAGAGCTAAATATTTATGCATTGGTTTTAAATGATCTTTTACAGTTGATAGTAAATTGTCATAGACACTTAGTGGAACGTTGTCTGCAAAAAGCGACTTTTCTAAAGAAGAAGGAAATTTTCGGATTTTTGCATACGTTGCATTTTTCTTTATATTGGCTGCTAATGTCGAAGCAATTGTATTTTTTTGATCAATATAAGCGGAATAATAAGCTTGAAATGCGCGTTTTCTCACTTCTTGATTTGGATGTTCCATAAATGTGAAATAACTTCCGTGAGTTAGCGTTACATCATTACCATCTTCATCTTCAATGGTTGGAAACTTCATATCTGCATTATCAATCATTCCAAAAATAGTGCGAGGTGCTGAGGAAAGTTCTCCAAATTGAGATAAAATTTCTTCTTGTTCTTCTGATAAAGTATGTACTTTGTTTCGAAGAATAGCATCTAAACTTTTCTTGTAGTGTTGCAACTCTTTGTTTTCTTTTAAAAATGAAGATAAAATGGATTCTTTCATTGATAAGATTTCAGGTGTAAGAAAACTCATTGTGCTTACTACTTGGCTATATAAAGAAGAAACTCTTTCCATTAATCCTTGGTGAAAAGTATGCGTAGTATCTTCGTCTTTTCGCATAGAAGCATACACGTATAAACGTTCTAAAGATAAAGAAATTTCATCATCCGCTTGTAAACATTGAAGTAAGGTTTGACTATTTGTTGATAGTGTTCCTTTGTATGTAGAAAATGCTTCTGCTTTTTTTGTAACTTCTTTATATTCATTTTCCCAATCTTGATGAGTAGGAAAAAGATCTTCTAATTTCCATTTCATGTTATGTGGGATAGAGTCTCGTTTAGTTAAATTTGTCATGATGAAACCTCCAATAAATTGAATTGTCTTCATTATATGACAAAACATAGAAAAAAACAAGACAAAAACGATACACTGTTAAAGAATATCGTTTTTGTCTATATTTAATGGGATATTTAATAAAACGGTAATAATTACCAAATGTTTAGTAATTTTTACCATTTTTTTCCAATTTTATTTTGGGATTAGTTTTTGAACAAAAATCATAACACCTTCCACTTTAGCAATTTCCGTTTTTGGGAATGAAAGATGGATCATTTTATCTTTCGCCTCTTTTAAACATTGGAATGAATCTTTAAATAATTGTTCTGGGGTCATACCAATTTCAGAATCAGATGTGGAATTGTCATGTGCGCCTTTTAATAAACGTTGTACAAATACCATTACGCCTTCCACTTTGGCGATTTCGGTTTTTGAGTAATCAAAAATAAGCATTAATGCTTTTGCTTCCGTTAATTTTTGGTAGCTTTTTTTGATTAGTGTCTCAGGAATTTCAGATGAATCGCTTTGTATTGCTTCTTTTGTACCATAAATCCATTGATCGTTTTCGCGATCGATTCGATAGAGCCCATCTATTTTTTTAGCTTGGTTCGATTGTGGAGTAAAAGAAAGAAAAATATAATTTTTCCCTTCGATACGTTCATGAAAAAGATCCTGGGGATTGAACGTTTTTCCACCTTCTATTTTATGTTCCCAAAGATTGTGATAGATGGGGAGTTCTTTAATCGAAATTTCAGATAAAATGTCTTTAGCAAGCTCGTTTGCTTCTATTTTTGCTTCTTCAGGCGTGTTGTACAATTTTGGTTTATCAGAAGCAAGCATCCAATGCCAGCCTTTTTCATCGTAATATTTGACAGCTTTCCCAAACTTATTTTGAAAAACGGCAGTTAAAAAATACATTTTTTTCATTTTAAAACCCCCTATACTTCTTCATGACTTTATTTATTTTTGGGAAAAAAGTCAATTTTTTAAACAACAATTAACAATTGTGTGTAAAATAAAGCTGTGTTACAATGAAAAAATAAAAAATAATTTTTTTAGGGAGGAACTAAATTGGAATTTTCGACGTTTGGAAGACACGTAGCAATTGATTGTTGGGGAGTAGATTTTGATGTATTAAATAATGGAGAATTATTAAAAACAAAATTAATAGAAGCAGCTGAATATTGCGGAGCGGAAGTATTAGTTGCCAATTCAAGACAATTTGAACCTCAAGGAGCTACTGTATTTTTAGTGCTTTCAGAAAGTCACTTATCGATTCATACATATCCTGAAAAAGGATTTGCAGCCATAGATTGCTATACATGCGGGGAAACAGTTGATCCAGAAAAAGCCATAGAGTATTTAGTAAATGTTTTACAACCTAAAGAACATTATGCGAAAAAATTAATTCGCGGACAAGGGGAAATGGAAGTCCATACACCTCAATATAAAACAGTAAAATGTGAAAAAACGTTGTCTTAAGACAACGTTTTTTTTCTTGTCTTTAGGAAATAATTTACTATAATGAGGAAAATAAAAAAAGAAAGAAGGAATAAATGTGGAGATAACATTTAAGAAAATGGAAAAAAATGATGTAGAGGTGATACGTATTCTCTCTAATAACATTTGGTACGATACGTATGAAAAAATACTGCCAAAAGAAGTAATTGATGAACATACGATAGGGATAACGGAAGACTATGTAGAAGAAATAAGTGATCAAGAAAATGGATTTTGGAAAATGGTTTTATATAATGAGCAAATAGTCGGGTATATGATTTATCATATTGAAGAAAGTTGTCTATTTTTAGGTGAACTTTATCTAAAAAAAGACTATCAAAATAAAGGAATTGGTACACATATTATTCAGTTTCTTAAACAATCTCACAATTATATGCCAATAGGGTTACATGTGGTTGCAACGAATAAACCTGCTTATAATTTTTATAAAAAATGCGGATTTGAAGAAAAGCAATTTCTTTTCGACACGAGATACAATACACATATTCCTTTAAAATTAATGCTATTAAAATAAAAAAAGACGGCATGCGCCGTCTTTTGGTTTATTTTAATGGGTCAAATAATTTTTTTGAACATTCCAAGATTGTTCAAATGTTTTGGTCATTTGTTGAAAGGCTACTGATTTAAATTGAGTAATAGCTTGCTCTTTTTCAGCAGAAGAAAAGATGTATATTTGTTTATCTTGAAGAACAAAATATTCTCCGTTTAATGTAAAATATGTGACATCACAAAAATGAACAAAATCACGAATATGTGCATGTCGAACCATCGCTTCAATTTCATTGGGTTTATATTTTGAACGGAGAATGTGATAAATACGTTCTTGAATTTCTTCATCTTGAAAATAGCGTTCAATAAAAGGTTGATAATACATTTTTGGTTCTTCGAAAAGCGTTTTTACACGCTGCTTTGTTTGTATTTTTTCGATAAGTGAGCGGATATGGTCTTTTATTTCTTCTGTAGTAGGTGACGAAAACGTACCAAACGAATCAGTAGTAAAAGAATAACCATTTTCTTTAAATGAAAAAGAACAGTTTTCTCTCCATCCATCAATATAAAAAGAAATATTAGAAAGAGAAGAAGATTTATAAAAAGGACCACCATAATATTTAGATAAAGGAAATGAATATGAAAATGTTGGATAATCATTCGACAATGTCTCGAAAAATGTTATAAACTCTTGGTTAGTATGTACAAATAATTCAGAAAAATTCGGCGTTATATTTTTAATAAAGTATTCTCCTGAAGAAGTTGGCGTGTACTGCCTCCATAGATAGTCATATGAAAGTGTTTCAATATTTTGATAAGAAGAAGGTAAATATCGAGTCGTTATTTTGTTCGTTTTTTGATCATCCGATGCAATATAAAGCAATTTAAATGAATGCGAACTACATAATGATTCAATGTAAGATAACACTTTGCGCAAAAAAAGTCGTTTCCATGGAACGTAAAATTTCCCCCATTTTATTTCTACAACCATCATATTTTCTTTTTCCCACTTTGTGATTGCAAATCGAAGTTCATAACTATCAGATTTCCGACGAAAGAAATCAATCGTTCCTATACCATCTTGTTTTAAATCAATGTTGACATTCAAGTACCAAAAACTTTTTTTGATTTCTTCAGCGATTGTTTCAATGGTTATATCATTCATGTTCATCATCCTTTTTTCTTTTATTTTATCATAAAAAAAGAAAAAAACGACATGTTGTCGTCTTTTTACTTTACGATTCAATATCTTATGACTATTTTAACATCAATTCTTTTAATTTAAATAATGCTTCTTCTTTTTGAAATGAAGAAAACATCCATACATTTTTTTCTTGAAGAATAAAGTAATTATCCGCTAATTGAAACACGCAGCTATTAAAATAATGAACAAATGATTCAATACGTACATTTTGCACTATTTCTTCTATTTCGTTTGTTTTATATTTAGAAAGAAGCGTTTCATAAATATTTTTTTGAATCTCTTCATCTTTAATATATCCTTTGATAAAACGGTAATATTCATTAGTAAGTTTTGGAGAGATATGTTTCTTTAATTTTTTTTCTATTAATTCGTGTAAATATTTTTTCAACTGTTGTGTAGTAGAAGCGAAAAAAGCCCCAAATGAAGAAGAAAATGAAATACCTGTTTCTTCAAATGAAATCGAACATGGTTCTTTTTTATTTCCTATGTATAGAGCAAAGGAAGAAAACGAATATGATTTATGAAAAGGTGTTCCATAATCATTTTCAATAAATGCATAAGAAAGTGTTGGATTTTCAACAGATAATTGTTCTAAAATATCGTGTAATGTTTCATATAATGTAACAATACTTTCAGAAAAATTAGGTTCTATATTTTTAATAAAAAAGTTTTGATTATCGCAAGTAGGAATAAATTTTTTCCATTTATCTACATATGAAAGATGATCAATTTTTTCATAAGAAAAAGGCAAATATTCATGTAAAGATTCATAGGCTTTTTCGCTATTTGTTGCAACATAAATTGATTTACATAAATTAAATTCCTTTAATTTTTCTATATACGAAAAAATGTGACGAAAAAAGAACTCTTTAAATGAAAAGTCAAACTTCTTTTCCCAATGAATTACCACAACCATCATTTTTTCTTTTTCCCATTTTGAAATAGAAAAAAGAATTCCATCGTCAGTTGATTTTTTACAAGAAAATGCAAGAGTTCCTGTACCATCTTCTTGTAAATGCAGATCGGTTGATAAAAACCAAAAACGTTTTTTTATTTGCATTGAAATAAGTGTGATTTCTTTTTGATTCATCTTCATCATCCTTTTTTCTTTTCATTCTACCATATTTTTACATTTGTGGGAGCAGTTTTAAAAAAGAAGAGAAAAGATCACTAGATTGGACAATCATTGAAAGAGAGGATTGTGAAAGGATCTTTTCTTTTGTTAAGCGAGACATCACTTCTGCTATATCTGCATCTTCTATACGCGATCGGCTTTGTGTAGTTTGAAGGGTTTGTTCTGATGCAAATAAATAGACAGGACTATGTAAAACATTCATTTTATTCCTCCTTTTAAGACGTAAACAAAGGCATAATCATTTCTGATAGTGAATTGGACTGAACGAGCATAGAAAGTGAACTCTGAGAGATAATTTTTTCTTTTGTCAAAGCAGACATTTGTTCTGCCATATCCGCATCTTCTAATTGAGAACGAGAAGCGCGTTGTTCTACTGTTGCGCCGTCTAAATAATCTAATCGTTCTTGCAAAGATTCTTGATAGGAACCAAAATACGAACGTTGAGTGGAAACTGTTTCAAGTGCTGCATCAATATTTTCAATTGCGTAATCATCAGTTGCTTGCAATCCACTTAATCCAAGACTTTTAAGGGATGTATCAACTGTCATTATTTTTTGAGCTTCATCGCTATTGGCACCAGTATGAATCCATAATTCTTGTTGATTTGTTCGATTTTTACGTACAACGTTTGTTAATGTTCCGTCTAGATTGTTCCCACTACTATCAAAAACGGTTTCACCGTCACCTTCATTAAAGTTTAATGAAAGAATGCGGTCTCCATTTGCATCATTCATCGTTCCGTTCATGACTTCTTTTATTTCAGAAGCTGTTAATGCACGGTCCCAAACTTGTACATCATCAAGTAACCCTGAAAAATTGTGAATATCGTTTATTTTGTAATTTCGTCCTAGTTGTAACTCGTTAAATTTAACAGTACCCGTTCCAATTACCTTATTCGCAACAGCATTGCCATTAATGTAAATAATTGCTTTATTTCCGTCATATGTGCCTGTTACGTGAACCCATTGATTGGCAGGAGGAAGTTTATTTCCACCTGAATACCAAAAAGTCGTGTTAACGCCAGGAACACGAAAAGTAGCCCCTCGACCATCTTCGAAAATAAGAGGACTAGTCCCTGTATTGGTTGAAATCAAGGTATTAAAAGAATTAATAATAGGATCCGTATCGTATTCATAAGGTTTTGCCCACAAAGAAAAAGACACTTGATTACCAACATAGTTCATATTTTTAATGGAGGCGAAACTATTTTTCCCGTTAAATTCCACTCCCGTGTCAGTATTTAATAAAGAAATACCGTTAAAAATAGTGCTGGATGATGTGTGTTCAATTGATGCTTTAATTGCTTCTATTTCTTGCTGAATTGACGCTAAATCATTTGAATTATTTGTTCCGTTTTTAGCACGTAGAGTTAATTCGCGCATACGCTGCAATTGTTCTTGAATGGAAGAAAGTCCTCCTTCTGCTGTTTGAATCAATGATAATGCATCTTGTATATTTTTTTTAGCCATATCATTTCCTTTGATTTGAGAAGTCATGCGAGTAGTGATTGCAAGTCCAGCTGCATCGTCAGATGATTGATTGATTCGTTTACCACTACTTAACTTTTCAAGAGATTGAGTAATTTTTCGTTGAGAAATTTGTTGGTTACGAGCAAGTGAAGCATAAAGTTCATTGGTTAAAATACGCATAATTCACCTTCTTTCTATTCGATTTATTTTTGTAAGAAAAAAAATCATATGTCAATAAGATCGACGAAAATCAAAAAATCTTTAATTTCAATAAAAAACAACGAAGATGCTTCGTTGTTTTTTATTCGTTAATGATATAGCCTTTTTCTTTTAATACTTGTTCAATTTCTTCTAGATGGAAAAATTTATTAGAAAGAATAAGTGGCTTTTCTTCGCCATTACTGTAAATTTTTAGTAGGTGTTCTAAACGAAAAGGTTTCTTCTCAATGCGCGAAATATTCTCCCATACTATAACTTTCTTTTGAATGCGTTGAAATTCAAGATGATGTTCACGAAACAAAAGAACAGGATTAATATAATGGTATGATACATAAAGAAAACCAATAACGAACACAAAAAAGAAAGAACTAACCGCTATCCACACGGACGGAATCAGCCGATACGTTAAAGATGTTAATAAAAGAAGATACACAATAGAAAAAGCAATCACAAACGAATACACTTTTTTTCCATTGTAAATTGTAGTAAATTTCATTTTAATCCCTCCTCTTTATAAAAGTACGCTCTTTTTTTTATTTTTTTTTAAAAAAGTCATATTTTTATTTTTAGTTCATAGAATGAAAGTGTAAGTTAAAAAATATTTGGAGGGAAAAACTGATGACAAAAAATGAATTAGTACAGTATGTCATTGAACGCACGCAAATGAAAAAGAAAGAAGCTGTTAAAGCAGTTGATGCTGTGTTTGAAACAATGACAGAAGCAATGGTAAAAGGTGAAAAAATTCAATTAGTTGGATTTGGAAACTTTGAAGTCAGAGAACGAGCTGCACGAAAAGGCAGAAATCCTCAAACAGGTGAAGAAATGCAAATTAAAGCGTCACGAGTACCTGCGTTCAAACCAGGTAAAACATTAAAAGACGTTGTAAACAAGTAAAACTTCTGTTTATAAACAGAAGTTTTTTTCTTTTTTCGTAAAAAAACATTTTTTTTCACAAATGGTCTTCACTTAATGGTAAAATGAACAAGTAATCAAATAATAATAAATAAACAAGAAAATTGGAAAAAGAAGGAGAGATAGGAATGGCTACAATTGTGACAAATAAACCAAAACTTTCAGAGGTAATTTTAGAAATATTACAAGAAAATAGTGGAATTTCACAACAAGCTTTGGTTGAAACTATTCAAAAGAAAGTTCCTGGAACATCACTTACGTTGATTAAAGGAGCTATTATTCGAATGAAAACGGCTGAACAAATAGTCATAACTGAAAAAGGAAACATTATCGTTAATGAAAATGCACCTGTTCGAACAAAATCTACTCAACGAACATCAGCTCAAGCAATTGATCTTGATGAAGCGTTTAAAGAGTATGAAGAAACAGGTATTCATCCAATGTTAAATCGAGAACTAACAGAGGAAGAAAAAGTCTTATTGATCATTAATGAACAAAAAGTAAACGGAATTACATTAGAACCAAATCAAGTCATTTTACGCGATCAAATGTTAAAAGGTACACTGATTACTTCTTTATTTTTTGGAGACCCTGGTAACGGGAAAACAACAGTAGCTCGTGAAATTGCACGTCAATTAAACATGCCTGTTTATTCTCAAAACTACGGAGCGAATGCTGAAGAACTAGATATCATTGGCGGATTTGTCCCTGATGAAGATCGTCCAGGTTCATTTAAATGGGTCGATGGTCAGTTTACACAAGCATTTCGAAACGGTGGCATTTACATCGCTGAGGAGCCAAACTACGCAAAACCAGGCGTATTAGGCGTACTTAATAATGCACTTGATGGAGTTGGAGAATTATTGCTTCGTACAGGAGAAGTTATTCAACGTCATCCTGCATTTCGTTTCTTTGGATGTATGAACGTAGGAGTAGTGGGAACACAAAAAATGAACCCTGCGCTTAAAAACCGTATGAATAAAGTGGTTAAATTTGAAGCGATGCCAGAAGAAAAACAAATAAAAGTAATTATAAAGGAAAGCGGATTGAATGATCGAGCACTTGTGAAAAAAATGGTCCAAACTGGAGATGCGATTCGTAAAAAATTAAAAGACGAAAGCATTGATAATGCAACTATTTCTATCCGTAACTTAATTAACTGGGCAAAAGATATTGTGGATACACACGATGTTTTAGAATCATCAAAATCAACTGTCATTTGGGCAGTATGTGTGGAAGATGAAGAAGTACAAGAAGAAATTTTTAAAGATATTATCGAACCACGTTTTAAAGGTTATAGAATCTAATCAAAAAGAGGGCTTTTGCTCTCTTTTTTTTATTTTTATCCAAATTTCATTAAAAGTAGATTATAATAAAGAAAGTAATAAAAAATAATGGAAAAAAAGAGAGGGAATAAGATGAAAAAAGATCTAATATCTTCAGAAACATTTAAAGAAAAAAGCCGAAAATACATGAAAGCTATCACAGGGGATTATGATCAACGATTGGTTTTTTCCGATGAAGAAACCGTAACAAAAGAAGAAATTCATGTAAATTTAGAGGACTCGATCTTTAAAGACCTTTCTCAAGTAGAAAAAGCCATCGGTATTCGAGGAAAAATTACACAAAAAGCATTTCACCGTTTATTTACTGATTTTTCAGTGCTAAAAGAATTGAAAAAGAAATTCGCTGGTTCTCCGAAAGAATTAGAAGCGAACAAAGATTATTTAGGCGTTTTAGAAGGTCGAGCAGTTGAAATGGCAGGATTATATGATTTCCCTGGAACAACAGGAAATGTAAACCTTGTCAATGAAAAAACATTTCAATCTCTTCCAAATGTATCAGAAGTGGAACAATCGTCAGGACGTTTAAAAGCGCACAAAATGGCTTCTTTACAATATGCGTTAAAAGGAAAAGTAAAAGGTGATTTTCAAGATGAAGAATTGAAAAAAATGTTTGAAGAAACAAAAAAATTAATCGACGAAGCAAAAGAAGCAGTTACAACAAGTGAACGTGCTGAATTTGCTGAAAAAATTGCCACACTTGTTCAACCACTTATTGAAGAAGCAGAAGCGAATGAGGAAGATTCTGAATTAGAAAATCCGAATATGGATGAAAACAACGAAGGAAAAGGAAAAGAAAGTGATTCGGAATCTGTTCCTGAAAAAAAAGAACCTCAAGAATCTGAAGAAGATTCTTCTGAATCGAACGAAGAACAAGAACAGCAAGAAGAAGAAAATGATTCCTCTCAAGAATCTCAAGAATCATCCGAAGAGCAAGAACAACAATCATCGGAGGAATCAAAAGATTCTCAAGAACAAAATCAAGAAAATGATTCATCTGAAAGTGCGGAACAAACAGATGAACAACAAGAACAAGAGAGTGAATCAAATTCATCGGAATCAATGGAAGAAATGGACCAACAAGAGCAACAAGAAGCATCAGCTGAAATGTCAGAAGAAACATCTGATGAAATGAGCGAAATGGAAGCTCAGATGGAACAGGAATTAGAAGAATTAAAAGAAGAAATGGAAAAAGAGCTAGAAGAAATTGAAAAAGAAGAAGAAAAAGCGTCGGAACAAGAAGAAAAAAGTGAACAACCATCAATGGATGATGTTGATTATACGAATATGCACGATGGAGCATACATCAATGATATTCATCATTTCAAAAAAAATAAACCACTGTACAGTCGTTTACAACGTACCATTCGTCCATATTCAAGAAGTTTGATTCGACGTCTTCAAGATTTACTTGAGCAAAATGAAGACCGTAAAATCACAGGTCAAACAGCAGGTTATTTAACGCAAACGGAATTGTGGAGAAAAGATGGAAAAATCTTTTCAACAAAGCGAGACAAAAGTGATGAATCAGATTTAGGAATTGTTTTATTAATTGATGAATCGGGTTCCATGTATAGCGATAATCGTATTATTCATGCAAGAGAAGCTGCTGTTATGATGGCAGAAGTGTGTGAAGCTCTTGATATTCCACTTGCCGTATTAGGTCATACAGCATTAGGAGGTCCAGAAGTACAAATTCGTCATTTTATTAATTTTGGAGATTCTATTAAAGAACAAAAATCACATTTAACCAATATCGCTGCGCGTGAAAGTAACCGTGATGGAATGGCACTTCAATACGCTGGCGAATATTTACTTCGTCAACCATATAAAGATAAACTTTTAATGGTAATTGCGGACGGACTTCCACATCATCCGTATAAAGGTTATTATGGAGATCGTGCTATTAAAGATTGTCAAGATATTATCAAAACATTAGATAAAAAAGGAGTTTCTTCTGTCGGTATTGCCATTGGTGACGGACAAGATGAAATTCAAACCATTTTCAAACAATTTATTTCCATTCCGAAATTGGAAAAACTACCAACGAAACTGGTAAAATTAATTGAAAGAAATTTATTTAAATCATAAGAAGTGCGTATTACGCACTTCTTTTTTTGACAAAAAAAGTATAAAATAAGGTATAATATAAAGAGAAATCAAAAAAAGAAAGAAGGTAGAAATAATGGAAAAACCGTGGGAGAATGAACCAAATTATGAAGCATTTACACATCGTGGATATCAAGGAATTGTCAAGCGACATCCACATTTTTTAACATTGTGTGGATATATTGGTGTACCAAAAACCCATCCTTTTTATGGAAGGGATTATGATAGTGTATATGGATATTTAGATTGTCACGGAGGACTCACATTTAGCGGACAATTTGAAGAATTTCCTCATTGGTTTTTTGGTTTTGATTGTGCACATGCAGGTGATTTGATGCCTTCAAATCTTGAACTATTTGCAGCGCAAGAAAAAGAAGAAAATTCCTTATTTGGAGGTTTATTAGTAGAACGAGATGTGTATCGAACGTTTGATTATGTAAAAAGTCATGTGATTCAAATGGCAAATCAATTACATCGCGATCGAATTAGACATCTTACAAGCCGATCCTAAAAAAGAACGCATCTTGCGTTCTTTTTTTTTCGACAAAAAAAACATTGCGAAACGAAAATTTCTAAGTATAGTAAGACCGAAATCTTAATATGCTTAGGAGTTGTGAGAACATGATTCGTCATTGGACATACAAAGGAAGCGAATATCGTCAACGCAAAGGATCTTTTACCATTCGACTTTCCTCTCACGCTCTTGAGCGTATTGAGAAACGAAAAGGACAATTGGTAGCTTTTAAAGATGCAACGTATGCGATAAGTGATTTATTTGCACAAAACATGCAAATTGATGAATATAATGAAGGAGATCGCTTAGCTATTCGTTCAGAAGAAGAAGGGATCATCATTATTTTAACAATTGAAAAAAAATATTCAGAAACAGATTGGGTTTTATGTATTTGTACGGTATGGAATAATGATTTAGGTACATTCTATTTCCGTCGAGGGATGAAAATTTATGATTTCATGCTAACAAATGAAGGCGTAATGTTTACTGAAGCAGATGAAGAAACTGTTCAGTGGCAAGATAAATATGTCTTTGAAAAATAAAACGTGTAAAGGATGAATGCGAATGTTTAAAATTCACGTAGAAGAAAAATTGTTAAAAGAAATGAAAGTTTCGAAAAAAGCCATTGATTATGTTTTACATACAATGGAAACAAGGATAAAAAATGAAAAAAGAAAGATTTTTTTCTTACAATCCACACGGTTAACCATTGGAATGGTATTAGAGAAAAAAACAGTCCAAAACGAAGTCATTATTACGATTCGTCAATTGATTCCTGGAGATATATATGTAAACACAGGTATGTTGACACGAGAACTAAATGAAGTTCTAGAAAAATAAAAGACACAGAAATAAACAAAGAAGACAAGTATTACTTGCCTTCTTCTTTTTTAACTGTTTCTTCGATTGAAGCAATCACATTAGAACTTGCAAAATCAATCGCTTGACGAATAGCGTTTTTAATAGCTAAACCATTAGAAGAACCATGCGCTTTAATTAAAGGTTGATTTAACCCTAGTAACGGTGCACCGCCATATTCAGCATAATCCATCTTTTTCTTTAATGCTTTGAATTTAGGTTTTAATAATAATGCGCCTAAAACAGAACGAGTGTTACTTGTAAACTCTTCTTTCATCATGTTTAAAAGAGTAGAAGCCGTTCCTTCAATTGATTTTAGTAAAATATTTCCAGAGAAACCATCTGCTACAACTACATCGCACACACCTTCCATGATATCGCGCGCTTCTACATTTCCAATAAAATGGATAGGCGATGCTTCTAGTAGAGGATACACTTCTTTTGTTAATTTTGTCCCTTTTTTATTTTCGGTCCCTACATTTAAAAGCCCTACAGTTGGTTTGGTTTTATGAAGAACTTTTTCAGAAAAAATACTCCCCATAATCGCATATTGAACTAAATGTTCAGGTTTGGCATCCATATTTGAGCCAGCATCTAATAATAAAACGCCTTTTCCATTTTTCGTAGGTAGAATAGGAGATAGCGGAGGTCGATCGATTCCATTAATACGTCCACTAATTAACGTCCCTGCCATCATAAATGCCCCTGTATTACCAGCCGATACAACTGCTTGCACTTCATTGTTTTTCAATGCTGTTACAGATTGAATCAAGGAAGATTCTTTTTTACGAAAAGCTTTTTTCGGCTCTTCATCTCCTGCTACGCT
>Ga0209463_1000675_pt1 | contig 24064 bp, 23 predicted proteins | sample AgamicMgSfrz_FD_187169 | JGI IMG/M metagenome (GOLD analysis project Ga0209463, IMG submission 187169) | Agave microbial communities from Guanajuato, Mexico - Mg.Sf.rz (SPAdes) (version 2) | ecosystem: Host-associated > Plants > Phyllosphere > Phylloplane/Leaf | place: Guanajuato, Mexico... | reverse complement strand
TCGTACGTATAAGGTAAATTTGGTAATGTAAAATCAGTATTGTCGAAATCCTCCAGAATCCCCCGGATTGCCACCGGGGGATTTATGATTACTTCATTGTATTTATATAATGTTTTAAAACATTTTTTATTTCTATTTTCAGCTCTCGGAACAAAAATCCAAATTCACGAGCCTTTCCATTATGTAACGTACAGTTAGTTACCTCATTATAAGGAGCTATATTTTCCCCAGCTTCCTGGATAAGTGCTTTTATTCCCGTCTTCTCTTCTATGAAATGAATAATTTCTTCCGTAGAAACTACCCCGTTACTACAGGCGTTAATTGGTCCTTTCACATTTTCCATTCCGCACCAAGCTAGAAACTCTCCTGCCTCTTTTTCATGTATAAATGACAAATTTCCATCTACATGATCCACAACGATAGGGTTTTGGTTCACAACACATTCAACGTAAAATTGTAACCTTTTCGTATAATCATTTTCTCCAATAACAACTGGAAAACGCACTGCAACGACTGGGAATGTTGCATATTGAAATAAAACCGCTTCGGCTAATCGCTTTCCTTCACTATAATTAAAATCATTCCTATCTCCATATGTAATTACATATTCGTATGGATTAAAGTCCTCTTCTAACAAGCTTAATGCAGGTTCATAGACAGCCATTGAAGATGTCATAATATACTTCTTCGTTTTTCCTTTCAAAACTTCACATACCATTTTCGCTGCATTTGAACTATAGCATAAATTATCGTATACAATATCATAACTTTTTCCTTCTAGACGCTCTTCTAGTAGTTTTCCATCTTCTCTATCGACAATTATTCTTTTTACTGCGTTACCAAAAGAATCTTCAGTAACTCCCCTCGTGGCAATTGTTACATCGTGTCCAGCTTGCAAAAGGTACTCTACTAAATGTTTACCAAAAAATCTTGTTCCTCCTAGCACCAACACTTTTTTCAATTTCATCATCCCCATTTTTGCAATTTATAAAATATTACTTCTTTTATTATAAAAGGCTACTATAAAAAAAAGCATGAAATCAGTTTAACGATTCCATGCTTTTATGCAGATAATATATTAACGGACTCTATATTTAAAAATACAATAACAAAAGTACAAAATAGAAATTACTGATACATAAACCCATAGTTCATATACAAATCCCTCTCCCCACACTCCCATAAAATAAAATAGTGAAGGTAAAGTCAATGTTACCCATGATTGTACGAAGGCGATTCGTCCGAGATATTGATTAATATTCTTTTTTTGTGTATTTAGCACAAAGAATAAGTACCAAAGTAATGCCCACATAAACCATGTTAACGCATTAACAACATCATGAAATTGAACAAATGAAACAACCATATAGAATAAGGCTATAATTGCTACCCAAATACAAAACCATCCTAGACCACTACTATCCATTCCCTTTATAAAAGTAACACCTACATATAAATAGGTTAATCCAAATAAGAAAGTAGCCGCATATGAATACACTGTCCAATTGCTTTGGTCAGAAATCATGATCAAATAAAACGGAATAATAATTTGTAGTGCACCCACAAATAAATTAAAAACACCCGCACTTTTCATCTCTGCTTTCCCTAATATAACAAGACTATTTAAAAATAAAGCTGCCCCTGAAAGTAATAATCCTACATAACCCATATATACTCGTGTGAAAATCTTTACCTTTCACACTTTTAACCTCCCCACACTATAAAGTGATACTTATATTATTTTTCTTCCCATTTAAAACTACATACATAATTTTTCATCTGTATAAGTCAGACCTCCTACCTTAAAAAGGAGCGAACTTAAAACGCTTTCAATAATAAATAATCCTATCAAAACATGAACTAGGATTCCTTGATTATAAACGGACTCTAGCGATGATACAAGTGTTGGAATACATTTCAATAATACGCTTTCAATTTCCATAAAAAATGAATAAAATAATACATTCCTCTATCTCATTCTACTACCTTCTAGCATAAGATATTGTAAAATCCTATCATTTTAAGAAAGGTTTGATATTTATGCCTCTTCATTATCCAAATCATTCTGTTTTTCACTCTACAGGTGTATTAACAAGAGAACCTGCAACTATTTCAGCGGTCATAAACATTGTAAATTTAGATGCATATTACGCTCACTATGTAAATATAGAAGTGTGGGATTGGTCTAATTATTCTAATCCTGTAAAGTTACCTGTATTAATTGGTGAAAATGCAGAAGTAGAATTCCCATATGTTTTACAAGGCAATCATCTCGCAGTCTTTTATGCTAATTTAGATGAAACTATTGATTTGTATGAAATACGTATTTCTTATCCCGCTCACTCCAATATTATTGCAAATTGTTTCGGACGAAGTCTCCCACCATATACAAGTCAAGAGGGAAACACAGTATATCACAAACAACTTGTTCGAATTCATTAATTCCTCCTATTATGTAATAGGTGGTGGTCCGTAATACATTCTTTCTTATGAGAAAATTGTATTACGGACCTAAAACGCGATAGTAACCCTTAACAGTTTTTGATTGTTTCAAATCCTCAATTTTGTATAAGGAATAGGCTTGAATCAAAACCTTTAATTTCTTTTAATAAATTTACATATGCTCGCTGAAATTGCTCTTGTGTTGCTGGCTGATCATAAAATAAAACTTTAATCAGTTGGGGTTTTACAGGCAGTTGATCCCTCATCTATATCCTTTCCGATAATTTTCCTTATTTATAACAATACCTTTGTAGCACTTTTCAATCTTTATTCACTTACTACTAGGCTATATTAAATACACTTTCGTTCTAAGACGAGAAATAGAGCGCATACTTAATAATCAATACCTTTACTAATATTGAAAGTATCGATTCCTACACGTGTTGCCAGTCAAATATTCCTATAAAACAGGGAACGTTCTTTTCTAGGTTAGGTAATAAACTTAATAAAAAATGAATATAAAAAATGACCTCTTGCTTTTAAGCAAAGGTCATTTTTTTATTCATCATTAAACTTCTAAATAGCCATTTTTATTATTTGATTGCCATTTCCAAGAATCTGCACACATCTCTTCTAATCCGCGTGTTGCCTCCCAGCCTAATTCACGCTTTGCTTTCGATGCATCAGCAAAACATACTGCCACATCACCTGGGCGACGCTCTGTGATTTTATAAGGAACTTTCTTGCCCGAAACTTTTTCAAATGCTTCAACCATCTCTAGTACACTATAGCCCATGCCTGTGCCCAGGTTATAAGCATCTACTCCTGTTGTACTCATTACTTTCTCAAGCGCCTTTACGTGACCATTTGCTAAGTCCACAACATGGATGTAATCACGGACTCCTGTTCCATCTTTCGTTGGATAGTCATTTCCGAATACACTTAATTCTTTTAACTTACCTACTGCTACTTGCGTTACATATGGCATTAAGTTATTTGGGATTCCATTTGGATCTTCTCCGATACGCCCACTTTCGTGTGCACCAAATGGATTGAAATAGCGAAGTAATGCGATACTCCATTCTGCATCTGCAAATGCTACATCACGCATAATTTGCTCAATCATTAATTTCGTTTGACCATATGGATTTGTTGCACTTAATGGAAACTCCTCCGTAATCGGTGACGTTTCCGGGATACCATATACAGTTGCAGATGAACTAAAGATCATCTTCTTTACATTATGTTTCTGCATTACTTCACATAGCACTAACGTGCTTGTAATGTTGTTATGATAATATGTTAATGGAATCGCTACTGACTCCCCTACAGCTTTAAATCCTGCAAAGTGAATAACTGCTTCAATTGAATTTTCTTCAAAAATTGCGTCAAGCGCTTCGCGATTTAAAACATCTTCTTTATAAAACTTAAATTGTTTTCCTGTTATTTCTTTCACTCGATTTATAGATTCTACCGAGCTATTCGAAAGATTATCCACTACTATAACTTCGTAACCGCTATTTAGTAATTCTACACATGTATGACTACCAATATATCCTGCTCCACCTGTTACAAGTATTGCCATAATTATAGTCCTCCATATTTCATTCATTATAAACTTCTCAAAGTATATCACATATTTCTTATCCTATGTTTAACATGCGAACACAGAAACTTACATTTTATCCCATAATAATTTTATAACATATACGATTCTAATCAGGTAATAAAAAAACGCCACATAATAAAAATTATGTGACGTTTTTTTATTAAATTACGTAACAATATACACTTAGAAAATGCGCAAGACTACCTAATAATACAAAAACATGAAAAATTTCATGATGCCCCATATATTTAAACTCTAACCATTTTGGCTTTGTTCCATAAATAAATCCACCAATTGTATAAAAAATGCCACCAAGTACTAAGAAAATAATGCCTCCTGTACTTAAATTCTCAGCTAACGGCGCAAAGAATAAAACAATTAACCAACCCATCGTAATATAAATTGCTGTCGATAACCACCTTGGACAATTAAACCAAAACATTTTAAATACAATGCCACAAATCGCAGTTGCATAGACTAAACAAAATAATAGCAAACCACTTGCTGAATTTAATGTAATTAAGCAAAAGGGTGCATATGTACCTGCAATTAATATAAAAATCATAGAATGATCTAGCTTCCTAAAGAAGTATATAACACGTTCATTGGCCACAACACTATGATATACAGCTGACGCCGTATAAAGGACCATCATTCCAATACCAAACAAAATAACAGCTGTAATTGCAGCAAATGATGGCATCTTGATAGAAACTTTCACAAGCATAGCTAATAACGCAATAAATGATAATATCGCTCCACCTAAGTGAGTAAATGCATTAACTGGTTCCCTTACATAAGTATTCATAATAACACCCCTCATATAATTACATGTAGTTTTGATAACTACATGTAATTATATACACATTTCTTTTTAAGGTCAACATTTACAATTCATTTGTTTCGTAATACCATATTTAAAGATATATTAAACATTAAGTTCCACTAAGTTATAAAAGTGAGGGATTCTACGTGGAAAATATAAATGAATTACTTAAGACATTACATTTAGAAAAAAACATTAAACTTGAGGATATTCCAAATGTTGACTTATATGTAGACCAAGTTGTCCAACTATTTGAGAATACTTATGCAGATACAACGAGAACTGATGATGAAAAAGTATTAACAAAAACGATGATTAATAATTACGCAAAAGGGAAACTATTCATCCCTATCAAAAATAAAAAGTATTCAAAAGAGCATATGATTTTAATTAGCCTGATTTACCAATTAAAGGGAGCTCTCTCCATTAACGACATAAAAAGTTCATTAGAAAATATAAATGACTCCTTATTAAACGATGATTCATTTGAATTAAATGCGTTATATAAAAATTATCTTGCTCTTACTGCAAGCAATGTCGAAAACTTTAAACAAGACGTAAATAAACGTGTTACAGAAGTAAATAAGATTTCTTCCTTAGAAGGTACAAAGCTAGAAAAATTTCTACTATTAACATCCTTCGTGACTATGAGTAATATGTATAGACGTTTAGCAGAGCAACTAGTTGATGATTTGAAAAAATCATAAATAAAAAACTATCCACCTATTAAAGTGGATAGTTTTTTATTTACTTAATTGCCTCATGAACTTTTAATTGTTTCCCTTTAATCGTTGTAGTCTTCATGACTTTCAAGACAAGTGGTCCTTTTCCATTTAATATTTCAACGTAAGAAACGTTATCTTGTATCGTAATAATGCCTATATCTTCTGCTGTAACACCTTTAATTTTAGCAATTGTACCGACGAAATCTACCGCTCTAATTTTCTTTTTCTTCCCGCCATTAAAGTACAGCTTCATAATGCCTTTGTTTATGTCCGCATTTTTATCTTTCTTAATAATTGGTTTAGCATGTATCTTTTCTTCAAATGCAGCTTTCTCTTTCATAACTTCTTCTTTTGAAGGTCCAATTGCCTTTGGAATTTCAAAACCAATATAATCCTCAATCTCTTCTAAAAATCTATTTTCATATGGTGTTATAAATGTAATAGCTTTTCCACTATTTCCAGCTCGTCCCGTTCTTCCAGTACGATGTACATAGCTTTCTTTTTCAAGTGGAATATCATAATTAATAACATGTGTAATATTATCAATATCAATTCCTCTCGCAGCTACATCTGTTGCTACTAAATAACGGAATTTTCCTTTTCTAAAATCATCCATGACTTCAAAACGATCTTCTTGTACCATACCACCATGTATTTTGTCACAAGGATAGTTAGCTCGTTTTAATTGTCTATATACATGATCTACATTTTCTTGTGTACGACAGAAAATAATACAGCTATCAGGATTCTCAATCGTTGTTACATCTTTAAGTAGTGAAAGCTTCTCGTCTTCTATCACCTCAAAAAGAGTATGTTCAATTTTATCCGTCGTAATCCCAGCTGCTTTAATTTCAATATGAATTGGTGAATTCATATATGTACGAGACAATTTCTCAACATCTTCTGGAAGTGTTGCTGAAAATAACATCGTCATTCTTTTTGTAGGTAATTCATCAATAATTGCCTCTACTTGATCGATAAAGCCCATATTTAGCATCTCATCTGCTTCATCAATAACTAAATACTTCAAACACTCTAAAGAAAGGGTACCCTTCTCAATATGATCCAATACACGACCAGGAGTCCCAACTACAATGTGTGTCTTTTGCTTTAATTCTAATTTTTGACGTGCAAATGGAGATTTCCCATAAACTGCCGCAGCCTTAATCCTTTTGAATCGACCTATATTTGTAATATCTTCTTTTACCTGCACCGCAAGCTCTCTCGTTGGTGTTAAAACTAATGCTTGTGGTTTATTCTCTTCCCACTCCACCATTTCACAAAGTGGAATACCAAATGAAGCTGTTTTTCCACTTCCAGTCTGAGACTTCACAACAAGATCCTTCTTTTGTAATGCGACTGGAATAACCTCACCTTGTACTTCTGTTGGATGATCATATCCTAATCCAGTAAGTGCCCTTACAATTTCCTTACTTAATTTATAATCAGAAAAACTTTTTTTACTCATATATTAACCTCATTTTATTATGTATTATTTTCTTTTTTATCTTTTGTATACGTTACTATTACCCTACTTATTATACTTGAAACCTTACATAAAAAGGTGGTTCATACCAGATTCCTCTTTTTATATAGAAATAAACCTTATCATTTCATATATTGTTCAACTAATTGATAACATCTTTTGCTCGTATTGTTAGCATTGACTCTTTCATGGTATCCTCCATCCCACTCCAAAAAAATAAAAAGAATACATACAACCTTATATAATTATCTCAATTTTTCAATCTTTACCATAAACGAACAATATAAATAAAAATACATTTTAAATTCGTTTTTAACGTTATTTTTCAGATGTAACATCTAGTTTTTCAAAAAATGTTAAGAAATCCTTTGACTTCTTAATAAAAATAATGTAAATTATCCTATGGACGAACATTTTTGATTAATAAAAATAAAATATTCGTATTTTAGGGGTGTAAATGATGGAAAACGTATTCGACTATGAAGATATTCAATTAATTCCCGCGAAATGTATTGTAAATAGCCGCTCTGAATGTGATACAACTGTCACTTTAGGAAAACATAAATTTAAATTACCTGTCGTACCTGCAAATATGCAAACGATTATTGATGAAAGAATTGCAACTTATTTAGCTGAGAACAACTACTTTTATATCATGCATCGTTTCCAACCAGAGAAACGAATCTCATTCATTAGAGATATGCAATCACGTGGATTAATCGCTTCTATCAGCGTTGGTGTAAAAGAGGACGAATATGAATTCGTACAACAATTAGCTGCTGAGCAACTGACACCTGAATATATCACGATTGATATCGCACACGGTCATTCTAATGCTGTGATCAACATGATTCAACATATTAAAAAACATTTACCAGAGAGCTTCGTTATCGCTGGAAACGTTGGAACTCCAGAAGCGGTAAGAGAATTAGAAAATGCTGGTGCCGATGCAACAAAAGTTGGTATTGGACCTGGTAAAGTTTGTATTACTAAAATTAAAACAGGCTTCGGAACTGGTGGTTGGCAGCTAGCTGCACTTCGCTGGTGTGCAAAAGCTGCAAGTAAGCCAATTATCGCTGATGGTGGTATTCGTACACACGGCGACGTAGCTAAATCTATTCGATTTGGGGCAACTATGGTCATGATCGGTTCTCTATTCGCTGGTCACGAAGAGTCTCCAGGGGAAACAATCGAAAGAGATGGCAAACTTTATAAAGAATACTTCGGTTCTGCTTCTGAATTCCAAAAGGGTGAGAAGAAAAACGTTGAAGGTAAGAAAATGTTCGTTGAGCATAAAGGTTCTTTAGAAGATACGTTAATCGAAATGGAACAAGATCTTCAATCTTCTATCTCTTACGCTGGCGGAACAAAATTAGATGCTATTCGTACTGTAGATTATGTTGTCGTGAAAAACTCGATTTTCAACGGCGATAAAGTATATTAATTCTTAAATTTAAAAAGAAGGACAAGCATAAAAGTGCTTGTCCTTCTTTTTAATATATAAAAACATAAAATATTTTTATTTTACTGAATTTTCTAGTATCATGTTTTTAAATAGTCTTAATGAGGAGGAGATAGACTTGAAAAATGTAATGGAAAATCGCCTTAATCGCGCAGAGGTGCCTGCTGAACTAACATGGGATTTATCCGATTTGTATAATTCTGATGCCGAATGGCATACCGCATTAAACGTATTAGAAAATGATATACAGAAACTTGATACATTTAAAGGACGTTTACATACCAACTCCACAACTTTATTAAATTGCCTACTTTTAGAAGAAGAGCTTTTAATGAAGTTAACAAAACTGTATTCATATGCAAATTTAAAAGAATCTACTGATCGTACAAATCCAGTTATTCAAGCGAACTCTTCCAAAATTTCTGCTTTATGGACGAAAGTACATACTGCACTATCCTTTATCCATAATGAAATTCTCTCACTTGAAGAAGGAACAATTGAAAAATATTTAACTGACGAAACAAAACTTGAACCTTTCCGTAAGTCGTTACTAGAGATACTCAAAAAAAGGCAGCACACTCTCTCTCCTGAAACAGAAGAAGCACTTGCTGCACTTGGCGAAGTTCATAGTTCTCCATACAAAATTTACGGCATGACTAAATTGGCCGATATGGATTTCACTTCTATACAAGACGAACAAGGAAACGAACTCCCTGTTTCATTCTCATTATTTGAAAGCAAATATGAATTTTCTCCAAGCACATATATACGTCGAAAAGCATATTCATCATTTGTTTCCACACTAAAACAATATAAAAATACAATTGCCACAACATATGCTACTGAAGTTAAAAAACAAGTAACACTTTCTCGTTTACGTAAATATGAATCCGTTACCCATATGCTATTAGAACCACAAAGAGTTCCACTTGAAATGTATAACAACCAACTTGATATTATTTATAAAGAATTAGCACCTCATATGCGCCGTTTTGCAGATTTAAAAAAGAAAGTATTAGGACTCGATCAAATGCTTTTCTGCGACTTACATGCACCTTTAGATCCCGAATTTAATCCAGCTATTACTTATGAAGAAGCAGGCACGCTCATTCAAGATTCTTTAAAAGTATTAGGCGATGAATATAGTTCAATAATCCAAAAAGGATTCAAAGAAAGATGGGTAGATCTTGCAGATAACGTAGGCAAATCAACCGGGGCATTTTGCTCAAGTCCATACGGCTCTCATCCCTATATTTTAATTACATGGCAAAATACGATGCGTGGATGCTTCACATTAGCACATGAATTTGGACATGCTGGTCATTTCTATTTAGCAAATAAAAACCAACGTATCATGAACGTACGCCCATCTATGTACTTTGTTGAAGCACCATCAACTATGAATGAATTACTATTAGCTCAGCATTTACTAGCGACTACTGACGATAAGAGAATGCGCAGATGGGTCATTCTACAACTACTCGGCACATATTATCACAACTTTGTTACTCATTTACTTGAGGGTGAATATCAACGTAGGGTATATGCTCTAGCAGAAGAAGGACAGGCCCTTACAGCTACAACTTTAACTGAAATTAAAACAAATGTCCTTTCGACATTCTGGGGAGATTCTGTAGAAATCGATGAAGGTGCGGGCTTAACTTGGATGCGTCAGCCTCATTATTATATGGGTCTATATTCTTACACATATTCCGCAGGCCTCACTACAGCTACTGCAGTAGCTCAAATGATTAAAGAGGAAGGACAACCTGCTATTGATCGCTGGTTAGATGTGCTTCGCGCTGGTGGTACAATGAAACCACTTGAACTAATGAAACATGCCGGAGTAGATATGTCAAAATCAGATGCAATCCGTAAAGCTGTTTCTTACGTTGGTTCATTAATTGATGAATTAGAGCATTCTTATCAAGAATAAAAAATAAGCCCTCGCTTTATGAGGGCTTATTTCATATTTACTTCCCAAACCTTTTACGATATCCACATTTCCTACAAAGCTCTTCAACCGCAACTCTTTTTGAAAATCCATCGACAATGTTTGTTGCTCTTTCACCTTCTATAATGTTAGAAAATGAATCATTATTAATATTTCCAAGGTTAATAATCCCTTCACCATCTAAACAACAAGGAATAACCGTCCCATTCGCTAAAATCCCTGCCTGATTACGAAGTCCATGACAGAATCCTTTCCCATCATCCTCTTCTTCATGTAATGCTGGCCACTGGAATTCATAGTCTTGATTAATAAAGACACGTTCTGCAATTTTTATACCTTTTCCTGGTGTAAGCTTCTCTTCAATCTGATAAGATAGATCAAATTCATTTTCAATTATGGATAATAACTCTCTATTTTTCTGGATTTCAGCATTTGTTTTATTATCCTGAGTTAAATTCCATAACCTTAACGATACAATTAAATCTGATTGACTTGTCGCTTCCCTAATGAAGGAAAGTATACTCCTTACATAGCCCTCTTTATCTTGCGAACCTGGGTGTCCATCAAAACTATGCAGTGAAAAATTCATTTGTCTTAACGCGGGCTTATTTAACAGCCTATGCCTTCTCTTATTAATTAACGTTCCGTTCGTTGTAATATTAACTTTAAACCCTTTTTCATGACTTAAGTCTAATAGCTGATCTATTTTCGGATGGAGCAACGGCTCACCCTTCACGTGCAAATAAATGTAGTCTGTGTGAGGTTTAATTTGGTCTAATCTTTTAGCAAAATCCTCTACAGAAATGAATTGCTTCTGCCTTTCCGTCGGCGGACAAAAGCTACACGCAAGATTACACACACTCGTAATCTCCAAGTAAAACTTCTTAAACTTCTTCACCTTTAATTCCTCACTTCTCTAACTACTTATACTTTTTCCTCTTCATATTACAGCATATTTTTATAGAAATAGAAACATACTTATTTTAGGAAATGTACATACCATCTAATAATGTTTAAAAGACCATCGGTAATTTTTGTCCAATGGTCTTTCCCACTATTAATTATCTTTAACCTCTTTTACATACTCCCATGTTTCACCTTGATCTTTTGATTGATAAAGTATACTACTATTACCATTGTAGTCTCCATCTGCTCCTTGCCCTACTAGCATGTTAAAAACTCCATCCTTCTCATAAGGCAGATTAGGAAAATCAAACGGATTTATTACCTGTCCACTTTCTAGTTTCACTTCATAATTTGTATAGCTCAACTTTTTAAAAGTTATACCCCCATCATCTGTACGGTATAACCTCCCTTCATTTCCAGAGGGTCTGGCTGCCCTTAAAAATCCGAGCTTTTCATTAAAAAAGATGATTCCTGATGCACTACCTACCGCTTCATTGAACGGGTCTTCATTTATAACTCCCCATGTTTCCCCTCCATCAATTGTCTTGCTTAGTGAATAAAAGGTGCTCCCTAATGCTTTATCTGTGACATCTAGTTTATAACCAACTTCTTTTGAAAAGTAAAATTGCTCATTATTATTAGTTAAATTCTTCTTTTTCTTTTTAGAACTACTTTCCTTACTCCAATTTGGGTCACCTAGTAAATTATATCTAGCAGGTACTACCTCTTTCTCTTTTCCAGGGATAAATATAGATACCGTATATCCAATTATTTCGGACTTTGCTTCTTCAAGCTTCTCTAATTTCCCATCTTTATTAATATTAATAATTCCTTCTCTGTTGTAACCCCAGTTCCTTTTCCCATAATAGACCAGCCCATACTTATCTTCATTCCACTTACTTACAGTTTGTTTAACTGGAATGGCTTGAACTGTTTTAATTAAAGGTTTTACTAATTTATCTTCATTATAATCAGCGTTAACATACCCATTTAATCCTACAAAAATATCTTTTGATTTATTTTTATTATAAGATATTAAGTAGCTTTCCTCTTTTCCAGCAGCATTTTTCCCATAAAGAAAAGTATCAAATGATGTAATTGTTCCATCTGATTTAAATTCCAAAGTAAAATCATCCGACATATATAACTTCTTTGGCAAAGTATATTTCTTATTTATATCTTCAAAAATGCCCTCTACACCATACTTATATATATTATCACGCTCAAGTTTAACTGATCTTTCGTTTTTTACGCTTTCTATAAACCATGCTAGTTTACCGCCATAATTCGTTGCACTTTTATAAATTTTTATCCCATAAAAAGACGTTATAAGGATAAGTATTAGAACAGAAATGTATTTCCATCCCTTTACATTTAATAATTTGGATGATTCGCGTTCCCTATTTTTCACAATTTTAATTGTAGTAAATATAATGATAAGTATTAGAAATGCTATAGATAATAACCAAATATAAATATTATTATTCATTCTCCCATACATACATAATAAAGCTAACTCATAACAAAAAATCCAGTATACGATTATTACTAATGGATTTTTTAGTAATGATGCCAATATTTTTTTCATATCTTCCTTAAATATGTTAATCCCCCCTAAGTACATCTAATACTTCTTTTTTCCTATATTGAGTATACTTGATTTCACCAGGCACTTGCATACCCCCATATTTACTGTACATCTTCATTACATATCGGTTAAATCTAAAATAATAAAATGCGTATAAAAAAGCACTCTATCTTGTAAAGATAAGTGCTTTTTTCTTGATTATATTTTTTATTCAATATACAGCCAATAATACTTCATGTTGGTACACAAGGCATGATTAATTTCGGATCAATATTTATGATACAGTTCACCGTAACTAATCTAAATAAGTTTACTTTTTATTATCTTTATAATTAAATTTAACAAAAAAGGTAGTGCCTTCCGATCCTGTTTGAATTTCTATTTTTGCATTATGGCGGGCAGCAATGGCATAACATACACCTAACCCCAATCCAGTTCCATTATCTTTGGTCGTGTAAAATGGCGTACCCAGTTTCTCTAAGACTTCAGGCCTGATACCTTTTCCTTGATCGTGCACTGCAAGCACCACACAATTTTGACCTTCCTTGTAGGTGCTAATGGTTAGAACTTCCCCTGTATTCATCGCTTCTAAGCCATTACGATATAGATTCATTAATAATTGCCGTATCTCATTACGATTTAAAAGTAATTCCGGAATGTCATTTGTATCGACTTGAATATATTTATTTTGATTATACGTATCAATCTTTATTAAAGGGATAATATCGCGGATAATTGAATTTAAATCTAACATCTGCAAATCTAATTTCCTTGTATTACCCATTGAGAGAAATTCAGTAATAATAGAATTGGCACGGTTAAGTTCTTCAATCATTAAATGAAAGTACTTATTATGTTTCTCATAGGTATTCTCTTCTTTTAATAACTGCAAAAATCCTAGTACCGTTGTCATTGGATTTCTAATTTCATGGCTGATACCTGCTGCCATTTGCCCTATTAAATCAATGTTAGATAATCTTTTCAATTCCTGTTCATATTTCTTTTTTTCCGTTATGTTTTTAAAAATACAGCAAATACCATCATCATACGGGTATGCAATAACTTCGTGCCAATATTCATCTGCAGTAGAAAGAAATTCGAAATGAACTGTAGTTCGCTCTGACATCGCACGATGAAATTCCTTATACATAACTGTGTCGATGTCACTCGGGAAAACATCCCATATATTCTTTCCTAATACATCTTTTGCTGTTTTTCTTTGCGGAAAATATTGGTGCTTATTTACGTACGTAAATTCCCATTTATTATTTAAAGTAAAGAATCCATCCGTAATACATTCAATCACACTTGTAACTTTTTCATTAGCAGCAGCTAGCTCTCCCGTTCGCTCTTTCACTATGCTTTCTAGTTGATCCATATATAACAAATTTGAAAACGTAGGGGCTGTGGCATCAACGATAGATTTTGCTAGTTGAATTTGAGAATTATCGTAATTGTGAGCTTTTCCTTCTTTGCCAACGACGATTACCCCTAATACTTCTCCCACTGAAACCAATGGAATCATCAATAGATCCTTACTATCTATATTTTTTGTTTGAATAACCTCTTGGATCTTGGCTTCATAGCTTTTCTCTGTCCGATCCGCTTCTGTCCAATCACAGCCCTTACTTAATTTCGTTGTTTTAATCGTTGTTTTGTCTAGCGGATCTAGAAGATGGGCAGTCATATTTTTACTCTCTAAAATCTGTTCTAAGTAAAAAAAGCATTTATCAAAACTCTCCTGTATCGAAGAACACATTGATAAATCACGGGTAACATTTAGTAACAGCTGCTTCTCAGCAATAAGGTTTTCCTTTTGTGTTAAATTATTTGCGTTTTGAATTGCGACCGCGGCCATATTTACATAAGCTTCAACACTTTGAATTTCTGAATCTGTTAAGTTCATCGGAATCCCATAATCAAATAAAAAAACCAGACCAAATAACTCTTGCCTAAATGAGATAGGCAGAGCTAATAAGGACTTAATTTTAAACGCATCAACTGGTCTCGGATCTGGTCGATGATCCTTTGAGGTATCAGGAATATAGATGGTTTTTTTCGTTTCAATAACTTCTTTTGCCAGTAAGTCTATTTCAGGATCAATTACCTGAGTATCGAGCGTTACGCCATTTATGGTCTTTGGTTTTCCTGCAAACCCTCTAAATGTTCCATCTTCCTGTGGTAAATAAATTCCAACAGCATCGCACCTAACAATCTCCTCTGATATCGCCATTGTCACACGCTGCAATACTTCACGTAGTTCTAATTTCGTATTTATTATTTTTGTTATATTCGCGAGCCTAGAATATCTCGTCTGATCACTTACCATTCACATAGCCTCCAGTTATAGGCATAATAAAATAAATATGATAATATCAGTGTCTTACCTTTATTTTACATAGAATATCTTACTTATGATACGGTTCACCAGATCAAAATAAGAAAATTGTACATTTAAACATAGTTCGGGCATATTTTGAAACGTATACTGTATGTTAAGGCTATAAATTTATGTTATTTTAAATACTATATGCTTGAGTTTATCGGGTTAATAATTTTATACATTTTGATAGTAGTTACAATAAAATGTATTTACTTTTAAAACAGCTTGTAATACTTCTTCTGGATCATCTTTTTCAAGCATCTGTGTAATTGATAAGTAATATTGCTTATCATTCAATTGGTTTGATTTTATGGTCATTCTTAATCCTTTAAGTTCGTCTAACATTAAGTGATACCTTTTAACATCATCAGGATTACTAGGAATATTTTGTGTTATAATACGCTCGCAATCTAGAGCAAGATTTATAAATTCATGATTATGTATCATGTCTTCCTCCTAATAATTTTTTTATTGTAACCAACTGTTATCTATCTTATTAATCCAGTATTGTATAGCCCCACCTTCTCTATATTCTTGTACTATACTTGTCCCTTTAAGATATTGGGTTTGGGAAGCTGTCAATCCTTTAAGTATTCTTGTTCCTTTAGGTACCTTGATTTTATATTGTGTATTGAGCGGATTCCCCCAAGCCTCTAATACAGCTAACTCATTTCTAGTTTCTTCAATATCTCTTTCTTTATCTCCCCACCAATAACCGAGACCATATTTAGATTCTGGTTCACCGGACTTGCTTCTTCTGTGTAAAATAAGTGGATTCTCAGTCTCTATAATTTCTATTTTTAATTCCTTAAATGCTAATACATCTGAATTTGTGCCTTTAAAATCAAAATTAGAGAATCCTGAAGAACGTATTACCTCTCTCTTTAAACTCGCTCGTTCCATTATACTTAGATTTAAATCATCTATTTTATCTAGGACTTGATTTATTTCTTTAACTGACCAATTATTCCAATCATCATTTCTAATGGCACTAATTTTTTCTACTAAACTAGTATCATTATTAAAGACATTGGTCATTTCCTCAATATTACCTAAAGTGATGTTATTTTCCTTTGCATATGTAACAGAGAGTGGAAAAAATCCCACTAATAAAATCAACATGGTTATAATAGAAATATACTTTTTCATACTTAATTCTGTCCCCTTACATTAATCTATTTTTTACTATTTTAATTAGAAATAAAATCTAATTTTCTTAAAATAAATTTCCATACCGTTTCCTCTCCTGTAATGACAGAAGCTCTACAGATCATTCCTGTATGTAGTTCTTGTAAATCTTTTGTATCTATTGTCGCTTCTAATTCATACATATACCCCTTCGTATCTTTATCAAACGTAGGATATGCTGATACGTATGTTACTTTACCCATTTGTTTATCCGTTTTCTGTAGATTAAATGAATATTGTACTTTATCTCCTTTTTTTATTCCTTTTATCTCTCGAGCTGGTAATAAGATTCTTACTTTTTTTTGGTCTTCTTTTGGGATAACCGAAACAATTTCTTGGCCAGGATTAATTAAATCCCCTTGTTGTAAGATGGCAGGAAATTGTACAATCCCGTCTTTTTGTGCTTTTACAATTGTCGTTTCATTTTGATGACGCAGTCCATCTAATTCTTGGTTTTTAATAAATAGTTCTTGTTCTAGGGATTGAATACGTTGATTTACTGAAATCATAGATTCTTCTTTATATTGATTTAAAGCATCTTTCTTTTGTTCCTGCTTTCCTTCTTTAGTAACATCCAATTTTGTTTTTTCATGCTCTAACGTTTCTTTTCGTTGTTGAATACGCTTTTCTACACTATTTTTTTGAGATTCTAAATTTCCCTTTTTATCATCCATTACTTGTTTTTGTTCTTCTAATATATTTTCTTTTGTTTTTTGTTTTTCAATTATGTCTATTTCTCTTTGGATATTTTCTTTTTCTGCAATTAGTCCTTGTAAAACTTCATCTTGTTCGCTTGAAGTTTTACTATTTTCTATCATTTTTATTTCATTGTCTTTTTCATTTTGTATAGATTGATATCTTTGATTATAAGCCTGATATTCTTCTCTTATTTTTTTATCCACATCATCAGGAAAAGAAGATTTATGAGACTGGATACTCTTTTTCAACTGCTCTAACATTCCCTTTTGTTTTTCTAAATGTTGTACAATTTGGTCCATCTGGCTTTGTTTATCTGTTAATTCCTGATTCTTTAATTGGAGTATAATATCTCCTCTTTTCACTTCGTTACCAGACTTTACATTGACTGTATCTACCACACCTACAATTTGAGTACGAGACACACTTATGTCTGATTTTCCTTGTATCATTGCCGTTCCTTTACTTACAATATCTATCTTACTTATATAAGCCCAAATTAAAAAAGTAAATATGCTTATTAAAAGAAAAACAATTACTCCAGCAATAAAACGAGGCGGTTTTTTTTCTAATAATTCCTTACTATCTGTTAACTGATCAAACGAATATATCTTACTCATCCTGAACACCTCGCATTGCATAAGGTTGAGATTCTGTATGTTCTACATGAATGGTTTGATTTTTCCACAAACGATAATATTCTCCTTTATTTGATAATAGATCCATATGAGAGCCCCGCTCTATGATATCTCCTTGTCCCATCACGAAGATTTGATTTGCATGTTGAACTGTACTTAAACGATGGGCAATCATGATTACTGTAACCCCTTGTGAACTTAAATCTTTTAGCATATCGGTAATATATTTTTCAGTTGTGGAATCTAAATTACTAGTTGCTTCATCTAATATTAAAATATCCGGTTTTTTTAATAATGCTCGTGCAATTGCTAAACGCTGCCTTTGTCCACCAGATAAATTTGAAGCATTTTCTTCTAAAAGAGTTCCATAACGTAACGGTAATTCACTAATAAATTCATGTACATAAGCTTGTTTACATACTTGTATAACTTCCTCTAAAGTGACTGGACGTTCTAAACCAAAGCATAAATTCTCATAAATTGTAGCACTAAAAAAGAAGGATTCCTGTGAAACAAATGCAATCCTATCACGTAATGCTGTACGATTTATTTCTTTGATATGATAATCATCATAATATATATCCCCTTGTTGAGATTCATAATAATGCATCAATAGTTTTGAAATTGTTGTTTTACCTGATCCACTCTCTCCTACAAATGCTACTTGACTACCTGATTCAATCGAAAAGCTGATGTTATTTAATACATTCTTACGTGTTCCATAACGGAATGTAACATTTGAACATTGAATCTTACCTGATAATTGTTTAGGACATACTTTATTCTCCTCTTCTTCACTCTTCTCTTGATCTAAATCAAAAATTTCATTTAATCGTTCTCCAGCGACAAGTGCTGATTGCATGGTAGGCTGAATACTAATCAAATTTTCAATTGGATTTAAAAAATATGCTAACAAAGCATTATAAGTAATTAATTCTCCTATCGTCATATTTCCTTCTAATACCTGCACAGCCCCAATCCAAAGAATTAAAGTGCCACCAATTAACTCAAGTCCTACTTTAATGGAACTTTGGAGATTAGATAACATCCCTCTTTTAAACACATGCTTTAATAAATTGATAAAGCGATTTTCTGTTTGGAAAAACACTTCTTTTTCCGCATTATATGATTTTACTGTCGAAATACCATTTAATGACTCTACTAAGTAGGAATTTAATTTTGCATTACTCTCCATTTCTTTACGATTAATAGATTGATAAGGCTTATGAAAAGCAAAAATAATACCAATATAAAAGGGTACTAGTAATAAAGTTACACCAAATAATAGTGGACTATGTATATATAATAAAATAGCTCCTAATGTAACCATTAGTGTATCTATCATTAAGGTAACCGTTACAGTTGATAGAGCATCTCGAATCTTACTTGCATCCATAAATCGCGAAATAATTTCCCCTACTTTTCTTGTTTCAAAAAAATTCATTGGTAAACCTACAACGTGTCGATAATATCCCAGCATTAATTGAATATCTATTCGTCTACTTAAATATAAAATTAAATGCGTACGGAAATAAGAAAGTATCACTTTAAAAATATATAATATGATGATTCCAATTGATACTATATGAAGTGTCTGTAACAATTGGTTCGTCACAATATCATCAATTAAGAATTTAAAATAAAACGCACCTAATAATCCAAACAAATTAAAGAATATTGAAGCAAAAAATAAGGGCACTAATAAATTTGTTTGCTGCTTTAATAACAAGGCAAAACGAGAAAATGTTCCTTGAGATTCTTTACCCTGTTGAAAGTTTTCCGTAGGATTCATTAATACAAGAATACCTGTCCACATTGGACAAAATTCATCAATTAGATACGTAACTAATCCTTTCTCTGGATCAGCAATATAAATTTTATTATCCTTAACCTTATGAATAACTACATAATGTAGTAAGCCACCATTGACTATTACATGAGCAATTGCAGGTAATGGTATTTCTTTTAAATCATCCGGTTTTGTTGCCTTTGCAGCTTTAACTTCAAATCCCAATTTTTCTCCTGCTTCTATTAACCCCTTTATATTAGTTCCCTCTAAATCTGTGCCAGCAATTTCCCTGATTTTAGAAATAGACATCTTAAATCCATGATAACGAGAAATCATTGCTAGACATGCTGGACCACAATCCTTTAAATCTTGTTGCTTAATATAAGAAAACTTTTTTTCAAACAAAATCACAGCCTCATTTCTTAATATTAAAATATTACACTTAAATATTATATCTAAATATTACCTAAAAAGGTTATATATGCAATTTTGCATATTACTTAATTTTTACTTATTTTCATGATATTGTATATACATCGATTGATATATTTGATTTTATCGAATTGTTAATCATAAAAAATTTATTTCAAAGGAGAATTTTATTATGAAACTTGAAACACTTACAGAAAAAGAACTTTTAGAAATCTCAGCTGGTGGTGGAAACGTTTGTGATTGGGGCGTTTTAGGTGTAGGTACTGCTGCATCTGCAGGTTATGGTGCTGCTTTCGGAACAGCATTCGGACCTGGTGTAGGTACTGCGGTAGGTGCTGCAGTAGGCGCTGGTATTGGTGCTTTAGGCGTAATTTACTGCTAATAGTAAATTAAAATTGATTAAACATATAGAGGGTCCTAATTATTTAGGGCTCTTTTGTTTATTTAGATAATAAACAACAAAATTTATAGTAATCATTTTGTTGTTTTAGCCTCCTATACAGATTTCTTTCCTTCTTTTATTCCCCTTTGGTATTACTTTCGACTAAATTCACACCAGATATTTGTTTTGTAGAGACCGCCAACATGGATCTATGATCATTAAAATATACTGCTGAGCTATGCTCTTTCAAATCTTTCTGTTTAATAAAATAAGACATTTTTCAAAAAAGAAAATTCACTTTCAAAAATATTATATCTATTTTTTTAAAAATATGGATATAATATGCAATTTTACATATTGCTTAATTTTTACTTATTTTCATGATATTGTATATATATCGATTGATATATTTGATTTTATCGAATTATTAATCATAAAAAAATTTATTTTAAAGGAGAATTTTATTATGAAACTTGAAACACTTACAGAAAAAGAACTTTTAGAAATCTCAGCTGGTGCTAACAATGTTTGTAGTTGGGGCATTTTAGGTGTAGGTACTGCTGCATCTGCAGGTTATGGTGCTGCTTTCGGAACAGCATTCGGACCTGGTGTAGGTACTGCAGTAGGTGCTGCAGTAGGTGCTGGTATTGGTGCTTTAGGCGTAGTTTACTGCTAATAGCAAATTAAAATATTCTTATGCAAATCAATTATTTCATAAAAGCCTCTCCAGTTTGTGGAGAGGCTTTTCTATAGCTAATTGACATGTTAATTTTTATATACCTTAGCCATCTTGATCCTTTGCATGGATAGAATAATCATATATACAATGTAAAAATCAATGTGTTTAACTGGTAGATACTCTATAAAACAAAATTAAAAATCAGTACGTTTATAAATTTTTACAGTTAAAAAGTACGAAGCAATGAATAGAACAATAACAACTATTGAAACAAGTGTAACCATTTGATTAACAGTAAGTTGTGTAGTCGCCTTTTGCATAGCATCAATAATATTTACATATTCCCCTATGCTTTTCCATAAAATAATAAGAACAGGAGACACCGCGCTAACTGCAATTAATAAATATTTATTGGCAAAACGATAGCAAAATGGGAAGTAAATAGATGTCAGCAACATGACAGTCAGAATACTAATTATAATTTCTTGTAGACTTGCTACTTTCCCACCATGAATTGGAGAAATAAATTGAATTATTTCTTGAATTAATAAAGAAAATAGGACTACTGTTAGCGTGAATATTATTACACCTATATATTTTGACATAATAATTGTATTTCTACTATAAGGAAGACTGTTAATAAATTTGTGACTATTATTCTTGTCATCGTAATAATGTAAATTCATCATATAAGAACAAGCAATTAAAACAACTGTTAATCCAAAACTCCCAAAGGTTCCAATAAAAAGGCATGCAACCACAAGATAGAGTAACATAATTACTTTTTGTAACCGAAAGTCCTTTAATATTAAATTAAGCATTTTAAACATTCCCCTTTTTTGTATAGTACATTATGTCTTCTAGCGTTGCTGCTTCAATTAATACTTCATCACCTAACTGCGTGCGTACTTGTTTTACGTTATTTGTAAGTGCTTCAAATCCTACATTTGTTTCACGAATCCCAATTAAGTTTTGTTTCATATCTAATGTAAGTAAGTCTGTATCCCCCTTTATAATTGCATATTCTTCAGAAATACTATGTATATCCTTCTCGAACTCAATTTCACCATTATGGATAAATACAATATAATCTGCAATACGATCTAAATCTGTTGTAATATGTGTAGAGAAGAAAATCGTCTTATCTTGATCAACCATTAAGTCATAGAGTATATCTAAAATTTCTCGACGAAATACTGGATCTAATCCAGATGTTGGTTCATCCATAATAATAAATTCTGCATGATGTGAAAGCGCGAACGCTAGAGATGCCTTCATTTTCATACCTTTAGACATCTTTTTTATTTTTACATTAATCGGTAGTTCAAAACGTTTTATATATAATTGAAATTGATTTTCATCCCATTTTGTATATGCAGGTGCAATGAATTTTTTGAGTTCATTAATTGTCATATCTTCATAAAAAATATTGTCATCGTATACAAAACCAATACGTTCTTTGATAGAAATTTGGTTCTTTTGATAATCTTCATCAAAAACTGTAATTTCCCCACTATCTTTACCAATAAGGTCCATAATGAGTTTTATTGTTGTGCTTTTCCCAGCTCCATTTGCACCAATAAACCCTGTAACTAACCCTTTTTTAATGTTAAAAGAAACATTTTTTAAAGAAAACTCTTTATAAGTTTTCGATACATTTTTCAACTCTACAACATTCTCCATTTCTATTCCTCCCCATAGATAGAATCAATAATCTTTATTAAATCACCTCGTAATACATGACTACTCTTACTTTCACGAACAACTCTAATAAACTCTCGACGTATTAGATAATTTGATTTATCAATCCTTGTTTTTTCAATTTGTTTTGCAACAAAAGATCCTTTTCCTACTATAGAATAAATATAACCAGCTTTCTCAAGTTCCTCGTATGCTCTTTTTGAAGTAATCACACTTACCTTTAAGTCTCTAGCCAATGAACGCATAGAAGGTAAAGCATCATCTTCTTTTAATGTCCCATTCAATATTTGTAATATAATTTGATCAATGATTTGTTGGTAAATAGGCTCCTTGGAACTATTAGATAGTAAAACTTTCATTTTTCAACCCCTTCACTCACATCACCTTACATTAACATTATATACAATATATACATTATACTCAATAGATACACATTATATTTCTGTAACACATACACGATAAACGGTCCTGTTTTATAGGATGTGTTTACATTTATAACAAAGGGATAATACGGATAAATTCGTATTAAATGAAAGTGGTTCAAGTCAGAGAGAGGCTCCTTAGGGTGTCTTTTCTTGATTGAAGATCCCTTGGCGTAGTAAATTCCAAAATGCTGGCGGAATCCCAAAACCAAAAAAGAGTTTTCCTTAATTAGGAAAACTCTCTTTTTTATTCTATTACTATGAGATACTATATCCGCAATATTTTGGGTTATATATCAAAAATCAAGTTGTTAAATACCTATATATTTTTTATCTCATTATTAATAATTGAACAATGCTCACTTGGATCTATCTCCATTGCAGGTTCATGCTGCACTTTAAAAATAAACTCTGCAAAATTTTTATCCCTATTATCTGGAAGATAAAACAAATAAAACGGATAGTACCCTTTTTTGTATATGCGAAACTTAGACGGTGCCTGAAAAAATAATTTATCCTTTATTACATCTTCCAACGCAATCTCAAACCAACAATGAAATTGTATCTTGCATTAGGCAGACTAACCCCAATACAATTACTATCCAATTATTCCTTTATATACTTCCCTGATAACTTCGTCCAAATGTTTAATAAGTTATTATTGATTACACCATCACTATTAACCTATTTTATAAAATATATACCTAATTTATTATTTATTTTTGGCTTGGTTTACCGTTACTTATGATACGGTTC
>Ga0209463_1000674_pt1 | contig 24067 bp, 19 predicted proteins | sample AgamicMgSfrz_FD_187169 | JGI IMG/M metagenome (GOLD analysis project Ga0209463, IMG submission 187169) | Agave microbial communities from Guanajuato, Mexico - Mg.Sf.rz (SPAdes) (version 2) | ecosystem: Host-associated > Plants > Phyllosphere > Phylloplane/Leaf | place: Guanajuato, Mexico... | reverse complement strand
TCGTAAAAACGGCTTTCTGCGCCTTCGATTACCTGATTGTCATTGATACGAAAAGAGAGCAGAACCGCTTTTTTCAGCCACTGGTGCGTAACCCACTGACCATCAATCTTTTCGGCTACGCGCAGGGCGCCGCTGTCCAGCAGAGAAATAACCTGCTCAACCGCTTCGCGAGTGGCGGCATCAACGCTGGCAGGCGTAATATCGGCACGGCGCTCAAAGGCGTTCTCAATGACACTCTGTAACTGTTGCATTTGCATTTTCATCCTGGTTTATCGTCTTCACCGTCGGGCAACGTCGCTGCTGTCCCGATACGCTGGTGAACGACGATGTTAAAAAAATCGGAGTCACACTTTATCGTTTGGATCCAGGGCCTCTGTCAACCGTTGTTGCAGCTTCTGCCGCAATTTGGCATTCAGCGCCCGGCGCTCGTCATCCGCAAGGATGAACAGATCTTCGACCCGTTCGCCGATGGTGCTGATGCGCGCGCCGTGCAGCGAAATACCCAAATCGGCAAAAACTTCGCCTACCTGCGCCAGCAGGCCGGGACGGTCGAGCGCAATCAGCTCCAGCCAGGTGCGCCGCTCATTATAAGAGGGCAGAAAGCGCACTTCCGTATCGACGTTAAAGTGTTTGAGTTTGGCTGACTGACGGCGCGTGCGCGGCGGCGTCCAGCTGGTTTGCGTAATCGCCTGGTTCAGCGCCTGAATAATCATCTGATGCCGATCCGGCGACAGCGGACTGCCGTCCGGCTCCAGCACGATAAAGGTATCCATCGCCATGCCGTCACGGCTGGTAAAGATCTGCGCGTCATGAACGCTAAGATTACGACGATCCAGCTCGCCCGCCACGGCGGCAAACAGATAAGGCCGATCAGGGCTCCAGATAAAAATTTCCGTGCCGCCGCGCGTAGCCTGCGGGCTGACCAGCACCAGCGGCTGAGTGAGATCGTGGTTCATCAGATGACGGGCGTGCCAGGCCAGCTGATTCGGCGTATGGCGCAGGAAATAATCGGCGCGGCAGCGGCTCCAGATCTGATGCAGCGTCTCTTCATCAATGTTATCCATCCGCAACAGCGCCAGCGCCTGCAGGCGATGGTGGCGCACGCGTTCACGCAGATCGGGCGAGTTCTCCATTCCACGCCGCAGCTGTTTCTCGGTAGCGAAAAAGAGTTCGCGCAACAGGCTCTGTTTCCAGCTGTTCCATAAGGTTTCGTTGGTGGCGCAAATATCTGCCACCGTCAGGCAAACCAGATAACGCAGACGGTTTTCATTCTGCATCACCTCGGCAAACTGCTGAATGACGGTGGGATCCTGGATATCGCGACGCTGAGCGGTTACCGACATCAGCAGGTGGTAGCGCACCAGCCAGGCGACCAGCTGCGCTTCGCGCGAGTTCAGACCGTGCAGTTCGGCAAAGTCCAGCACATCCTGCGCGCCCAGAATCGAATGGTCGCCGCCGCGCCCTTTGGCGATATCATGAAACAGCGCCGCCAGCAGCAGCAGCTCCGGGTGAGGCAGGCGCGGCCACAGTTCTACGCAGAGCGGATGACGCGGGCGCGTCTCCTCACTGGCGAAGCTCTCCAGCTTTTGTAAAACGCGAATCGTATGTTCATCCACCGCCCAGGCATGAAACAGATCGAACTGCATCTGACCGACAATTTTGCTCCACTGCGGCATATAGGCGGACAGTACGCTGTGCCAATGCATCGGCACCAGCGCCCGGCTAACGGCGCCCGGATGGCGCAAAATAGCGCGGAAATAGCGCCTGGCTTCCGGCAGGTTGCAGAGCGGCTGTTTTAATGTCCGGCGTGCGTGACGCAGCTGGCGCAGCGTGGAGGAGTAAATACCTTTGATGTTTTCATTACGCACCATCACCCAAAACATGCGCATAATCGCTTCCGGCTGACGGCTAAATAGCGCATCGTCGCGTAAGTCGATCAGGCTGCCGCGCAGCTGGAAATCATCATCAATCGGCACCGGTTTATCGGTGGCGTCCAGCGCCAAAATCGCGTCGTCAAACAGCTGGAGCAGCATCTGGTTGAGTTCACCGATGCGCCGGGTAACGCGGAAGAAGTCTTTCATCATCCGCTCGACCGGCTCGTTGCCTTCGCCCTGATAATTCAGGCGCTGGGCGACCGTGAGCTGCCGATCGAACAGCAGGCGGTTATCGTAGCGCGGCAGGGTTAAATGCAGGGCGAAACGGATGCGCCAGAGAAATTCCTGACATTCGTTGAGTTCGTTACGCTCCGCCTCGGTAAGAAAGCCAAAGCCCACCATTTCATCCAGCGAAGTGGCGCCGAAGTGGCGGCGCGCCACCCACAGCAGCGTATGAATATCGCGCAGGCCGCCGGGGCTGCTTTTAATATCGGGCTCCAGGTTATAGCTGGTGCCGTGATAGCGCTGATGGCGCTCCTGCTGTTCGCTGATTTTGGCCGCGTAAAAACGCGCGGAGGGCCAGAAGCCATCGCTGAAAATATGTTTTTGCAGTTCAAGGAACAGCGCGACGTCGCCAACCAGCATGCGCGATTCAATCAGGTTGGTGGCGACAGTTAGATCGGAAAGCCCTTCCAGCAGGCACTCTTCCAGCGTGCGCACGCTGTGGCCGACCTCCAGCTTAAGATCCCACAGCAGCGTCAGCAGTTCGCTGGCCTGCTGTGCTGCCAGATCGTCCAGCGGTTTGCGGCTGAGAATAAGCAGGTCAATATCGGAAAGTGGATGCAGCTCACCGCGCCCGTAGCCGCCGACCGCTACCAGCGCGATCTCGCTACGCGCTTCAAAACCGTAAAAGCGCCACAGCCGCCGCAGCAAACCGTCAATAAACAGCGTGCGGGCATCGATCAGCGCTTCGACATCTTCTCCGGCGTCAAAGGCCGCGGCAAGACGCTGCTGGAAACGATCGAGACGCTGCTTTAACCGCTCTCGCGTCAGTTCGGTATCGTCCCAGCCTGCCGCTGAATCGACCAGGTCATTAATTACTTCATCGGTCACGCCATTGCTCATTGAGAGGTTGCTCCGCTTTCGCCATAAAAAAAGCCGACGGCGAGTCGGCTTTCGTTACATCTCGTCAGGCGGGAAGTCGCCCTCAGGCTTCGTTTACCAGCACTGCCGGAATGGTGTCATCTTTACGCAAGGTGAGAATTTCACAGCCGTTGTCGGTCACCACAATAGTATGCTCATACTGTGCGGACAAGCTGCGATCTTTGGTTTTTACCGTCCAGCCATCTTTCATGCTGCGGATGCGATAATCACCGGCGTTTACCATCGGTTCAATGGTAAAGGTCATGCCTGCCTGCAGCACCACGCCGCCATCGTCCGCGTCATAATGCAGCACCTGCGGCTCTTCATGGAAGCCTTTGCCGATGCCGTGTCCGCAATATTCGCGTACCACGGAGAAATCCTGCGCTTCGACAAACTTCTGAATTTCGCGGCCCAGAGTACGCAGGCGGATGCCCGGCTTCACCAGGCGCAGCGCCAGATAAAGGCTTTCCTGTGTAATGCGGCACAGGCGCTCGCCCTGAATGGTCGGTTTGCCGACGATGTACATTTTCGAGGTGTCGCCGTGATACTCATCTTTAATGACCGTGACGTCGATATTGACGATGTCGCCATCTTTCAGCAGTTTGTCGTCGCTGGGAATGCCGTGACACACCACATCATTGACCGAAATGCAGACTGATTTCGGGAAACCGTGGTAGCCGAGGCTGGCGGAGACGGCGTGCTGTGTATTAACGATATAATCGTTGCAAATGCGATCGAGTTCGCCGGTGGAGACGCCCGGCTTCACATAAGGTTCGATCATCTCCAGCACCTCGGCGGCCAGACGTCCCGCCACGCGCATTTTTTCGATTTCTTCAGGGGTTTTAATTGAAATTGCCATGAATTTTATCCGCAGTTGTCGTCATTTTCGACAATAATAGAGCAAGTGGTGCCATGTTAGCAGGTCAGCCAGTGGGCTGCCACTGAGCGTTAACCAACGGCTGGCGGTTATTGTAATCATTACGGAAAGTGAGCAGCGGCATTAAATGCGCTGAGAAACGACGCGAACTATTATTGGCGTCAAATCGTGCTTTATGGTATAAAGCGCGCCGACGATTCCATGTAAGGCCGAAAGCCCTGCTGGGAACGCATAAATCTCCCGTGTAAATAACACACACATATCGGCACATGCGCCGGGGTGCCTTTCGAGGTCGGTCGCATGGGATATGTGGAGGCCCAACCCCAACTTTATCTACAGAGGTAATCATGGCAACTGTTTCCATGCGCGACATGCTCAAGGCTGGTGTTCATTTCGGTCACCAGACCCGTTACTGGAACCCGAAAATGAAGCCGTTCATCTTCGGTGCGCGTAACAAAGTTCATATCATCAACCTTGAGAAAACGGTACCGATGTTCAACGACGCTCTGGCGGAACTGAACAAAATCGCTTCCCGTAAAGGTAAGATCCTGTTTGTCGGTACTAAGCGCGCTGCCAGCGAAGCAATCAAAGAGTCTGCTCTGAGCTGCGACCAGTTCTTCGTCAACCACCGCTGGCTGGGTGGTATGCTGACTAACTGGAAAACTGTTCGTCAGTCCATCAAACGTCTGAAAGATCTGGAAACTCAGTCTCAGGACGGCACTTTCGACAAACTGACCAAGAAAGAGGCGCTGATGCGCACTCGTGAACTGGCCAAGCTGGAAAACAGCCTGGGCGGTATCAAAGACATGGGCGGTCTGCCGGATGCACTGTTTGTGATCGATGCTGACCACGAACACATCGCAATCAAAGAAGCAAACAACCTGGGTATCCCGGTATTTGCTATCGTTGATACCAACTCCGATCCGGATGGCGTTGATTTCGTTATCCCGGGTAACGACGATGCGATCCGTGCTGTAAGCCTGTACCTGACTGCTGTAGCGACCACCATCCGCGAAGGCCGTTCTCAGGATCTGGCTGAGCAGGCAGAAGAAGCTTCTTTAGAGAACGCTTAATAAGGTTTGCTCTGTACAGAGCCCTTATCATTCAGATGTGATCTGTAAGGGGCCGCTTGTGGCCCCTTTATTTTTTTAACCGCAGCCGGTCAGGCGGTGCCGAATCTGGCTGCGAAGCACTCCTGCGAACGGGTCTGTGGGTCCGCTGAAGGTTAAGCGGGCAGGCAGGCTGGTCGCCCTGGCAAAGCCGTGGCGGCTGTTTCCCGCACCAGCGGGTGAACCGCAGGCAACAGACAACTGAGGAAGAGAGAATGGCTGATATTACCGCTGCTCTGGTAAAAGAACTGCGCGAGCGTACTGGCGCTGGCATGATGGAATGTAAAAAAGCGCTGGTTGAAGCAAATGGCGACATCGAGCTGGCGATTGACAACATGCGTAAGTCTGGTCAGGCGAAAGCAGCGAAGAAATCAGGTCGCGTTGCTGCTGAAGGCGTGATCCTGGCTGAAGTTGCTGGTAACACCGGCGTGATCGTTGAGCTGAACTGCGAAACTGACTTCGTTGCTAAAGATGCTGGCTTCCTGGCATTCGGTAAAGAAGTTCTCGCTGCCGCTACCGCTGAGCGTATTGCTGACATCGACGTGCTGAAAGCGAAATTCGAAGATCAGCGTACTGCGCTGGTGGCGAAAATCGGTGAAAACATCAACATCCGTCGTGTTGCTATCCTGGAAGGCGACGTGGTTGGTTCTTACCTGCACGGCGCACGTATCGGCGTTCTGGTTTCTGCTACCGGCGCTGACGAAGAGCTGGTTAAGCATGTTGCGATGCACGTTGCGGCAAGCAAGCCTGAATATGTGAAACCGGAAGACGTACCGGCTGACGTGGTTGAGCGCGAGCATCAGATCCAGCTGGACATCGCTATGCAGTCTGGCAAACCGCGCGAAATCGCGGAGAAAATGGTTCAGGGCCGTATGAACAAGTTCACCGGCGAAGTCTCTCTGACCGGTCAGCACTTCGTTATGGATCCGAGCAAAACCGTTGGTCAGCTGCTGAAAGAGAAAAATGCTGACGTGGTTAACTTCATCCGCTTCGAAGTGGGCGAAGGCATTGAGAAAGTTGAAAGCGACTTCGCAGCAGAAGTTGCGGCCATGTCCAAGCAGTCTTAATGGTCCCAAAAGAACCGCCAATCGGCGGTTCTTTTTTGTCTGAGATCCTCAGCATTTTTCAGTCTCATCCCAATAGTAATCTTTACCCGCTAAGCGGATGATAGATCGGATTTAACTCCTCATTTTCATGATAGCTTCCAGGAAAAAATGACCATGGCTACCAATGCAAAACCTGTTTATCAACGTATCCTGCTAAAACTCAGTGGCGAAGCGCTGCAGGGCGCCGAAGGTTTCGGCATCGACGCGAGCGTACTCGATCGCATGGCTCAGGAAATTAAAGAGCTGGTAGAGCTGGGTATTCAGGTTGGCGTCGTTATTGGTGGGGGGAACCTGTTCCGCGGCGCCGGTCTGGCCCAGGCGGGCATGAACCGCGTTGTCGGCGACCATATGGGCATGCTGGCGACCGTCATGAACGGCCTGGCGATGCGCGATGCGCTGCACCGCGCCTATGTAAATGCCCGTCTGATGTCGGCCATTCCGCTTAACGGCGTGTGCGATAACTACAGCTGGGCGGAAGCCATCAGCCTGCTACGTAATAATCGCGTGGTTATTTTCTCTGCCGGTACCGGCAATCCGTTCTTTACCACAGACTCCGCCGCCTGCCTGCGCGGTATCGAAATTGAAGCTGACGTGGTGCTGAAAGCGACCAAAGTTGACGGCGTTTATTCTGCCGATCCGGTGAAAACGCCAGATGCCACGCTCTACGATCAGCTATCTTATCAGGAAGTGCTGGAGCGTGAGCTGAAAGTGATGGATTTGGCGGCCTTTACCCTGGCGCGCGATCATCAGCTGCCGATTCGCGTTTTCAATATGAATAAGCCGGGCGCGCTGCGTCGCGTAGTAATGGGTGAAAAAGAAGGCACTCTGATTACGCATTAATATCCGTCACGGCGTAAAATAAGGTATATTCTGTTGGCGCGGCGTAAACAGGCGGCGCGCACCGTTCAGGATTATCGACGAATTTTACCGTTTCCTGACACGCTCGCTGTGGCAGGTCAAACAGAATCCAAGGGTTACAACGTGATTAACGACATCAAAAAAGATGCCGACACGCGCATGGAAAAATGCGTTGAGGCGTTCAAAAATAACATCGGCAAAGTACGCACTGGCCGCGCATCACCAGCGCTTCTCGACGGTATCGTAGTAGAATATTACGGTACGCCGACTCCGCTGCGCCAGCTGGCCAACGTTACCGTCGAAGACTCACGCACGCTGAAGATCAACGTGTTTGACCGCTCCCTGAGTCAGGCTGTTGAGAAAGCGATTATGTCATCCGATCTCGGCCTCAACCCGAGTTCAGCTGGCACAGATATTCGCGTGCCGCTGCCTGCGCTGACGGAAGAACGTCGTAAAGACCTGATCAAGGTTGTGCGCGGCGAAGCCGAGCAGGGTCGCGTTTCCGTGCGTAATGTGCGTCGCGACGCCAACGACAAAATCAAAGCGCTGCTGAAAGATAAAGCGATCGGCGAAGATGAAGAGCGCCGCGCGCAGGATGAAATCCAGAAAATGACCGACGCGTATATCAAAAAAGTTGATGCCGCGCTGGCTGAAAAAGAAACGGAGCTGATGGACTTCTGATTCCATCCGGCCTCTGTAAAACGCCGTCCGCAGCGTAGTGTTACGCTGTTTGACGGCGTTTTGCTTTGTCACACATTGTTGGCGCACTGGCGCATTCTCTGTAGCGCCGTGACCAAATTTTCTACACAGAGCGGCCTCATGAAGCAACTAACCATTCTCGGCTCCACCGGTTCGATTGGCACTAATACGCTGGCGGTGGTGCAGGCAAATCCCCATCTGTACGCGGTAAAAGCACTGGTTGCAGGCTTTAACGTCGAGTTAATGGTCGAGCAGTGTCTGCGGTTCTGTCCGGCGTTTGCCGCCATGGCGGATGAAGTCAGCGCTGGCCTGCTGCGCCAGCGTTTAAGCGAGCTGGGCGTTAATACCGAGGTCATGGCCGGAGAAGAGGCTGCCTGTCAGCTGGCCGCGCTGGATGACGTTGATCAGGTTATGGCGGCGATAGTTGGCGCAGCGGGCCTGTTGCCGACGCTTTCAGCCATTCGCGCCGGTAAAACGGTATTGCTGGCAAATAAAGAATCGCTTGTCACGTGCGGCCGTTTATTTATGGAGGCGGTAAGCGCCAGCGGCGCGCGATTGCTGCCCGTCGATAGCGAGCATAATGCGATTTTTCAGAGTTTGCCTGCTTCCATCCAGCAACAGTTAGGATACGCTAACCTGCAGGAAAACGGCATTGAGTCGATTATCCTTACGGGATCAGGTGGACCGTTTCGTGACACGCCGCTCTCTGCCCTGGCAACGGTTACGCCGGAGCAGGCCTGCGCGCATCCGAACTGGTCGATGGGGCGAAAAATCTCCGTCGACTCCGCCACTATGATGAATAAAGGCCTGGAATACATTGAAGCCCGCTGGCTGTTTAATGCGACCGATGCGCAGATGGAAGTGATTCTGCATCCGCAGTCGGTTATTCACTCTATGGTGCGTTACCGCGACGGCAGCGTGCTGGCACAGCTGGGTTCCCCCGATATGCGGACGCCGATCGCGCATACGATGGCCTGGCCGCAGCGTGTAGAAGCTGGCGTAACGCCGCTCGATTTCACCCGCATGAAGGCGTTAACCTTCGCCGAACCCGATTTTAATCGTTATCCCTGCCTGAAGCTGGCAATGGAAGCGTGTGAACAGGGGCAGGCGGCAACCACCGCGCTTAATGCGGCCAATGAAATTGCGGTTGCAGCGTTTTTGAACGCGCAGATTCGCTTTACCGATATTGCCGCGCTTAATGCCGCAGTATTGGCATCGCTTCACCATGCCGAGCCAGAGAGCGTGGAAGCGGTACTGGCCATTGATAGCGAGTCGCGACGTGCCGCGCAGGCGCTGTTGCCGCGTTTCGCCAAAGCCGGTTAATTCACGGATTTGCGTGGTCGCTATTTGTGAGCCTGGGATGAAACTGGTATAGTCCCCGGCTCCCGTTTCGCATTTACACACAGCCAAAGCGGTGAACAGAGCCGTGGTCGTCACGGCTTTTTTGCAGCCGCACGGGAAATGTATTCAGAAGCCGCTGTATTTCTGATGAAAGGAAATGAATACGCGTTATGTCGTCCGAAACTCAAATAACAACCGATGACCAGCAGCGGACAGGCCCGCGCCATGTGGCCATCATCATGGATGGCAACGGCCGCTGGGCGAAAAATCAGGGTAAACTCCGTGTTTCTGGTCATAAAGCGGGAGTGAAATCGGTGCGTCGCGCCGTAAGCTTTGCCGTTAGTCATAAACTGGAAGCACTCACGCTTTATGCCTTTAGTAGCGAGAACTGGTCCCGTCCGGCGCAGGAAGTGGTGGCGCTGATGGAGCTGTTTGTCTGGGCGCTGGATAGCGAAGTAAAAAGCCTGCACAAACACAATGTTCGGTTAAGAATTATTGGCGATATTAGCCGTTTTAATTCACGCTTACAGGAGCGCATTCGTCGCGCTGAGGAACTTACTCAACAAAATAATGGATTGACTCTCAACATTGCCGCGAATTATGGCGGCCGTTGGGATATTATTCACGGCGTAAAAAAGATAGCCGAACAGGTGCAGGAAGGATTGCTCCGTCCTGACCAGATCGAAGAAACTACGCTGTCCAGATTTCTCTGTATGCACGATTTGGCACCGGTGGATCTGGTAATAAGGACCGGGGGAGAGCATCGCATCAGTAACTTCCTGCTGTGGCAAATCGCCTATGCGGAATTTTATTTTACCGATGTTCTCTGGCCTGATTTTGACGAACAAGTTTTTGAAGGTGCAATGAATGCTTTCTCACATCGTGAGCGTCGATTTGGCGGCGCAGCACCTGGCGGCGCCTGAGCGCCCTGGGGGTAACCTTTGCTGAAGTCGCGTCTGATTACAGCGTTCATTTTGATCCCTCTGGTGATCGCTGCGCTTTTCTGGTTACCGCCATCTGGATTCGCGATTACCACGCTGGTGGTATGTATGCTGGCCGCCTGGGAATGGGGCCAGTTCGCTGGCTTTACCTCCCGTCTTCAACGCATCTGGCTGGCCGTGTTTTGCGGCCTGCTGCTTGCCGTTATGCTGTTTACGCTTCCGCCTTATCAACATGCCATTCAGCTACCGCAAATCGGCGGATCGCTCTGGGCTGCACTGACCTGGTGGATTGTCGCCTTGCTGTTGGTGCTGTTCTATCCGGGCTCTGCTGGCTTCTGGCGCCATTCGCGCGTGCTGCGGCTATTCTTTGGCGTATTAACTATCGTGCCTTTTTTCTGCGGCATGGTTGCGCTGCGCCAGTATCACTATGAGAGCGATCACTTCGCCGGCGCCTGGTGGCTGCTGTATGTGATGATTCTGGTCTGGGGTGCGGATTCCGGCGCCTATATGTTTGGTCGCCTGTTCGGTAAACATAAGCTGGCGCCGAAGGTTTCTCCGGGCAAAACCTGGGAAGGTTTTTTCGGCGGTTTGCTTACTTCAGCTATCATCGCCTGGCTGTTTGGTCAGTGGGCACCGTTGAGCGTAACGCCGAGCGTACTGCTGGTTTGCTCGGTAATAGCTGCGCTCGCTTCCGTATTAGGCGACCTTACTGAAAGCATGTTCAAGCGCGAAGCCGGAATTAAAGACAGCGGAAACCTGATCCCCGGCCACGGCGGCATTCTCGATCGTATCGATAGCCTGACCGCTGCGGTACCGGTTTTCGCCTGTCTGCTGCTGCTGGTGTTCAGGACGCTGTAAGGACAAGACGTTATGCTAAGTTTTATCTGGAGTCTTGCTGCCTTTATCGTTGCGCTGGGCGTACTGATTACTGTTCATGAGTTTGGTCATTTCTGGGTAGCGCGTCGCTGCGGCATTAAAGTAGAGCGTTTTTCCGTGGGATTTGGTAAAGCGCTCTGGCGCCGTCGCGATCGGCTTGGCACCGAATATGTTATCGCGCTTATTCCGCTTGGCGGCTATGTCAAAATGCTGGATGAACGCGTTGAAAGCGTGCCGCCGGAGCTGCGTCATCAATCCTTCAACAACAAAACGGTATGGCAACGCGCCGCGGTGATTGCCGCCGGTCCGATTGCTAATTTCCTGTTTGCTATCTTTGCTTACTGGGTGGTCTTTATTCACGGCGTCCCAGGCGTGCGTCCGGTGACGGGCGAAATCCTGAACGGCTCGGTGGCCGCGCAGGCGCAAATTTTGCCCGGTATGGAACTTAAAGCCGTTGACGGTATCGAAACGCCTGACTGGGATGCTGTGCGTATGGCGCTGGTGGGGAAAATCGGCGATGCCGAAGTGACCTTAAGTCTGGCGCCGTTTGGCTCATCGCAGCGGGTGGAAAAACGGGTCGATCTGCGTAACTGGCATTTCGAACCGGATAAGCAAGATCCGGTTATCGCGTTGGGTATTGAACCGCGTGGCCCTGAGATTGAAACGGTCCTGGCGCAGGTGCAGGCAAACTCACCTGCCAGCGCGGCAGGTTTGCAAGCAGGTGACAGGATCGTTAAAGTCGATGGTCAGCCGCTGGCAGACTGGCGAGGTTTTGTTAACCTTGTGCGGGAAAGTCCGAATAAGGCGATTGCCGTGGATGTTGAACGCCAGGGCGAGACCGTCAGCCTGACGCTGACGCCAGCCGCAAAAGGGACTGAAGGATTTGTTGGCGTCGTACCGCGCGTGCTGCCGCTGCCGGAAGAGTATAAAACGGTGCGCCAGTATGGTCCGTTTGCTGCGATTGGCGAGGCCGGGGAGAAAACCTGGCAGTTAATGAAGCTGACGGTGGGCATGCTTGGCAAACTGGTCACCGGCGATGTTAAGCTGAACAACCTGAGCGGGCCGATTTCTATCGCGCAAGGCGCCGGGATGTCAGCAGAATACGGGATGATTTATTATCTGATGTTTCTCGCACTGATTAGCGTGAACCTCGGTATTATTAATCTCTTCCCGTTACCGGTATTAGATGGTGGGCATCTGCTTTTCCTGGCGATTGAAAAAATCAAAGGGAAACCGGTGTCTGAGCGAGTTCAGGACTTCAGTTATCGCATCGGCTCAATTTTGCTGGTGCTGTTAATGGGGCTTGCACTATTCAATGATTTCTCTCGCCTGTGATGACCGCAACGTTATCCAGGCTGGGACGTGTTAGGAAGAACGCATAACAACGATGGCGATGAAAAAGTTGCTCATAGCGTCGCTGCTGTTTAGCAGCGCCACCGTTTACGGTGCAGACGGGTTCGTAGTGAAGGACATCCATTTCGAAGGACTTCAGCGAGTTGCTGTCGGTGCGGCTCTGCTCAGCATGCCGGTACGTGTCGGTGATACGGTAGATGATGAAGACATCAGTAATACCATTCGCGCCCTGTTTGCTACCGGAAACTTCGAAGATGTTCAGGTTCTGCGCGACGGCACCACGCTGATCGTTCAGGTGAAAGAGCGTCCCACCATTGCCAGCATCACTTTCTCCGGTAATAAAGCGGTGAAAGATGACATGCTCAAACAGAATCTTGAAGCCTCCGGCGTGCGCGTCGGTGAAGCGCTGGATCGCACCACCATTTCCAGCATCGAAAAAGGGCTGGAAGATTTCTACTACAGCGTCGGTAAATACAGCGCCAGCGTTAAAGCCGTGGTCACGCCGCTGCCGCGCAACCGCGTCGATCTTAAACTGGTCTTCACCGAAGGCGTTTCTGCCAAAATCCAGCAGATCAACGTAGTCGGTAACAAAGCCTTTAGCTCCGATGAGCTGATTTCGCGCTTCCAGCTGCGTGATGAAGTACCATGGTGGAACCTGGTCGGCGATCGCAAATATCAGAAACAGAAACTGGCGGGCGATTTAGAAACGCTACGCAGCTTCTATCTCGATCGCGGCTACGCGCGTTTCAATATCGATTCCACCCAGGTCAGCCTGACGCCAGATAAAAAAGGTATCTATATCACCATCAACATCAACGAAGGCGAGCAATATAAGCTTTCCGGCGTGGTGGTGAATGGCAGCATGGCCGGGCATTCCGCTGAGATTGAAAATCTCGCGAAGGTTGAACCGGGCGAGCTGTATAACGGCACTAAAGTCACCAAAATGGAAGACAACATCAAACAGCTGTTGGGCCGTTATGGTTACGCCTATCCGCGCGTGGCAACGCAGCCGGAAATCAACGATGCCGATAAAACGGTTAAACTGCATGTGAATGTCGATGCCGGTAACCGTTACTACGTACGTAAAGTCCGTTTTGAAGGTAACGATACCTCAAAAGATGCCGTCCTGCGCCGTGAAATGCGTCAGATGGAAGGCGCCTGGCTGGGCAGCAATCTGGTTGAGCAAGGTAAAGAGCGACTGAACCGTACCGGCTATTTTGAGACGGTAGATGTCGATACGCAACGCGTACCAGGCACGCCGGATCAGGTCGACGTCGTTTATAAGGTGAAAGAGCGTAATACCGGTACCTTTAACTTTGGTATTGGTTACGGCACCGAAAGCGGCGTAAGTTTCCAGGTCGGCGTAACCCAGGATAACTGGCTGGGTACCGGTAACACCGTTGGCATCAGCGGCACCAAGAACGACTATCAGACCTATGCGGAGTTCTCGCTGACCGATCCGTACTTCACCGTTGACGGCGTCAGCCTCGGTGGGCGTATTTTCTATAACGACTTTAAAGCGGATGACGCTGACCTTTCTGACTATACCAACAAGAGTTATGGTCTGGACGGCACGCTGGGCTTCCCGGTTAATGAAAATAACACGCTGCGCGTCGGCCTTGGCTATGTGCATAATGATCTGTCGAATATGCAGCCGCAGGTGGCAATGTGGCGTTATCTGGAGTCGGTTGGTCAGCATCCTGATATTTCGGGTGAAAGCGAATACGCTGCGGATGATTTCACTTTCAACTATGGCTGGACCTACAACAACCTGGACCGTGGTTTCTTCCCCACCGCCGGTAACCGTACCAACCTGAATGGTAAAGTGACTATTCCAGGCTCAGACAATAGCTTCTATAAAGTCACGCTGGATACCCAGCAGTACATGCCGATTAACGACGATCATACCTGGGTGCTGTTAGGTCGTGGTCGCGTAGGTTATGGCGATGGCCTGAGTGGCAAAGAGCTGCCGTTCTATGAGAACTTCTACGCTGGCGGCTCCAGCACGGTACGCGGCTTCCGTTCCAATAACATTGGTCCGAAAGCGGCATACCTGAATGACAACTCATCTACCTGTTCCGGTAACCAGACTCTGTGTAAATCAGATGATGCGGTGGGCGGTAACGCCATGGCCGTGGCCAGCCTTGAGCTGATCACCCCAACGCCGTTTATCAGCGAGAAATATTCCAACTCGGTGCGCACCTCGCTGTTCGTCGATGCCGGTACCGTTTGGGATACCAATTGGGAAAATACGGCAGACTCGCGCGCTGCCGGCATTCCTGACTACAGCGATCCGGGCAACATTCGTATTTCCAGCGGTATTGCGCTGCAGTGGATGTCGCCTCTGGGCCCGCTGGTCTTCTCCTACGCCCAGCCGGTTAAGAAATATGATGGAGATAAAGCGGAGCAGTTCCAGTTTAACATTGGTAAAACATGGTAATGCCCGCTTCAGGGAAGCTAGTTGTTAAGCATCGCTCTGTTCATTGACCCGTAATGCGGGCCGATGTTTCAGGCAAAACTGTGTCCTTGACACAAACGTTGATGGTAAGGAGTTAATAGTGAAAAAGTTGTTGTGTGCCGCAGGTCTGGGTCTCGCTTTAGCGGTTTCCGCAGGCGCTCAGGCTGCTGATAAAATTGCCGTGGTAAACGTGTCCAGCATTTTCCAACAGTTACCGCAACGTGCCTCTGTTGCGAAGCAGCTGGAAAATGAATTTAAAGGCCGCGCTACCGAGTTGCAGAGCCAGGAACGCGATCTGCAGGCAAAAATGCAGCGCCTGCAACGTGATGGCTCGACCATGAAGGCCAGCGAACGTAGCCGCATGGAAAAAGACATCATGTCTCAGCGCGAAGCCTTCGCTTCAAAAGCGCAGGCTTTTGAGCAGGATAATCGCCGTCGCCAGATGGAAGAGCGTAATAAGCTGCTGAGTCGTATCCAGGACGCAGTGAAAAAAGTTGCTGATAAAGATGGCTACGATGTAGTTATCGATGCTAACGCGGTAGCTTACGCTTCTAATGCGAAAGATATTACGGCTGATGTTCTGAAACAGGTTAAATAATCAATGTCCTCTATTCGACTGGCTGATTTAGCCCAGCAGTTGGATGCAGAATTGCACGGAGATGGCGATATCGCCATCTCCGGCATTGCTTCTATGCAATCCGCCCAAAATGGTCAAATCACTTTTCTTGCCAACAGCCGCTACCGTGAGCAGCTCGCCGAATGCCAGGCATCTGCCGTGGTGCTGACGGAAGCCGATCTGTCGTGGTGCCATAGCGCCGCGCTGGTGGTGAAAAATCCTTATCTAACCTACGCGCGCATGGCGCAGCTGCTTGATACCACGCCGCAACCGGCGCAAAACATCGCGCCGAGCGCGGTGATTGATGCCAGCGCTACGCTGGGCAGCAACGTTTCTGTTGGCGCGAATGCCGTTATTGAGTCGGGCGTGGTGCTTGGCGATAATGTCGTGATCGGCGCTGGCTGCTTCGTAGGTAAAAACACCTATATTGGTGCCGGAACGCGCCTGTGGGCCAACGTAACGGTTTACCATGAAATTCGTATTGGTCAGCAGTGTCTGATTCAGTCTGGCACAGTTATCGGCGCTGACGGCTTCGGCTATGCCAACGACCGCGGTAACTGGGTGAAAATTCCCCAGCTTGGTTCGGTTATTATTGGCGATCGCGTTGAAATCGGTGCCTGTACCACCATCGATCGCGGTGCGCTGGATAACACTCAGATCGGTAATGGTGTTATCATTGACAACCAGTGCCAGATTGCACATAACGTAGTGATTGGCGACAATACGGCCGTTGCTGGCGGTGTGATCATGGCGGGTAGCCTGAAAATCGGTCGTTACTGTATGATCGGTGGCGCCAGCGTTATTAACGGACACATGGAAATCTGTGACAAAGTGACCGTTACGGGCATGGGAATGGTGATGCGTCCCATCACGGAACCTGGGGTATACTCTTCGGGCATTCCGTTGCAACCCAATAAAACCTGGCGTAAAACCGCAGCGCTGGTGATGAATATCGATGAAATGAGCAAGCGTTTAAAAGCCATCGAGCGTAAAGTCGGTAAAGACGACTAAACGCGCATCCCATCTCTGTCCGGCTTTCATAAATAAAACGTGTTAAGCAGGGAAGCAAGGCGCCCATAAAAGAATTTGCGGCCTGCTGACGATCGTCCGATCGGTGCAGGCCGTGTTATTGATGCCATCAGAATTTTAGGACAGGAAGGATATTTTGACTACTGAAACTCATACTCTGAATATTGAAGAGATTTTAGAACTGCTACCGCACCGTTATCCGTTTTTACTGGTCGATCGTGTTCTGGAATTTGAAGAACACAAATATCTGCGAGCGGTGAAAAACGTCTCGGTTAACGAACCGTTTTTCCAGGGACATTTCCCTGGTAAACCGATTTTCCCGGGCGTACTGATTCTGGAAGCGATGGCGCAGGCCACGGGTATTCTGGCGTTTAAAAGCGTGGGCAAACTTGAGCCGGGCGAGCTTTACTACTTTGCCGGGATTGATGAAGCGCGCTTCAAGCGTCCGGTTGTACCGGGTGACCAGATGATTATGGAAGTAACCTTCGAGAAAACGCGTCGTGGTTTGACGCGCTTTAAGGGCGTTGCTACCGTAGACGGCAAGATTGTCTGTGAAGCGACCATGATGTGTGCCCGTAGCCGGGAGGCATAATACGTGATTGATGCAACCGCCGTAATTCATCCCAGTTCCATCGTCGAAGAGGGCGCCGTCATTGGTGCCCGTGTCAACATCGGCCCATTTTGCTACATCGGCGCGAATGTTGAAATCGGTGAAGGTACCGTTCTGAAATCCCATGTGGTAGTGAACGGTCATACCCGCATCGGTAAAGACAACATTATTACCCAGTTTGCCTCTATCGGTGAGGTAAACCAGGACCTGAAATATGCTGGTGAGCCGACCCGCGTTGAGATTGGCGATCGTAACAGTATCCGCGAAAGCGTGACTATTCATCGTGGTACGGTGCAGGGCGGCGGCGTAACCCGCATCGGCAGCGATAACCTGCTGATGGTTAACGCGCATATCGCTCATGACTGTATTATTGGCAATCGCTGTATTTTTGCTAATAACGCGACGCTGGGCGGCCATGTCACGGTGGATGATTTTGCCATTATCGGCGGTATGACGGCGGTTCATCAGTTCTGCATCATCGGCGCGCACGTGATGGTGGGCGGCTGTTCCGGTGTGGCGCAGGATGTGCCGCCTTACGTTATTGCGCAGGGTAACCACGCGACGCCGTTCGGCATCAATATCGAAGGCCTGAAACGTCGCGGTTTCAGTAAAGAAGCGCTGCACGCGATCCGTAATGCCTACAAGCTGCTATACCGCAGCGGCAAAATGCTCGATGAAGTGAAGCCGGAAATCGAAGCGCTGGCGCAGCAACATGCTGAAGTTAAGCCGTTTTATGATTTCTTTGCCCGCTCAACGCGAGGTCTGATTCGTTAACTCATGGCTGCTCGTCCCTTAACGATTGCCCTTGTCGCCGGAGAAACCTCCGGCGATATTCTTGGTGCCGGTTTAATTCGTGCGCTCAAAGCCAAACATCCTGACGCCCGTTTTGTTGGCGTGGCGGGCCCGCGTATGCTGGCGGAAGGCTGCGAAAGCTGGTACGACATGGAAGAGCTGGCGGTGATGGGCATCGTGGAGGTGCTGGAGCGCCTGCCGCGCCTGTTAAAAATCCGTCGAGACTTAACCCGCCGTTTCACTGAACTTAAGCCGGATGTCTTTGTTGGCATTGATGCGCCCGATTTTAATATCACCCTGGAAGGTCGTCTGAAACAGCGCGGGATCCGCACTATTCATTACGTCAGCCCCTCGGTCTGGGCATGGCGACAAAAGCGCGTATTTAAAATTGGCCGCGCGACCGATCTGGTGCTGGCCTTCCTGCCGTTTGAAAAGGCTTTTTACGATCGCTTTGATGTTCCCTGTCGTTTTATTGGACATACTATGGCGGACGCCATGCCGCTCCAGCCTGATAAGGCGGCAGCGCGGCGTGAACTCGGCATCGCTGATGAGGCGCTATGCCTGGCGCTGTTGCCCGGTTCGCGTTCAGCCGAAGTGGAAATGCTCAGTGCTGATTTTCTGAAAACGGCCCAGCGGCTGCGTGAGAAATGGCCGCAGCTGGAAATTGTCGTACCGCTGGTTAACGCTAAACGGCGCGAACAGTTTGAACAGATCAAAGCGGCGACGGCGCCGGAGCTGCCGGTACAGCTGCTGGATGGCAAAGGGCGCGAGGCGATGATCGCCAGCGATGCGGCGCTGCTTGCCTCCGGCACGGCGGCGCTGGAATGTATGCTGGCGAAATGCCCGATGGTGGTCGGCTATCGCATGAAGCCCTTTACCTTCTGGCTGGCGCAGCGGCTGGTCAAAACCCAATACGTGTCGCTGCCCAATTTGCTGGCTGGACGTGAACTGGTGCCTGAACTATTACAGGACGACTGCCAGCCCGATCGGCTGGCTGCCGCGCTGGAGCCGTTGCTGGCACAGGGCGCAACGCGCGAACGTCTGCTGGCAACCTTTACTGAATTACACCAGCAAATTCGCTGGAATGCCGATGAACAAGCGGCGCAGGCCGTACTGGAGTTGGCGAATGGCTGAATTTATTTATCCCAACGCGCGTTTAATCGCGGGCGTTGATGAAGTCGGACGCGGGCCGCTGGTCGGCGCGGTGGTGACGGCGGCGGTGATCCTCGATCCTGCGCGTCCCATTAAAGGACTGGCGGATTCTAAAAAGCTGAGCGAAAAGCGCCGGCTGGCCTTGTTTGATGAAATCCGCGAGAAAGCGCTGGCCTGGAGTCTGGGGCGCGCCGAGCCGGAAGAGATAGATCAACTGAATATTCTGCACGCCACTATGCTGGCGATGCAACGCGCGGTGGCTGGCCTGACCATTGCGCCTGATTATGTGCTGATTGACGGCAACCGTTGCCCGGCGCTGCCAATGCCGTCAATGGCGGTCGTAAAAGGCGACAGCCTGGTCGCGGAAATCAGCGCCGCGTCGATTATCGCGAAAGTCACGCGTGACCGTGAAATGGCGGAGCTGGATGCGGTTTTCCCGCAATACGGCTTTGCGCAGCATAAAGGTTATCCCACCGCGCAACATCTGGCGATGTTGACAGAGCATGGCGTCACGCCGCACCATCGTCGTAGTTTTGCGCCGGTGCGCAATGCGCTACTGGACTTCGAAGTCAGTCTCACCACTGAACGCGCGCGCTAAGCGCGTTTTCAGCTGCTAACCGGAAAGAAAGATGGCCGAACCACGTTTTATTCATCTGCGTATCCACAGCGATTATTCAATGATCGATGGACTGGCGAAGACCGGCCCGCTGGTGAAAAAAGCGGCGGCGCTTGGGATGCCCGCCATGGCGATTACCGACTTTACTAACCTGTGCGGGTTGGTGAAGTTTTACGGTACGGCGCATGGCGCAGGCATTAAGCCGATCATTGGCGCTGATTTTTTGGTCGCCAGCGAGCTGATGGGCGATGAGCTGACACAGATCACCGTGCTGGCGATGAATAACACCGGTTACCAGAATCTGACGCTGCTTATTTCCCGCGCCTATCAGCGCGGTTACGGCCCGGAAGGCCCGACTATCGATCGCGACTGGCTGGCTGACCTGCAGGAAGGGCTGATTCTGCTCTCCGGCGGACGGCGCGGCGACGTGGGACGCAGCCTGCTGCGCGGCAATCAGGCGCTGGTCGCCCAGTGTCTTGCCTTTTATCAGCAGCACTTCCCCGATCGCTACTATCTGGAGCTGATTCGCACCGGTCGCCCGGACGAAGAGAGCTATTTGCATGCCGCCGTCGAACTGGCGATTGCCGAAGGCATTCCTGTGGTCGCCACTAACGAAGTCTGCTTTATTAATGAGGACGACTTCGACGCCCATGAAATCCGCGTCGCCATTCATGACGGCTACACGCTGGACGATCCTAAACGCCCGCGCAACTACAGCCCGCAGCAGTATATGCGCAGCGCTGAAGAGATGTGCGAACTGTTTTCCGATATCCCGGAAGCGCTGGAAAACAGCGTAGAAATTGCCCGTCGCTGTAACGTTACCGTGCGCCTTGGCGAATATTTCCTGCCGCAGTTCCCGACCGGCACGATGACTACCGAAGACTTCCTGGTGAAGCGCGCGCGTGAAGGTCTGGAAGAACGCCTTGAATTTCTCTTTCCCGATCCTGAGGTTCGGGCGCAGAAGCGACCAGAATATGATGAGCGTCTGGAAATTGAGCTTAACGTTATCAACCAGATGGGCTTTCCCGGCTACTTCCTGATCGTAATGGAATTTATCCAGTGGTCGAAGGACAACGGCATTCCGGTTGGTCCGGGCCGTGGTTCGGGGGCCGGCTCGCTGGTGGCCTACGCGCTAAAAATCACCGATCTCGATCCGCTGGAATTTGATCTGCTGTTTGAACGCTTTCTGAACCCGGAACGTGTTTCCATGCCCGACTTCGACGTCGATTTCTGTATGGAAAAGCGCGACCAGGTGATTGAACACGTTGCCGATATGTACGGACGTGATGCGGTTTCTCAGATCATCACCTTCGGCACCATGGCTGCGAAAGCGGTTATCCGCGACGTAGGCCGCGTGCTGGGCCATCCGTACGGTTTCGTCGATCGTATCTCCAAGCTGGTGCCGCCCGATCCGGGCATGACGCTGGAAAAAGCCTTTGCCGCCGAGCCGCAGCTGCCGGAAATCTATGAGGCGGATGAAGAGGTCAGGGCGCTGATCGATATGGCGCGCAAACTGGAAGGCGTAACGCGTAACGCCGGCAAGCACGCAGGCGGCGTGGTGATCGCGCCGACGAAAATTACCGATTTCGCCCCGCTTTACTGTGATGAACACGGTAATCATCCGGTTACTCAATTTGATAAAAACGACGTGGAATATGCCGGGCTGGTGAAGTTTGACTTCCTCGGCCTGCGCACGCTGACAATCATCAACTGGGCGCTGGAGATGATTAACGCGCGCCGGGCGAAGCAGGGCGAACCGCCAATCGATATTGCCGCGATCCCGCTGGAAGATAAAAAAAGTTTTGATATGCTGCAGCGCGCGGAAACTACGGCGGTGTTCCAGCTTGAATCGCGCGGCATGAAAGATCTGATCAAGCGTCTGAAACCGGACTGCTTTGAAGATATGATCGCGCTGGTGGCGCTGTTCCGTCCCGGTCCGTTGCAGTCGGGCATGGTGGATAACTTTATCGACCGTAAGCATGGTCGCGAGGCAATCTCCTATCCCGATATTCAGTGGCAGCATGAGTCGCTGAAGCCGGTTCTGGAGCCGACCTACGGCATTATCCTGTACCAGGAACAGGTGATGCAGATTGCCCAGGTGCTGGCGGGCTATACGCTCGGCGGCGCGGATATGCTGCGTCGCGCCATGGGTAAGAAAAAGCCCGAAGAGATGGCCAAGCAGCGCTCGGTATTTAAAGAGGGCGCGGAAAAAATGGGCATCGACGGCGAGCTGTCGATGAAAATCTTCGACCTGGTGGAAAAATTTGCCGGTTACGGTTTCAATAAATCACACTCCGCGGCTTATGCGCTGGTTTCCTATCAGACGCTGTGGCTGAAGGCGCACTATCCGGCCGAGTTTATGGCGGCGGTAATGACCGCCGATATGGACAACACTGAGAAAGTGGTTGGCCTGGTGGATGAGTGCTGGCGTATGGGGCTGAAAGTACTGCCGCCGGATATTAACTCCGGCCTCTATCAGTTCCACGTTAACGACGACGGTGAGATCGTTTACGGCATCGGCGCGATCAAAGGTGTCGGCGAAGGCCCGATTGAAGCGATCATTGAAGCGCGTAATAAAGATGGTTATTTCCGCGAGCTGTTCGATCTCTGCGCGCGTACCGATCCGAAAAAAATTAACCGTCGGGTGATGGAAAAACTGATTATGTCCGGCGCGTTCGATCGCCTTGGGCCGCACCGCGCCGCGCTGATGAGCGTGCTGGGCGATGCCCTGAAGGCGGCGGATCAGCATGCGAAAGCGGAAGCGATTGGCCAGGCGGATATGTTCGGCGTGCTGGCGGAAGAGCCGGAGCAGGTAGAGCAGTCCTACGCCAGTATTACGCCGTGGCCGGAGCAGGTTCAGCTGGATGGCGAGCGTGAAACGCTGGGGCTCTATCTGACCGGCCATCCGATTAATCAGTACTTAAAGGAAATTGAACGCTACGTCGGTGGCGTGCGCCTGAAAGACATGCACCCAACCGAGCGCGGTAAGATGACAACCGCAGCCGGTTTGGTGGTGGCGGCCCGCGTAATGGTCACTAAACGCGGTAACCGTATTGGCATCTGCACCCTGGACGATCGTTCCGGTCGTCTGGAGGTGATGTTGTTCACAGATGCGCTTGATAAATACCAGCATTTGCTGGAAAAAGACCGTATCCTGATCGTCAGCGGACAGGTCAGCTTTGATGACTTTAGCGGCGGCCTTAAAATGACCGCTCGCGAAATGATGGATATTGACGAAGCGCGTGAAAAATACGCGCGCGGACTTGCTATCTCGCTGACGGACAGGCAAATTGATGACCAGCTTTTAAACCGTCTCCGTCAGTCTCTGGAACCCCATCGTTCGGGGACAATTCCGGTACATCTCTACTATCAGAGAGCGGATGCGCGGGCGAAGTTGCGTTTCGGCGCAGCCTGGCGCGTATCTCCCTGCGATCGTTTGCTGAATGACCTGCGATCGCTGATAGGATCGGAGCAGGTGGAACTGGAGTTTGACTAAAACAGGAACATTATGAGTCTTAATTACCTGGATTTTGAACAGCCAATTGCAGAACTGGAGGCGAAAATCGACTCCCTTAAGTCGGTTGGTCGTCAGGATGAAAAACACGATATTAATCTCGATGAAGAAATTCAGCGCCTGCGCGAAAAAAGCGTGGAGCTGACCCGTAAAATCTTCTCGGATTTGGGCGCATGGCAGATTGCGCAGCTGGCGCGTCATCCGCTGCGTCCTTACACGCTGGACTATGTCCGTAACGTGTTTACTGACTTTGATGAACTGGCTGGCGACCGCGCCTATGCGGACGATAAAGCGATTGTCGGTGGTATTGCGCGTCTGGACGGGCGCCCGGTTATGATCATCGGCCATCAGAAAGGCCGTGAAACCAAAGAGAAAATTCGCCGTAACTTCGGGATGCCGGCACCGGAAGGTTATCGCAAAGCGCTGCGCCTGATGGAGATGGCCGAGCGTTTCAACATGCCGATTATTACTTTTATCGATACGCCGGGTGCTTATCCGGGCGTGGGCGCGGAAGAGCGCGGTCAGTCTGAAGCTATTGCACGCAACCTGCGTGAAATGTCTGGCCTGAAAGTCCCGGTCATCTGCACCGTTATCGGTGAAGGCGGCTCCGGCGGCGCGCTGGCGATCGGCGTCGGCGATAAGGTCAATATGCTGCAGTACAGCACCTACTCGGTGATTTCACCGGAAGGCTGCGCCTCTATTCTGTGGAAAAGTGCAGACAAGGCGCCGCTGGCGGCAGAAGCGATGGGCATTATTGCACCGCGCCTGAAAGAGCTTGAGCTGATTGATTCTATCGTACCGGAACCGCTGGGCGGCGCGCATCGCGATCCGCAAGCCATCGCTGCTTCGCTGAAAGCGCAGCTGCTGGCTGACCTGGCCGATCTGGACGTGCTGAATACGGAAGAGTTGCTCAATCGTCGCTATCAGCGTCTGATGAGCTACGGCTACGCCTGATTCTTTTCGGGCGATGAGAAGGCGGCCTCTGGCCTAATGCTGGTCACTTAAGGTGACCAGCATTGTTTTTAAAGGGATATTTTGACCTTCTGGGCCTGATTTCCCTGCCATATTCCCGCTCCCGCCTCGGCGGTAGTTTCAGCATCGCT
>Ga0209463_1000668_pt1 | contig 24141 bp, 27 predicted proteins | sample AgamicMgSfrz_FD_187169 | JGI IMG/M metagenome (GOLD analysis project Ga0209463, IMG submission 187169) | Agave microbial communities from Guanajuato, Mexico - Mg.Sf.rz (SPAdes) (version 2) | ecosystem: Host-associated > Plants > Phyllosphere > Phylloplane/Leaf | place: Guanajuato, Mexico... | reverse complement strand
CCCTCATTAACAAAATAAAAAATAAAATCTTCCTTCTGTTAACAGAAGAAAGATTAATCAGCAATAATACATTAAAAATAATCATGCTTCGCAAGCGTAAAATGATCTTTTACGCTTGCAAACCAGTTATGACATATATTATTTACTCAATACATTAACTGCTAGTTGAGCAAAATATTCAGATGCAACTTTAATTGCTTCCTCATTCAAATCATATTCAGGATGATGCCACTCTTGCGGTCCATTAACCCCCATCCATACAAAAAAGCCTGGGATGTACGTTTGATAAAAGGCAAAATCTTCTCCACCTGCACTTGGCACGCCATCGACAACATTATAGCCAGCATCTGCCGCAGTTTTGCGCACGATTTCCTCCAAGTTAGCATCATTATTTACAACAGGTAAATAATCATCCCAGATAAATTCAACGGAGCCACCATTTCCTTGCGCAATGGATTCAGCTAAGTTCTTCATTAAACCAGGAATTGCTGCTCTTGCGTCAGGCTGGAACGTTCGAACCGTACCTTCAAGCTCAACAGCGTCAGGTATGACATTCCATGTGTTTCCACCATGGATGCTTGTAATACTTATAACAGCATTATCAAACAAGTTTAATCTTCTAGCAATGATTGTCTGTACAGATGTTACATATTGACTAGCAATCACAATCGGATCAATTGCATTATGTGGTATGCCCGCATGTCCGCCAACACCATTGAATTTAATTTTAAATTTATCGACACTTGCCATTAATCCACCAGATTTTACACCAATCGTACCCACTGGCAAATCAGGCTTATTATGCATGCCAAAAATGGATGAAACACCTTCTAATGCACCTTTTTCAACTGCTATCTTCGCTCCTTGAGCAATTTCCTCTGCAGCTTGGAAAATAAATCTTACACTTCCGTGTAATTTATCCTTCTGATCATTTAAAAGAATTGCCGCACCTAATATGGAAACAGTATGGAAATCATGACCGCATGCATGCATTTTCCCGTCTGTTTTCGATTTAAACGGTACCTGTGTTTCTTCTTTTATTGGTAATGCATCAATATCTGAACGGATTGCAATAGTAGGTCCTGCAAACCCACCCTTGATTTCTGCAACTACACCTGTTTCTAAATCAAGTGGTAGAATCGTTATATTGTGTGCTTCTAACCACTTTTTAATATGAGCAGTTGTATTGAATTCCTCAAAAGCAAGCTCTGGATTTTCATGTAAATATCTTCTTTTACCAATTAAATCCTCTAATAGTTCATTAGACATTTTCATGATTGTTATTCATCTCTTTCCAGTGTTTTTAAAAATTGTTTCGTTCTTGGATTTTGTGGATGATGGAATAATTCCTTTGGATCGTTTTCCTCAACAATATTTCCATCTGCCATGAAGATGACACGATTTGCTACTTCCTCAGCAAATTTCATTTCATGTGTAACGATAATCATCGTCGTATTTTGCTTTGCAATATCCTTGATAACCTGAAGTACTTCAGAAACCCATTCCGGGTCAAGTGCAGATGTCGGTTCATCAAATAGAATTGCATTTGGGTTTACAGCAAGCGCACGAGCAATCCCGACACGCTGCTGCTGTCCACCAGATAAAGTAGACGGATATTGATGAAATTTATCCTCAAGCCCAACCTTAACTAACAGCTCTTTTCCAATCTTTTCTGCTTCCTGCTTACTCATTTTCTTTGCAACAATTAAAGCTTCTGTTACATTTTGCAAAGCTGTTTTATTTTTAAACAGATTATAGTTTTGGAAAACCATTGCTGTTTCTTGGCGTAAATTATGGACTTCTTTTCTTCCCATTTTAGCTACGTCTACATTTGTTTCGCCAATATGGATAGTGCCTTCTTCAGGTACTTCTAATAAATTTAGGCAGCGTAGTAATGTTGATTTTCCTGATCCTGATGGTCCTATAATTGCCAAGACATCGCCACGGTCGACGTGTAAATCAACACCATTTAAAACGGTATTTTTACCAAAACTCTTTTTCAAGTTTTTTACAGATATCATGGTAATACTCCTTTAACTGATGTACGGTTTTTCCATTCGCTTTTCAACCACTTGTTGGATTAACGTAACTAAAATAATCATAACCCAATAAAGCAATGCCAACGCTAAGTACGTTTCAAAGAATTTCAAGGAGCTAGCCGCTAAGATTTTTCCTTGTGCAAATAATTCTACGATACCTAGTGTAAAAGCTAGGGAAGTCTCTTTAATTAGACCAATAAAAACGTTGCTGCTTGCTGGAATCGCATTACGAGTTGCTTGTGGTAATACGACCCTGCGCAAAGCTTGTGCTTTTGTCATCCCAACAGATAAACAAGCCTCTACTTGCCCTTTATCGACAGAGTTCAGTGCTGCTCGGAAAATTTCCGCTAAAAACGCCGATTGCTTTAAGCTGAGTCCCAAAATAGCTGCCGTAACTGCAGTCATTCCAGTTAAACCTGGAAAAATTTGCGGTAATCCATAATAGATTAAAAACAACTGTACTAATGTAGGGATTGCCCGGAAGAACGAAATGTAAATCGTTGCAAGCTGCTTTAAAACAGGTATATTCGACCTAGTGATTAATGCTAAAACTAAACCGCCGATAACGGAAAAGAACATTGATATAACAGCAAGAAATAAGGTGAATGGTATTAATTTCAATAGTGCCGGAAAAATTTCTATAAAGTAACCAAAATCGAGTTCAAGATTCATTTTGTTCCTCCAAATTATTCCTTAACTGTGATGTCTTCACCGGCAAAATATTTCTTAGATAGATCTGCTAACGTTCCATCCTCACGTAGCTTCTTGATTTCTGTATTAAATGCTTCCGCTAATTTCTCACCATCTTCAGTTTTTGCAAATGGGAATGAAACATCTTCATACACGAATGGGTCACCAACAAATTTCAATGGCAGATCGCCTTTTTCAATCTCAGCAATTAAAGATGATTTTGAGTTAACATAGCCATCGACACGGTTGTTGATTGCGTCATTCATTGCACCATCACGTGTTTCATATGTTTTAGCGATAATTTCAGGATCGAAGTTTTCTAGATTCTTAACATTGTTTGATCCTAATACGCCAGAAACTGTTTTGCCTTTTAAATCATCTAAACTATCGAAATCATTGTCTTTATTAGTAACAATTGTAGCCCCTGCATATGCATATGGCTCAGAGAAATTGTATTTTGCTTTTCTTTCATCTGTTACAGCAACAAAGTTTGCTACAGTATCAATTTTTCCTGTTTCTAATTGACCCATTAAACCAGCAAAATCAGTTTTAACCCACTCTACATCGTAGCCTAAGTTAGAAGCGATCTTTTCAAACACTTCTACGTCAAATCCAACTAATTTTCCATCTTCTTCATAACCGTTCGGATAACTTTGTGCAGTTGATCCTGCACGAAGAACTTTCTTTTTGCTATCTCCTGATTCTTCATTTCCACTTCCGCAAGCTGCTAATAAAAGCATAACTGCCATCGTAATAAGTACGAGTAATTTCTTTTTCATGATGTCTTCCTACCTTTTCTTATAAGTTTTTGCTAATAATAGCTTTTCTAAATAGATGGTTACATGCCCTTTACCTAAATCAGACTCGCCAACCTTCTCATAACCACGCTTTACATACATATCTGCAAGCCAAGGATGCTCCTTTGCTGTTCCCAATGATACAGAAGGACAATGAAGCGAATCTTTCAAGTAATCATTTTCAATGAAATCTAATAGTTTGGAAGCATAACCCTTTCGCTTGTATTCAGGAGCTACAGCAACCCACCAAATATGCGGTACTTCATAAGGGCCATGATGGCTGCTCCATGGCATCCGAATGGAAGCAGTTGCTACCATTTCATCGCCATCCTTCATATAAAAACAAATGTTTTCATTGATATTTTTTTCTACTAGCTGCTCATCCGCAGTTGCCGCTGCAAAATTAATGCCAAGCTCACGTATTGTTGCATATCCGCGTAGGGATAAATCTAGTAACGCCTGAATGTCTTTATTAGTAGCTTGATGGAAGGTTATATTACTCATCTAATAATCCACCACCTTTAATGGATTGAATGACCTCATCAACCTTTTGACTTGCAAGACCTGTATACTGACTAGGATCTAGTAATTCATTAATCTGTTCGTTAGACAGCACAGAGCCTACTTTTTCATTTGTTGCCAGCAGCTCTTTAAATGGAACTTTCTGTTCAACTGACGCCATCGCAAGTTCATAAACAAGATGATGTGCTGTTTGTTTCCCTACTTTCTCAGATAAGGCAAACATAACTCGTTCAGATAGGATAAGACCACCTTGCATTTCCAAGTTTCTCATCATATTTTCAGGTTTTACTACTAGTCCTTCTAACACATTGATCGTGCTTTTCAATTGCGAAGAAAGATATAAGCATATTTCTGGCAAAGCAATCCACTCACTTCTCCAGCTCATTGCATCACGCTCATGCTCCATCACTAATGATTCATGAAGCAGTGCCACACTGTGCAGAATAGGTTTTGTTAAGCTTGCAATTCCTTCAAAAATAGCCGGGTTGCGTTTATGGGGCATCGTTGTTGAGCCAACATTCCCTGTTTTAAATGGCTCCTCCACTTCATCTATCTCTGTACGCATCAAATTATAGAATTCATTCCCTAACTTCCCGAGTGAACCACTTATTAAACCAAGCACAGAACCATATTCAGAAACCCGATCACGAGATGAATGCCAACAAATATCTGGAGTATCCAATTCAAGAAGCTCTAACGCTCTTGCTTCTACTTTAGGACCACTATTGCCTAATGCTGCATATGTGCCAACGCCACCTGCTAGCACTCCAGTAAAAACTCTTGTTTCAACAGCAAGTAATCTTTCTAAATGACGGTGAAACTCACTTAATACGACTGCCATCTTAAAGCCAAACGTTGTCGGTAAGCCTTGCATTCCATGTGTTCTTCCAGGCATTGGCGTATCTTTATAAGTAGAGGCTAGTCCGATTAAAAGCTCCGCAACCTTCTTAACATCCCGCTTAAGTATTTTATTTGCTTCTTTCAATTGAAGAATCATACCTGTATCCGTTACATCCTGTGTAGTTACTCCAAAATGAACAAATTCTCCATACTCTCCAGAAAGTGATTGTAAATGATTAACGGTTGCCATTAATGAATGCTTTAATTTCGCTGCCTCTGCTGCAATTTTGTCAATTTCAAAGTTTTCTATTTTGGCAGCAGCTTTAATCACATTCCCAGCTTTTTCAGGAATTACTCCGAGTTCACTTTCTGCCAATGCTAATGCAGCTTCCACATCAAGAATTTTCTGTAATCTATTCTCATCATTCCAGACAGCGCGCATTTCCTCTGTACTAAAATTATTTTGTAACATTCGTAAGTCTAAAACATGTGAACCCATTATGTTAACACTCCTAAGTTGATATCCTGAATATATAAACTAGCGAAACTTTTCTAATAATTAATTTATACAATTCCTACTTTTATAGTGTGAATTATAACATAGAGATTTCAACTTGCAACAATTATTTTAAAATTGAAAATGCACACACAACTTAGAATGGTTAAAATATATTGGTAAATGAACATTGTGGAATATATAAAAAAAACTGAGTTTGATTGAATATCAAACTCAGCATGTAAAGGTAACTTTTTCAGGATTTTACATATATTCAAATTAAAGCTAGTTGATCCGTCATCTGCATTTGTTCATCTCACCTTCAACCAAGCGATTGCCAATCCGTCGTTCTTGGTTACCTGAAGGAATTTACTCATGCATTCAAAAATAATTACTTTATGGAAGCAATCTATTTTGGTAAGCTTCTTTAAACCCACATTATATTTAATAATTTTCCAATTGTAATGAAGATAAAGCACCACACTAATGCACCTATTCCTCCATAAAACATATATGTTTTTAATCTCATATGCGCGATACCGCAAAAATAAAAGGTTAAATGGCGAACACCAGGGATAAAATAAGCGATTAAAAGGGAGAAAGGTCCAAATCTCCTTATCCATGCCTCTACTTTTAATATTCTACTTTCTTTTATTCTAAGCCATTTTCCAAGTTTATTTATTAGCGGTCTTCCAGCTTTTTTTCCAATGATATAGCTAATTACCATGCCAAGAAAAGCTCCAAGCGTGGCGATAAAAATGGTTAGTCCATAATTGAGCGTTCCTATATGAGTAAAGTAGCCTAATAATGTCATGAGTGCCTCATCTGGAATTGGCAATCCAAAAATCCCTAATGTCAGCAAAATAAAGATGGCAAAGTAACCATATTGACTAATTAGCTGGTTAGCTATTTCCATCCGTTTATTTCCACTTTTTCACTGTCTTGCTTCTTAAAATTAGGAATTTCCAGTTTACTGACCATTAACAATGAAAGGATACACATCCCTACAGCCACTATAAACGGGCTATGTACAGAAATAAGCACTAACAAACAAAGGGCCGCACAAGGTGCTGGTAAGCCAATAAATACGGACAAGTTGCTTTGTTCAACATTAAAACGGGCTAATCTAAGCAATCCGCATATGCTGAAAATAAGTGTACATATCAATCCAGCATGAGCTAGTTCGTGTAAAACAACACTATATGCTAATATTGACGGTGCAATACAAAAAGTTACTAAATCAGAAAATGAATCAAGCTCCTTGCCAATCTCTGATACGGTGTTAAATCTTCTGGCTACCCTGCCATCAAAAAGATCAAAAATCATTCCTAAGCAAATAAATATCATCGCAGCAAATGTATTATTTGAAACACAGGAATAGATAGATAATACACCACAAATAAAGTTACATATGGTAATTATATTAGCTAAATAACTCAAAATATAACCGACCTCCAATATAGTGATTAACTTAATCATTCTCTAAAGTATATTCTCTCCAATATACTATCTTTTCAATGGTTAATTTGTATTAACTACTTTTTATGTAGTAAATGAAAATGAAAAAAGTTTTTCGAGTCAAATCTTCCAACCCTCTTAAAGTAAAAGCTATCTTATTATTCTTTAATATTATAAAAATCAGATGTGTATTCTATGTGTTTTCCTTAAGAAATAGATTTTAATTTAATTATTTTATAATAAAATCCATTCTAATTTCTTCTTATTGTCCTACATGTATGAGCGTCTGGCAAAGTGTGAATACCAAATCTCTATCAAAACGGTTTAAGTTTTACTAATGTAATGAAATAAATAATTTGGTTGACGTTTCGTCAACGTATCATTTTAAAATGTCATGTAATTCTCCATCAAATTACTTAAAAAACCCTTATAAATTTCCATTATATAGTGTACTAAAAAATGACAATTCGACTATATGCTATTTTCAGGGAATCCAATAATATGATGAAGACATGTATTTACCAACAAAAAAAGGGTTCCTACTAGTAGGAAACCCTCATTCGTTTAAGAATAGTACTATAACAATAAATTCACAGCAATACAGCTACTTCATCCTCTGCGCAATTTAGTGAGCATTATTTAAAATCCATAAATCCCCGTATAAATCCTTAAATACGGCAACTATCCCATATGATTTCAAAGAATATCAATCTTCACTTCAACTCCAAAGTGATCGGAAACAACCGGTTTATTTATACTATTAAAGATGACTTTAGAATACTCTACTTGGACTGGTTTATTCGTCAGAATTAAGTCTATTCTTTTTCGCAGAATATTCCCCTCCCAACCCGCAATTTCTCCTTTAACAGTTACGCCATCATCTTTCATTTCGGCAAGATAGTATGTGTCGATCAGTCCATTGCTTATTAAATATTCATATCCCTCATTGCTAATGAAGGCGTCATTATTAAAGTCACCCATAAAAAAAGAAGTTTTATCCATATTAATATTTTCAAGAAGCTTTTCTGCCTGAGCCTTAAATGGTTCTTCCTTATCATGCCACCATCCCATATGACAGGAGTAACAAGTAATTTGTTGAGCACCATATTGAATGGTTGCTCCAACTATTTTTCTTGTCTTCCAATTATTGAAGTCTCTTATTGTTGAGACATAGAAGGAATGCTTTTCTACTACTGGATGTTTTGTTATAATAGCTAAACCCTCCTCAAAGCTTTCATACAAATGACAAAAATCCCACAATAGAGAATAACCTTCTTCTCCCCGATTTTTTAGTTCCTCTAGTATTGCTATTGCAAAGTTATTGCTTTTAATTTTAACGTTTTCATTTTTTGTTCTCTCTTTAAATACTTGGTTCACTTCCTGCAAAGCAATAACATCATATGCATTTTCCTTTATAGCTTCTACTATATGTACTATCTTTTCCTTTTGATTCTGTTCTTGCCAAGAGTGACAGTTAAGTGTTAAAAGTTTCATATATATACTCCTTTTATGAATGATAACCTTCTATATAAAGTTCTTGCTCATCAATAAGCTCCTATTTGTTTTTCAAAACCTGCCCTACTTTTTTCAGTTTCGAATACTGAATAAATTCCTATTCCATTCTTGGTTTCCCCGTTTTCCCATTGAATTTCCACACACTAAGTTTAACCGTTAATGTAAAAACTCACTAACTTTATTTTCATTACTTAAGTTCTGTTGGACAAGTTTTCTCAGCTCTTTTGCAGTTTCGATATTACTGAAATCATTTCCGTACCAATTTTGTAAGTCTTCCTTCGTAACTGTATATTCTTTGCGTTCTGACTTAACTGTTATCCAATCAACATTTTTAACTAGTGTAAATAAGAAGGTTGTATTGTATATTACTAATTCTTTATATTCATTCTCAGATTTTTCCCAGCCATAATTTAAGATTATGCCGTACGGCTCTTCTTTTGTTTTAAGCTCTATGCCCGACAATTGTTGTGCACCTGGTAACTTATATACAATATTTCCGACCGCACTGTTGTCACCTACATTTGAATCCTTATATTGAAAAATATCTTTATTTGTTTCCTTTGTATTACACCCACTTAAAAGAAGCAATATTGTCACTGACGCAAACAAGTACATTTTGAGTTTTTGCATTATTAATCCTCCCTTTATGCATGATTAAATAACATTTCCCCATCACATGCATTGAACCTATTATAAATCCACATTGCCAACATTTAGTTCTTATTATTACCTACGTTCGAAAGTTAATAATGGCTTCAAATCATTCATTTTGCATTCCACATCAAAATATTTAATTATAAAATTAAATATTTTAAATAAAATTAAATTAACCCTTATAATTTTTAATTTTAATATTCATTTTTTAAATAATTTGATGTATTATTAAATTATAAATAACGAAGGAGGGAATTATGGCATATCCTCTTATTTCAGAGTGTCCTGTTTGCAGTAAACAATTAAAAATCACAAAGCTGCAGTGTACTCATTGTCATACAACTATTGAAAATGAATTTGAGCTTTCTAATTTCGCAAGCCTTAACAGTGAACAGCTTAGTTTTATTGAAACATTTCTAAAGTGTCGCGGAAACATTAAAGAAGTAGAAAAAGATCTTGGAATATCCTATCCTACAGTACGCGGGAAGTTAGATGATATTATTTCTTCACTAGGATATTCGACTGCTAAGAAGGTTGAAAAAATTGATCGAAAAAAGATAATACTAATGCTTGAACAAGGTGAAATAACAGCCGAGGAAGCTATCGGGATATTAAATGGGGAGGAAGCATAAATGAGTGATGAAATTTCAAGAGTATTAACGATGCTTGAAGACGGAAAGTTAGACAAAGAAAAGGCTGCTGAATTGATTGATGTTCTGCATGGTAAAGGTAATCAGGTTAATTTAAGTAAACCAAACTCTAATTCCTATCTAAACAAAATGCTTAAAATCCGTGTTATCTCTGAAGAAGGTGACAATGTAAATGTTAATCTTCCAATAAAACTTATAAAAGCAGTTTTAAATGTTGGAACAAGTATCGCGGAAAGAATCCCTCAATCTGAAAAATATGTAAAGGATATCGATATCGAATTGTTAATTGATGCAATTGACAATGAATTGGACGGACAAATCGTCGACGTTAGCACAGCAAATGGTGACAAAGTGCTGGTGACAATTGAATAACATGATAAAGGTCAAAATTAAAGTAAACTCTAGACGGTTTACTATCCTAGTCCCATATGCCTTTTTACATCTATTCATTAGAATCATTACTTCAAAAAGAATTCTTATGCTGGCAAATCGTATCATTGAACAAAAAGCAAAAAAGAAGTTTCAAATTCCGTATATAAAAAAGGCAGATATAGAGCCATTGCTAAAGGAACTTGCCATGCAAAAAGGTCTGCTTCTGGTTGAAACAAGCTTAAAAGACGGAACAGAGGTATCTGTTAGATTGTAAAGCACAATTCCAACGTTTGTGGAATTGTGCTTTTTTTTGTTATTTCTATCTACATTTCTCCTTGTTTTTCAAGAGGAAAGCTTTTTACCCAACCTTAGTCATTATTTACAATGTGCATAGTTAAAAATAAAATAACTACGACTATAAATTAAAGCTCCAAATATAAGCATATTTCACTATAAGTGCTGTCCCAAAGGTTATTTGTTATAATGACTGTAAATATAAAAAAGGCGGTTTTTATTTGAATTCAACTACTAAAAGTTCAGGCATACGTCCAGAAATACCCCAAACTATGGTGCAACTCGGCCTCTTTTAAAAGGAGATAATTGCATACTCAAGTTTGCATATAGCAATTAAAGCTATCCAGGCTATTTAATGGTTGCTAGCATGTATTTCTCTTATAGTATAATGATCAATATCAAGTTACATTATTGTACAAAGTATAATAATGTATGTTATGTTTAAATGACTTTAAAATAATATTATTTGCAGTCATACGAATACGTCCTTTTTTTGTATCTACAAGTATTATTTTTCTGAATAATATTTATTTAGGATGATGCCATATTGAATTTGGTCAGAAAGTAATATATCAGGGTAAAATTCATCGTATCTTCTTTAACTATGAAAATGGACTGTTAGAAATACAAAACACTGCTACTAACGCGATAATACTTGCCAAGTATGAAGAAATCATTCATAGGATAAAGTAAAAAACGCCATGCTTTGATGGTGTTTTTTTGAACATATCCCCTATCCCCTATCCGCCCTGAAACCGGCCAATTGAAATCTCCGTCACACTAGTTTTGCTACTTACTGCACTTAACTCTAAATCTTACTTTCTTTAATATATTTCATAATGGTTTTATGAAATAACATTAACACTATATATAAAACAGGATAAGTAAAAACAGAGTAAATATGCTTCCATCCGTTTAAATAAAAGGTTCCACTCAAAATAAACAGCTTTTCATAGAGCATCGCTAATGCGCTCCAAAGTAATATATATATTGTCTGTTTATATAGTTGTTTTCTATATGGATAATAATTCAAAAAAATCACATTGATTGCAGGATAAATACCTAAAATATATATAAATGCAGCCCAATCTGGACCTTTAGAGAAGTATCCATATAAGTCATATTTTAAATCTAAAATAACATCCGTATTAACTTGCAAGTAGGAAGCAAACAAACTGGTAGCTAGAATTTCAATCTTACTAATCCTCTTTGGAATAAAATAGGATATTACACTTAGCATTATGACTGTAAAAATTAGAAAAAGCATATAAATACCGTCCGATCTGTGACCTTATATACTTTTATATTTTTTCCAAAGTTTTTTATAAAATACATTAGCAAGCAATGGAGATAATGTTTGTAATTCTAATTTTTGGTACTATTTTTCGTTACCTAAATAATTATGTAAAAGGGTAAACCTGTAAACGGTTGACAAAAAATCGTATTATCGAATTAAAAGGATTACCTCAATTACAGAAGTACTATATATATATTATTCCTTTGATTAACTAGTGTTTGGGCATTTAGATAAAATAAAAAACCTACATATAAAGACTAAACACCCAAAGAAACCTTATTTTCGTGCAAATATTTTAATTTATCATACTATCGAAGTCCTACCTGATATTTATTTCCCTTCCATTTCCCAGGGTTCATATCATCAGGAATATCAAGGTTCATGATTCCTTCATAATGTTTTGCCTTCGCCTCCATTTGTTTCGCTATAGTAGTTGCTTCCTCTAGCCTAGCTAGTGCAATGGCTTGTTGTTCCATAATAATTTTATAACGTTCCGGAATGGTAGAGTCACCTTGTAAGCACAATTCAATATAATTTTTAATTGATGCGACAGACATACCCGCTTGTTTCAAAAATTTTGCTCCTTTAAGCCAATTAATGGATTCCTCATCAAAAAGACGATTATTATTCTTATCACGCTTCAAGCTTGGAACTAGACCCTTATCAGTGTAGTAGCGAACAGTATGTTCTGTTAAATCAAGCAAATTAGCAACCTCTTTCACAGTTAACATAATAAAACACCTCTTTAATAATTTAGATTTCCGATGTAAAAACCCTTGACTTCGTGTCACACGAAGGCGTTAGGCTAATATTAGTTGAAGTTACTTCAGATGTAAACAGCGAACCTTAGACTGACATAGAAAGAAAGATAAGGAAAACCTGCCTGTGAGACAGCTGAAGCTGGTTTTAAGCAGTTAGACAGATATAGAAAATAATAATGAAAGACGGTGTTTTATGCCTGCACGAAACAATTTGTATATCTTTATTTTAGCTCTTGGAGTTTTTGGCATCTTAACTACTGAAATGGGTGTCGTTGGCATATTGCCTTTAATTGCAGATTATTATCAGATCAGTATAGCAAAAGCCTCACTTCTAGTTAGTATGTTTGCCCTGGCAGTGGCAATATCAGGGCCTATAATGCCACTATTATTTTCTGGTATCAATCGTAAAAAAGTAATGATACTAGTACTCAGTCTTTTCCTTTTGGGAAACATCGTTTCGATATTCGCTTCAAACTTTACTATTCTTTTACTAGCACGGGTCATTCCTGCCTTTTTTCATCCTGTCTATTGTTCAATAGCTTTAACAGCAGCTGCCGCTTCCGTTCGTAAAGAGGATGCACCAAAGGCAGTTTCTAAAGTAATGATGGGAGTGAATGCAGGCATGATACTCGGTGTTCCAATTACTAACTTGATTGCTAATGGAACTTCCTTAGAGATGGCGATGTTATTCTTTGCTATCCTTAACGCCCTTGCCTTACTCGCGACATTATTATTTGTCCCTTCCCTTCCAGTTAAAGAAAGTCTTTCTTACGGGACTCAATTAAATTTGTTAAAAAAGCCAATTGTTTGGACAGCAATCGCAACTGTCATATTTATAAGCAGTGCAACATCAGGTGTTAATAGTTTTATTGCAGAATATCTCGAAAGCGTCACTAATATATCAGGTACCTTTTTAAGTATCATGCTATTTATTTTTGGCTTAGCAAGCCTATTAGGTAATATTATCGGCGGTAATCTGTTAAGCAGAAATCCAATAAAAACGACAACATTATTTCCTTTTGTATTAGGAATAGCCTTCCTATTGTCGTTTGTTACAGGAGGTACTCCCAGTACCATGATTATGACTATTTTTTTATGGGGTGTTTTATTTTCTGTAGGTAGTATGATTAATCAATATTCCATGACCCTTGCTGCCCCTGAAGCTCCTGATTTCGCTAATGGTTTGTTCTTATCTGGAGGTAATCTTGGGATAACGATCGGTACTGGAATTGGAGGACTTTTCATATCTGGGTTAGGAACACAATATATTGTTATTGGTGGTATCCTATTCTTAATCTTAAGCCTTTGTTCTATCTTACTTACTAATTACATGATAAGACCCGGCAAACAATTAACCGGAATTAATTAGTACAAATAGGTTCAGCACTATTAATAGGGAAATGTTTTTAATCCCTATCAAGGAATTAAACCTAAGGAGAGATGCTTTATGGAACGCCTCTGGACGAAGTCATATATTTTCATGATAACTGGCATGTTTTTTCTATTTACTGCCTTCTATATGCTTTATCCCACTCTCCCTTTGTTCATTAAGGAAAATGGGGGCACAGAGTCGCAGGTAGGTCTGGCAATGGGGGCGTTTATGCTTACGTCTGTTATATTCCGTCCTTTTGTCGGCGGACTGCTGGATCGTTTTGGCAGGAGGCCATTTATTATTTGGGGACTGCTGCTTTTTGCTGCAACAATGTTTATGTACAATTGGGTTAGCGGACTTGCTGTCTTAATGGTAATTAGAATTTTACACGGATTTACTTGGGCAGTTTCCACAACCTCCATCAGCACGGCAGTTACTGATTTAATTCCAACTACACGCCGAGGAGAAGGCATGGGCTGGTCAGGAATGGCGATGACTGTTGCTATGGCAATCGGTCCCATGCTTGGTCTGGCAGTCGCTAATAATTCCTCGTACGAATCACTATTTGGATTCGCTGTTCTACTCTCTGTTGCTGCACTAGCTTTAACTTTTGGCGCAAAAATAAAGGCCACACCTCAAGCAAATACAAGGAAAATAGAACTCTTTGACAAGTCAGTGTTTCCTATTACACTATCCGTTTTTTTACTGTTTATCGCCTATGGTGGTATTACTACATACATACCTCTGTTTGCTGATTCCATCAAAGTAAATTCAGGCACTTTCTTTCTTGTCTATGCAGCAACCCTTGTATTAACTCGTCCAATTGCAGGAAAGCTTTCTGACCGGCACGGTGAGGCCTTTGTTATTATCCCGGCTAAAGTAATTACAATCTCGGCATTGATTATCTTAAGCCTTTCCACTAATTTATTAGGAATAATCATATCAGCGATTTTGTACGGAATTGGTTTTGGTTCTGCACAGCCAGCACTTCAAGCTGCAACAATCCGTCTAGTAAGTCCAGACCGCACAGGTGTTGCCAACGCTTCATTTGCCACCGGGGCAGATCTTGGCATCGGGCTTGGTGCCATGATGTTAGGCTGGATTTCTCAGTATATGAGTTATCAGGCATTGTTTACAGTTAGTGCTGTTGCAGTCGTATTTTCCTTACTGATGTTCATCTTTTTAGTAAAGCGTTTATTAAATAATGACGCTATCCCTCATAATAAGGAAGCAGCTAAAAGAGCATTATAAAAACCGATTCTCCCTTTTCCAGGGAAGAATCGGTTTTTCTAATCAAAATTTCTATCTAATAACATTCCTACTTGTGCTGCCACGGCTTGAGTAGACTCTGATAATTCATTTGTAAACCATGCTTCTACTATTTCTACTATTGCTGCAGAAAAAAATTTAAGGATTAAATCCTTACTTAACCCCTGATTCTGACCATTACTTACATCCACTTCAGCTTCTAGCTCTTCCATAACAAACTTTATAAATTGACTGCGAAAAACCGGTGCCCCTTTACTGGCAAACATAGCTGAAAAAAAGGAGGAATGACGTTCAAAGTATTCAAACCACATAAGATTTCCTTCAGCAAAGCTCAATTCTGATGCTGATTCGCATAGTTTTCTTAATTCGTCGATATGTCCTTCAATCAGCTTTTCGAGTAAATCATATTTATCTAAATAATGCAGATAAACTGTTCTCCTGCCAACATTTGCTTTATCGGCAATATCTTGGATCGTAATTTCATCAATAGCTTTTTCAGTCATCATTGCAATAAAAGCATTTTTGATAGCTTCCTGTGATCTGATTATCCTTCTATCCACCTTGTTCTCCTTCATATACATATCACCAATCTTTCTATTAAAAAATGCACAATTCACCATAATCTGTGCATTAAAACACAAATCTATGGTAATTGGTCATTGTAGGTATTCTAATATCGATTATAATTATACACAAATGTGCGATAATGCACCAAGATGTATTTTGCACAATCCATTAACTAACTGGGCAAATGTGAATACGTAATTTTAATAAATTAGGAGGGGAAGATATGGACCGTATGGAAAAAGGCATGGGAAAATACGAACAACTTTTTGGCAAGGGAGAACCTGCCTCCTATTTTACAGATCCTGAGTTTCAAAACATCTTAAGCAGCTTTATTTTTGGAGAGGTGTTTTTTCAAGGGAAGCTTGATGATAAAATACGTGAACTAATCACTATAGTTGTTTTAACTACTAATCAGACACTTCCCCAGCTTAAAGCACATGTTAATGCTGCATTAAATATTGGCCTAACACCTGTTGAAATCAAAGAGGCTGTTTACCAATGTGCACCGTATATTGGATTCCCAAAAACATTTAATGCTATCAATGAAGTGAACGAGGTATTTAAAGCTCATAATATTGCCTTACCAATTGATAGTCAGAAAACTGTAGATGAAGGTTATCGTCTTTCAAAAGGGCTTGCTATCCAAATAGAGATTTTTGGTGATGTAATTACAAAAATGCGAGAAAATGCTCCAGCAAATCAAAGACATATTCAAGACTATCTTTCCGCTTTTTGTTTTGGGGATTTCTACACACGCAATGGACTTGATTTAAAAACAAGAGAGTTATTAACCCTGTGTATTGTAAGTTCCTTAGGTGGGGCAGAAGGCCAAGTGAAGGCACATGTGCAAGGAAACTTGAATGTGGGCAACGAAAAGGAAACGCTAATTACCGCTATTACTCACTGTTTACCATATATGGGGTTTCCACGAACATTGAATACATTAGCTTGCATTAATGAAATTAACCCTTGAAACTAGAATATTGCTTTTACTTATTTTCATCCTTTACCTCACGCACGGAATCAACAAAAAGAAGTTACTTGTACAAGCAGGTAAAGCTTCAATGAACCCTGTAGAGTATAGCATTCTATTTTTTTAAAGAAAGCATTAATGAGAAACGAGATACCAAATTATAAAATACAAGTACTCTAAAAAATAACAATGCAAAGGAGACAAAGACATGTTCAATGAAACTTACAAATTAGCAAATGGGATAGAAATCCCAAAATTAGGTATTGGCACATGGCTGCTTGACGATGCACAATCAGCACAGGCAATCGTTGACGCGATAGCTATTGGATATCGTCATATTGATACTGCTCAAGCTTATATGAATGAGGCTGGCGTAGGAGAAGGTATCCGTACTTGCGATGTTGCAAGAGAAGAACTTTTCGTCACAACAAAGGTTGCGGCAGAAGCCAAAAGCTATGATGCAGTTTTGCAGTCAATTGATGAGTCATTAACAAAGATGGGACTGGATTTCATTGACCTTGTGATTATCCACAGTCCACAGCCTTGGAAGGAGTTTCGCGAGGAGAGCCGTTATTATGAAGAAAACAAGCAAGTATGGGCTGCTTTGGAGGATGCTTATAAGAAAGGCAAGGTAAAGGCAATAGGGCTTTCTAACTTCCTGCAGGATGATATTGAGAATATTCTTGCAAGCTGTGAGATTAAGCCTATGGTAAATCAAATATTAGCACATGTTAGCAATACTCCTTTGGAGCTGATTGAATTCTGCCAGAAGAATGACATCCTCGTAGAGGCATACTCACCAATTGCACACGGTGCAGTTCTTGAGAATGCTGAGGTTAAAGTCATAGCTGATAAATATGGCGTATCTGTTGCTCAGCTATGCCTCCGTTATGATATCCAGCTTGGTCTTGTAGTAATTCCAAAAACGGCTAATCCTGATCATATGAGAATAAATACAGAGCTTGATTTTGTTATCAGCGATGCAGATATGGAGCTTTTGAAGAATGCAGAGCCTATCCAAAATTATGGTGAGCATAGTTTTTTCCCAGTATTCGGTGGAAAACTAAAATAATCAAGTAGTCCCTGAATTGGTCATTGAAAATGATATTGAACAACAAATAATTTGGCTACAACAAATTAAATAATGTCTTTAGGAGGAATATTAATGATTAAGCATGAAAACGTAAAAAATGGCGTAATTTTCCCAGCAGGTGAAAAAAATGAAGCATTTTCCCAATTTTTCGTCGGACAAAGTTACCTTAAGACATTAATTGCTGACCCTAAAGTGAGTGTTGGTGTCGGAAATGTAACTTTTGAACCTGGTTGCAGAAACAACTGGCATGTTCACCGTAATGGTTTTCAGCTATTGCTAGTAACTGGCGGTGAAGGCTGGTATCAGGAGGAAGGAAAACCAGCTCAATTCTTACAGGCTGGTGATGTTATTATCACACATGACGGAGTGAAACACTGGCATGGTGCTGCAAAGGACAGTTGGTTTGAGCATATTGCAATAACTGCTGGTACACCTGAATGGCTAGAACCAGTAACAGATGAGGAGTATAATAAGTTAACATAATAAGCGAGAAAAAAAGCCCTGCAGAGCAAGGCTTTTTTGCATTATTCAAGCTAATGATTATTCCAAGACTGCTCTGTACGTGACTATCCCTAGCCGTAATGGAAACATTCTTGATGGTTAGTTAATACGAAATAAAGCCAATTTTTCGGTTTCGATTTGCATATTCATTATTTTCATTTTGGTGGTAGCAGCCAGTGTCTCTTTTATTTATGGAAGAGTTTATTACGGTGCATCAATTAAGTTCCAATTAATTGATGCAGTATATTGCCCTTTATACACATATGGTTCGATTAATAATAATGGCCCTTTATCTTCCTCCCAGTTCACGGAGATAATTTGCTGTTCCTCTGTAATAGCTTCATAGACTTTTGTCGCAATGCCGATTTCCATATTTATTTCATCACCATTATTGTCAATAAACTTTAAAGCATTTTCTAGTTTTTGGCCTTCACTGTTTGTAAACTCGTCCGTTAAAGTCGCTGTTAAACGAAAGGAGCTTCCGTTTCCGCGGGTATCCAATACCACAATTCCCCAATCATCGCTTCTCTTTGAAAAAACGCGCTCTCCGGAAATTTCTGTGTCGTCAAAACTCACATTATCCGGTACATGGTCAAACTTCAATTCACCAATTACTTTAAGCGTTGTTATTCGAACATTAGATTGTCTATCCGTATCATCAATAGCATAGATTTGCAATTTATGTGTACCAATTGATAGCAATTCAGCTGGAATTTCAAACTCAAAATCAATATCATTCCCTTTGTCAGTGTCGTTAAGTACATTATCAGCAAACATTATAGGACCTTTTTTACCCAGAACATAGTATAAATCAACTTCATCACTATCTAAGTCCTTCCAAGTCCCTGAAATAGAATAACCCGCTCCATTATCAATGGTGACCTCTTTATTTGCATCCTTGAAAGTGATGGAAGGAGGACTTTCGACAATGATTGTTAACTGAACATTTGAAAACCCACCTGACGGGTCTGCTAATGTCATAACCAAGTTATTTTCTCCCAAATTCAATTCATCTGCATGAATAGGATAACTCCATTCAAGCGACTCTAATTCCCCCCCATTATCTAGTACCTCTGTTCCAAGCATAATACCATTTAACTCAGATGTGATGGTGTTTGTAGGATGATCTAAATCTTTCCAGGTTCCCTTTACTAAGTATTCTTCACCAACAGATAGATATATTGGCCCCGCTACATCAATAGTCAATTCGGGAACAAAATTAAAGGACTCCGTTATAGTTTGCTGTACAGTTCCATTAAAGGAATTATCACTTTCCAGATTCCAAGTTAACACATTTTGTCCTGCTGTGTTCCATATTAACTGATTGTTATTGTAATTCCCTTGTCCAGTTTTAAAGGTAATATTAGGTACTGACCCGTCTAAGCCAGCCAATACAAGATCTGTAGGATTACCCGTTATTCCTTCCGACAGATAAATTTGTTGACCTCCAGCTTCAAAGCCCTTTAGATGCAATTCTTTTAAAGGACTTATATCACTGATTTTATTATATGAAATACTTAACGAGTTTAGATTCACTAAATTCTTCAACAAACTTATGTCTTTTATTTGGTTGTTTGTAAGATCTAATTCCTCTAGTTGAGTCAGCCTTTCTAGTCCTGTTATATTTTGTATTCCTTTATCAATCAGCACTAATCCTGTAATACTTTGTAATTCTTCCATTGAAACAGGAACACTCGTATTCTCGTTTTCATTTAAAATATTTGCCATCTCTTTAGCTAAGTAATCATCTGGGAAAATCTCCGCGATTGTCTGGTCTGCCCCGTATGCTTGATGGGGAGGAACGAAAACTGTCATTATTGATAATATAACTATTAAAGCTGCAATCAAACATGAGATAGTCCGATTACTCCGCAAGCTTCTTCTATTTTTGCGCATTTGGTAGTCTCTCCCTTAAGAAATGCTGTCACTTAATGAAAACAAAAAAATCTAATCCGTCAACTTTGACTATCCCTCATTTAGTCTTCTTTAGGTTTTCTTTTGTTTTTTACAAGTAAAACAATGATAAGTAGAACTGCTGCTAGTATGGAAGCTGACCAAATAACAATTTTGCTATAATCTTTTTCTGCTTTGACTGCTGTTAAATTAAGTTTTTCTGCAGCGGTATCTTTAATTTCAAACATTTTGTCAAATTCCCATGTTTCCTTGCCGGCAATCGCAGTTATATATAAATGATATTTTCCAGGTTCAAACTCTTGATTATCCCAGCTTATCGGAAAATCAAAGTTGGAATTAGGGGCCATTGATAAGGATTGTTTTTTCGTTTGATGGAGGACTTTTTTTTCTCCTTCTTTCGTAATTCGTGCATTCACAGTTAAGTTATTAATAATGACTGGTTTAATATTTTGTAAATTTGCTGTCACTGCATTTCGATAATTCAATAATACCGGCTTCACCTTATTTAACTGTAATTCCGGAGTAACCAATTTGTTTGTTTCCGTTAATTTCACACCAATGACATAAGAAAATTCGTTATTAATTTGCACACTTTTGTCTGATGTTTTTTTGTCCTCCTGAATAACTTCATATATATAGAAACCACCTAATATCACACCATCAAGTGATTTTTTTGGCATTTTAATAGTAAATGGAAGCGTTTTTGTCTCGTTTGCTTCCAAAATAACTTTTTGACTTGGAGAAATAAGGTCTGAAAAAGCATACTTTAAAGAGCTGTCTTTCTGGCTGCCAGCTTTACTATAGTCAATGACTCCGTTTTGGTTTGTAGTGGCAGTGTTTGTTTCAATCATCAGTTCCATTTTTCGGTCAGAGGTATTGCTAACTGTTATTGTTATCGTTTGTTTATCTCCCGGGCTCATTTTTAAATCAAAATAGCTTAGATTTTTACTTAGTTGATTTTCTGGCAGGTTCGCTTTCACTGAGTACTCCATCGTTGCAGCAAATGCTCTATCATCCTGCGAATTAATTCCGATACCAATCAAGATTAAAACGAGTAACAAAAAAAAGCTTCGTTTCATTCCTTTTCCTCCATACTTTAACTTTCTAAGAAAAACGAAATTATCTTAAAAAAACTAATATTTTAAGTTCATGTGCAGAAATACTGCCTGAGACTTAGCCTTTGTTGTCTTGATAGAAGACGACAATATCTCAGATGAGGGGGCACAGCCCTCGCACATTCATGTGCGAGAGCTGGACTATCTAGCGGTTGATACAGCCTCACCATCTCAACTCGAGTCGAAATTTTAAACTTTATTATTGCGGCGCGGCAACAAGGCTCCAATTTAAAGTAGAAACATAATCTCCAACATAGTTGCCTGTTGGTACAGATAGAGTAACCTCAACTGGATTGAATTTATCAATCCATGTACCCATTCCTTCATCTTTTTGAGCTTGCATGAGGATGTTTGTTTCTTCACTTAATACGACTTTCCTTAAATCTTTTGGGGCAGGAGAGATATTTTCGGGAAGCGTCCGGGCGGACCCTTGAGGTAATGTCAATTGTGCTCCCTTTAATGTTTTATTGGTATTTTCATCAACAAATGGTGTTGCCGATACTTGTAATGACCAGCCTTCTCCTGTTCCACGTCTATCAGTTACTTGGACATTAGGATTGTGTGCTGTCGTTATATACACTTCATCTTTTTCAGATATTTTACCCTCGAACCTTAAAGGCGTGACATAGTCGATTGTAAGTTCGCCGGTATTACCTGTTCCTGGTGGCTCTGGCTTTGGTTCAGGATCAATTGGCTGTGTCGGTCCGTTTCCAGGACCAATAGTGATGCTGCTTTCAGAAGTAGCAGAATCATCGGCAAAAACTGGTGTTACCAGCATCAGTGATGCTGCTAATGTTAATCCCCCAAATAATAATTTTTTCTTCTTCATCTTCAATTCCTCCTCTTGAATTCACCTAAAAATTTGTTTGTTAATGCAAGAAGGATTATATCACGGAGAATTTGCAATTCATTCTCAATAATGAAACAAAGAATTTTCTATTTTCCAGGTCTTAAAACATAGTTTTAGATAAACCTGTATGATTCTGATCAATTTTTAGAAAATATCAATTTTTATTTAATTTATTCACTATGCCAAACTAATATTTTATTTCAATCATGAAACTAAACAATTCTTAATTGTATCTATTTAACTATAATTCTTTAGCAAGATATTGTAGTTAGTTAGTTTTTTTAGCAAATTTTTGACACACTTGGGCAATGTTTAACAATAAACATTTCACTTCTTAGCTAGAATCAACAAACATATATGTCCGTATTTTCAATCATTTTTTATTAAGGTTTGAATTATTCGTCAGTTGTTTAACTTCCTTGGCAGCTAAAGCAAGCCCCTTTCCTAATTCTCCTGCTCGGGCAGCTTTAATTCCAACATTATGTGCCAATAAATTCGTAATCGATATCTTGTAAGATACTTTTATATCATTAGATAATTTCATAATAATCACCTGTTTTTTTGCAAGGATTTTCTTTTGAAAAATAATATTCTAAAAGATTAATAATCGTAAAATCAACTCCATTTACCAATACATTGCCTTCACTGTAATCACCATACCGATTATTAGAAGAAGTATTTTGTTTTATAGCTTTTCTATTTAATTTAGAAACATTAATAGCATCATCCGCGGTAAAGGAAATAAATTTCTCTCCCGCCTGATAAACCACCAAGCTTGAAGGTAATGAATATTCTAATTCGCTTTTAAATAACAACTTACTTGTATCAATTATCGCAGTATCAATTGTTAGCCTATTGCTTTTTGTATTAATTTTAAAAGGTGATAGGTATGTCAATTGTGTCCACCCAATAAACCAATTGCAATTATGCGAAGATCTATCAGCTATCCTTATATAAGTAGTAGAATCAATCAGTTCTACAATCTTTATATATTCAAGCTTTAGTGCAAAGTGCTCCTCTCCGATTCTCACCAATAAAAAGTGTTCTTTTTCCATCTAATCTACTTATCCCTTCATACATAATTGTCTATAGAGAATCAATGTTATTATTCTTTTAACCTCTATAAACGGCTGCAAAGCTTGATATATTTATTCAGAAGTTATAGCTTGCTCGTATTAATTTATTATTTAGTTATAATCTATTCATATCGAAAGGTCTTGATATAAAATAACCTTGGCAATAATCTACTCCCAATTGCTTTGCTAGCTTTAAATCCTGATGATTTTCAATTCCCTCTAAAACAATGCTAAATTTACGATTTTTAAACTTTGTAATCATCGAAATTACCCTTTGTTTTTCTTTTGAAGTATAAAGGTTTCTAGAGTATGATTTATCTAGCTTTATATAATGTGGATTTACATTATATACTGTATTTATATTGGCAGCCCCAGTGCCAAAATCATCTATAGCTATTTTAAAACCCTTTTTTTTCAAAGCATTTATATGCATTTTAAATGCAAAGCTATCCCATACCTCTTCATCTTGAATATCTTCGTTTAATTCAAAAATAATATTTTTAATTATATCTGGGTATTTATTGCTTATCTGATTAATGAAATATTTAAATTGAGGATTTACAATAGTAGACGGAAATACATTGATAAATATATTAGTCCACAATATCCCTAATTCATTTAATTTACTTAAAGCACAATCAATCGCACTACTGTCCAATTGATAAAGATAGTTTTGTTCTCTTGCTGCTTGAAATAGGTTTAATGGAGAGCTTTCATTGGTACGCAATAATATTTCATAGCCAAAGGTAGTATCAGTAAGACAACATATTATAGGCTGAACATGAAAATCCATTGAATGTGAGATTTGATCACCTTTAACACTTTTTACTTCCTGATTTAATCTCATAATGTCTCCTTTTCGCTTTATTAAGTCCAATATTCAAGCATTTCTAATTATTAGCCACCTTTTTAAGGAGTTTCATCGCATAACTTTAGCACTAGTTCCTATTGATAATTCTATGATCATTTGTGTACGGAGTAAATTTAATCTTTCTATACACTGTGTTTAGTATTACTAACTTCATC
>Ga0209463_1000667_pt1 | contig 24151 bp, 20 predicted proteins | sample AgamicMgSfrz_FD_187169 | JGI IMG/M metagenome (GOLD analysis project Ga0209463, IMG submission 187169) | Agave microbial communities from Guanajuato, Mexico - Mg.Sf.rz (SPAdes) (version 2) | ecosystem: Host-associated > Plants > Phyllosphere > Phylloplane/Leaf | place: Guanajuato, Mexico... | reverse complement strand
ACGGGCTCAGAAATCGCTCCTCTGTTACCTTAAACTCTTTTTTCTGCACTGCACGGGCTCAGAGATCGCTCCTCTGTTACCTTAAACTCTTTTTTCTGCACTGCACGGGCTCAGAAATCGCTTCTCTGTTACCTTTTCGTTCAACCACTCACCTTCAAAGTAACAGACACACCTTCCCGAGCTCTCTTCTTCAAACAAAATTGCCCGTCCGTCCCGACCGTTCCACCTCCCCAAAAAAACAAAAAAGGGCATACCTCTCCTAAGGCACACCCTTTTTTGGCTAATGATTATTCGATTGAAAAGATGAAGGAATATAGTGGTTGTTTACCGTCATGAACTTCAACTTCCACATCTTCAAAATTTTCTTCGATAAAGGATACAAGCGTATCTACTTCTTCTTCCGTCGCTTCTTCTCCCTTAATTACTGTTACAATTTCTGAGTCCTCATCAATCATGGACTTTAATAGCTCCATTGCAGATTCTGTTTTATCCTTGCTTTTTACAACAATTTTGCCTTCTGCAAGTCCCATAAAATCGCCTGTTTCAATCTCTAGTCCATCGATGCTTGTATCTCTGACTGCATACGTAATTTGACCAGTTTTTACATGTTCAAGCGCAGCTTTCATATTCTTCTCATTTGTTTCTAAATCACTAGAAGGATTGAAAGCAAGCAATGCTGACATTCCTTGAGGAACCGTTTTAGAAGAAATAACAACTACGTCTTGTTCTAATACTTCAGCTGCTTGTTCTGCTGCCATAATAATATTTTTATTATTTGGCAAAATAAAGACTTTTTTCGCGTTAATGTGTTTCACTGCATTAACGATATCTTCTGTGCTAGGGTTCATCGTTTGGCCGCCCTCGATAACATAATGAGCACCGATGCTTCTAAAAAGATCTGCAATTCCGCTTCCCATAGAAACCGTTACAATCCCATACTCTTTTTGTTCTTCCGCAGAATGTGCCGTTGTTTCTTCTACGCCTTCAGCTCCATCCACTAAACTGCTATGCTGCTCACGCATATTTTCAATCTTCATTTTTACTAAGTTACCATACTTTTGACCAAATGTTAATACTTCACCAGGCTGATTAGAGTGAATATGAATTTTAACAATCTCGTCATCTGCAATAACTAATAAAGAATCTCCGTATTTACTTAAAGCCTGTCTAAAGTCTTCTTCTGAAAAAGGTTTGTTTCCTAGTTTTTCCTGTTCTAAACGAACCATAAATTCCGTACAATAGCCAAATTCAATATCCTCTGTATTGATATAGCTGTGAACATTTTTATGATGCTCGGCATTTACCAATTCGTTCATTGAAACAACATTTTGTACAGCATCAGGAAGTTTTTCACCTTTTAACTCAGCTAAGAAGCCTTCATAGACAAATACTAATCCTTGTCCACCACTGTCCACAACACCTACTTCTTTTAAAACAGGTAATAGGTCAGGTGTTCTATTTAAAGATGCTTTTGCTTCTTTTACTGTATCTTCGACTATAGCAATAATATCCTCATTCGTTTCTGCAGATTGAACCGCTTTCTTTGCAGCATCTTTCGCAACTGTTAGAATTGTTCCTTCTACAGGCTTCATTACTGCCTTATATGCTGTTTCCACACCAAATTGTAAAGCATCTGCAAATTCTTTACCAGTTATCGATTCTTTTTGCTCAATATGTTTGGAAAATCCACGAAATAATTGAGAAAGAATAACCCCAGAATTTCCTCTAGCTCCCATTAATAGCCCTCTAGATAATGAGGTTCCAACTTTACCGATATGTGATTGAATATTCTTTTGAACTTCCTTTGCACCTGAAGTCATCGATAAATTCATATTCGTTCCTGTATCTCCATCTGGCACTGGAAAAACATTTAACGCATCTACATATTTAGCATTAGAGGATAAATGGTTTGCACCTTGGATTACCATTTCGGCAAATCGCTTTCCTTCTAAAACTGTAATTGACACTGTGTTTCCTCCTCTACTACGGGTTCGTCACACGAACTCCCTGAACGTAAATATTAACCGAGTCAACGGCAAGTCCAACTGTCTTATTGAGCGTGTATTTTACTTTTGATTGAACATTGTGCGCAACCTCGGAGATTTTCGTTCCGTAACTTACAATGATATACATATCAATATGTACTTCTTCTTCAACTTTTCGAACGATTACACCACGTGTAAAGTTTTCTTTACGCAAAATATCTGTTAAACCGTCTTTAATTTGATTCTTCGACGCCATTCCAACGATACCGTAGCAGTCTACTGCTGCTCCACCTGCGATTGTAGCGATAACTTCTGTAGATATATCAATTTGTCCGAAATTCGTTTTTAGTTCAATGGACATGAGTTTTCCCCCTTTGGAATTGCTCCTTGACTACTGACATTTTACTATAACCAAAACTTTTTTGAAAGCTATAGTTAAAAAGCTTATCATTATTATATAACAAAATAATACTTCTATTAAAGTATTGGGACAAATTCAGAAAACAACTACTTATTTTACTATTCCCATAAAGAGTTGGAATAAACGAATTTGTATAGTGAGAAATACATGTCAAGGAAATTTTCTTGAAAGCTTTTAATCCAACTATTGCATTCATTTAAGTTGTATGATAAATTATTAAGGTATCTGTAACGAGGATTATTTAGCAGACTATAAGTAAATTGCTATCTATGACTTTTCAAACTCATTTTAATGGGTTTCTGTAATAAGGAGGGAAATATACATGCCACGTAAATGTGTTATAACTGGAAGAAAAACAACTACAGGTAATGCTCGTTCCCATGCTATGAACGCTAACAAACGTACTTGGGGAGCTAACCTTCAAAAGGTTCGTATTTTAGTAGATGGTAAACCTAAGCGTGTTTGGGTTTCTGCTAGAGCATTAAGATCTGGTAAAGTAGAACGCGTTTAATCAGATCAATTGCAATAAAAAAGGACATGTCACATGTCCTTTTTTATTTTGTCTCCAAACATCAAGCCAAGCCGTATAAGTACAGTAAGTTCTCGAAATTTCCCGCCTTAAAGCGAAAGGTTGTCTTTACTAAAAAAATCCGCAGAATCTTTTTGTTAGTCCTTCTTAAAGGTTCCTAACATTGCTCGGACAAGTCCTCCTAAAAATTTCGGCAATTTAATGGTATAAAATCTCATGAATACTGTCCCTCCTTAATCAATAAACATCGCTAGCACTTACATATCCTATTCAGATAAAACAAATTAGTACCATCATTTATCAAATTTAATCACAACTTCTTATTACCATTAATATGCCTTCATCAAAGGAAAAAGTACCAGTTTCTCGAATTAGTTCATTACTAATGCATAATGTGCTGCTCGCAGGAAGATTTCTCCTTACTAAAGGGTATTTAAAACCTTCTAAAGTTAGACCTACAATCTTTGTACTAAAGGGAAAAAACGAAATATATTTATATTCATTCATTTTTTTCAAGGTGTAAGAGCCTGATGGGACAACGGCTACGCTATTTTGCTTATCGATAATTTCCACTTTAACATCTTTATGATCTATAGCTTCTCTTAATAAGAGCTGAAGGTTTGCTATCGTATGATCGAGTCTTCCTCCTGTTGCTCCGAATAGTCGAATGAGTGTTGCTCCCTCTTTGATTGCCCACAGAAGAGCAAGCTCCATATCTGTTTCATCTTTTTCTGGTTTAAACCGCTTAATAATTCCTGTTTTTGCTTCTATGTAATGTAGTTCTTCTTCTGAAATAGAATCAAAATCACCAAAAGCAGCATAGATCGGAATGGATTTTTCCATTAAATAAATAACGCCTCGATCTACGCCAATCCAACAAATATCTTTCGGATACTTGTCTAAAGTAGGAATATACTGTTTAGGTCCACCAGCCATAATATGTACAATCATATTTCTCCTCCTCTTATTTCTTTTTCTATACAAAAATGCAGACTCTTTTTTATATGCCTATGTTTAAAACTAAACATAGAGCTATAGATAAAGAATCTGCTTTTAAAAGGTTCATTCTAACTTAATTGAATTTGGATTTTGTTGTTTAAATGCTCTTTAGCTGTATTTTGATCCTGCAAAATGTTTTCTTTCGAATCGAAACAACCATTAAAAAACTAATACCGAGGTTTTCTATCTCTAATTTCTTGGAGAAAATCTTTGTAATGCTCATAACGATACGATGGGATTTCATTGCTTTCGACGGCTTCTTTGACTGCACATTTTGGTTCTGAAAGATGAAGACATCCTCTAAATTTGCAGTTTTCGCTTGTTTTTTCTATTTCAGGAAAACAATAATTCAACTCTTCTGCTTCAATTTCCATAAACTCAAGGGAACTAAAGCCTGGTGTATCTGCGACAAGACCGTCTCCGATCGAGATAAGCTCTACATGTCGAGTTGTATGCTTTCCTCTTCCTAGATGGGAAGAGATTTCATTTGTTTTTAGTTCTAAATCAGGTCTTATTACATTTAACAAGGAAGACTTCCCCACACCTGATTGTCCCGCAAATACGGATATTTTATCCTTTACATAAGGAAGTAACTGTTCTACTCCTAATTCTGTCTCAGAAGAGGTTAAAATAACAGGATATCCAATTGCCTCATATTGTGCTGCAAATTCTTTCATTTTTTCCGCCTCACGGCTACTCGTCAAATCCATTTTGGTAATACAGATGACTGGATCTATTCTGTTGTATTCAATTAATACAAGAAAACGATCCAATAAAGCTGTACTAAACTCAGGCTCTACACTCGAAAATACAAGAATAGCTTGATCAACATTGGCAATTGGTGGTCTTACTAATTCATTTTTTCTTTCGCTTACTTCTAAAATATAGCCATCTGTTTCGTTTTCTGCCTGAAAAACGACTTCATCCCCTACTAAAGGGGTAATCTTATTTTTTCGAAAAACCCCTCTTCCGCGGCATTGTATTAATTGACCCTCACTTAATACATAATAAAATCCACTTAATGCTTTAATGATTTTGCCTTTGGGCATAAATATAACGCTCCTTACTACTATAGCTCTCTTTTAAAAAGTTCTAGTATGTTTCAAAAAACTATTTGAAAGAACAACAGTCTTTTAGAAAACCACCTTCTAAAAAAGCATTCCCTTTCTTTCTAAATTCAAACCACATACGAACGTCTATTAGTTTGGATAAGGAACTTCCTCATCAAGGATGACAACACTGTCAATTTGCACTCGATAATAGCCTTTTTGTCCCTCGGGAATTTGAAGATAGATTGTCTTTTTGGTATTCTCCGTAATCGTAAACGTTTCAGCAGGTTCTGTCATACTATTATTAAAATCGCCAATATAAATTCTTACTGTTTGTTCTACAGGCTTTCCATCCGGAGTCATTTCGGTTGGCTCATACGGTATCGAAATTTCTTTCATTACTTCTTTCGGTTGGACTTCTTTCTTTCCTTTAGAAAGAACAACAGAAATTTCTGTTCCTTTTTTCAAGTTAGTTCGAGCCTCTGGAGATTGGGAAATAACAAGTCCTTTTTCTACGGAATCACTATACTCTTCCGTAAATTTTACGGTCAACCCAACAGCATCAACATAATCATTTACTTCTTTTTTCGTATAATCGGATAAATCTTTTATACTAATTAACTCCACGCCTTTACTAATTGTAAACTCTAAAGATGTCTCACTTGGCACTACTTCCTCATTTGGATCAAAATTCTGATCTAATATTGTTCCTGGTTCACTATCATCGAATACCTCTATTGGATCAATATCTTTAAAATTGAAGCCTTCTGATTCTAATAGCTTCACAACATCATCATATTTCCTGCCTACATAATCACTTAAAACAACTGTTTCTTTTCCAAGGCTTTCGTAAATGACAATTTCTGTTCCTTCTCTACGTGCGCTTCCTGCACTAGGGCTTGTTTTAATAACATGACCTTTTTCTACCTCATCACTATTCAAAGTGATCGTATCTGACACTACAAATCCTTTACCCTCTAGCGTCATCTTTGCTGCATCTACTTCGAGACCGGTGACATCAGGAACTACTATATCATCAGGAGCAAGTAAATCTGGTAGTACAAAAATAACTAGCCCCATTATCAAAATCAATGCAAGAAACGTCGAAATAATAATTGCGGCTATTTTTTTACCTTTTTTCTTTTCCTTTTTCTTTTTCTCTTTCTTCTCTGGCTTTTTCGGTTTTTCGTTTACCTGCTGTTTTGCCGGGACTTCTTTCTCATTTTTATGAACAATCGTTTCATCGAAATTTTTATATAGACCATCATTTGTAATAACTGGAATTGCTTTTGTAGCTTCGTCATCAACCGGTATCGAAAACTTGGGTTCATCCATTCTTTCTTCATCAAGAGCAGTACGCAAATCCTCTGACATTTCTTCCATACTATTGTATCGATAAAAAGGATCTTTCGCAGTAGCTTTTAACACGATGTTTTCCACACTTTGCGGAATTACATCATTCCACCTTCTGACACTAGGTGTTTCGGATTGTAGATGCTTTAACGCAATGGAAACAGCGGATTCCCCTGAAAAAGGAAGTCTCCCTGTTAATAATTCGAACATCACAATCCCAAGTGAATAAATGTCTGATTTTTTATTTGCCATCCCCCCACGTGCCTGCTCTGGAGATAAATAATGAACAGAACCCAGTACAGAATTGGTTTGGGTAATACTTGTCGCACTCAATGCCATTGCAATTCCAAAATCCGTTACTTTTACATTCCCATCTTTATCTATTAATATATTATGCGGTTTAATATCCCGATGAATAATATTATTTTGATGGGCATGTGCAATTGCTGACGTTATTTGTTGCATAATCGCAATAACTGTTTCTACAGAAAGCGGTGAATGTTTATGTATATACTGCTTTAATGTATCGCCTTCCACATATTCCATAACAATATAATAGATGTCTCCTTCTTCCCCAACATCATAAATATTGACAATATTCGGATGAGCTAAGCTTGTTGCTGATTGTGCTTCGCGATGAAATCGTTTAATAAATTCTTCATCATTAACATAATCGAGTCTTAACATTTTGACAGCTACATCACGATCAAGAATCATATCATGCGCAAGATAGACGTTTGCCATTCCACCTCCGCCAACCATATCTAAAACCTTATAACGACCACTTATTCTTTTACCAATCATCATTGCACTTCACCTGCTTGATGACCATCCCCATGCTCTAATATAACAACCGTGATATTATCTTCTCCGCCATTTATATTAGCAGTTTCAATTAATGTGGAAGCTTGTTCCTCAAGTGTATTCTCTTTTTCAAGGATTTCTTTAATTTGTTGATCTGTTACTTTATTCGATAACCCATCTGAACAAATAAATATGATGTCTCCTTCTTCAAATACAATAGTCATCACATCAATATCTAATTGAGCATCTGTTCCAAGCGCTCGTAAAACGACATTTTTTCGTGGATGGTGCTCAGCAGCTTCTTTGGAAATCTGCCCCATACGAACTAATTCATTTACTAAGGAATGATCTTCTGTAATTTGTTTAAAGCCATCTTCGTTATAAAGATAGCATCTGCTGTCTCCAACATGTGCGATCGTAGCAAAATTCTCTGTACTAATCACACCAATTATCGTCGTCCCCATACCTTCACATTCTGGATGTGTAGATGCATAATCAAAGACATACTGATTTACTTTTAAAATATTCGCTTTTAACCAGTTTTCTGCTTCATCTGCCGTTTTTATTTCCTCTACCATGTTCCAAAGTTCTGTCAGTTTTTCAACAGTAAGTGAGCTTGCAACATCACCAGCACGGTGTCCGCCCATGCCATCTGCTACGATGGCAAGGCGTTGACCGCTTTTATTTCTTATAATCGCTCCACTATCCTCATTATGTTGTCTAACTTTCCCCTTATCAGTCATAAAAATTTGACTCAAAGGTGATCACCTCGTCTCTTCTTTTCTCTCCTTCGCACGAAGCTGTCCACATGCAGCATCGATATCTGAACCTTGCTCACGACGGATTGTAACATTTACTCCATGTTTCTTTAACGTTTTTTCAAATAAAAAGATTTGATCTTTCGGTGTTCTTACATAATCTCTTTCTGGTACATAGTTTACAGGAATTAAGTTGACATGACACTTTATTCCTTTGACAAGCTCTGCTAGCTCTTCTGCATGTTCTACTTGGTCATTTACATTTCCAAACAAACCATATTCAAAACTCACTCTTCTTCCTGTTTTATCAACATAATAACGGATTGCTTCGATTAGTTCAGGTAGTTTATAAGCTCTGTTAATTGGCATTAGTCTACTTCTTAACTCCGTGTTAGGCGCATGAAGGGAAACGGCAAAATTAATTTGCATATTTTGATCAGCAAATTCATAAATTTTTGGGATAATTCCACTAGTAGATACCGTGATATGTCTTGCTCCAATATTTAATGCTTGTTCATGATTAATAATTTTTAGGAAACTTAACATATTATTAAAGTTATCAAATGGTTCCCCAATTCCCATGATTACGACCGAATTAACACGCTCGTCCATTTCATCTAATGCCTGTTGTACTTTTACGACTTGAGCAACGATTTCTCCTGCTTCTAAGTTTCTTTTTAATCCACCTAAAGTAGAAGCACAAAACGTACAGCCAATTCTACAGCCTACTTGTGTTGTTACACATACAGAGTTGCCATAATCATGGCGCATTAAAACTGTTTCAATAGAGTAACCGTCATGTAATTCAAATAGAAATTTAATTGTTCCATCATTAGATGTTTGCTGTATAAGTGTGTTTAATGTCGTAATTGTAAAATTCTCTTGTAGCAATAGTCGTAAATTTTTCGATAAGTTGGACATATCTTCAAAAGAGGTTACTCTCTTTTTATAAAGCCATTCAAAAATTTGGTCGGCACGAAATGCCTTTTCATTATGCTCTGTTAACCAATCCTTTAATTCTTGCAACTGCATCGAGTAAATCGATGGAATCGTTGGTTCTTCTTTTTGTCTTCTTCTTGATGATGTTTTTACTTGTTCCATCATTGCACCTTCTTTCTTAATGCTGCAATATAAAAGCCATCAGACCCAAAATATTGCGGTAAAATCTGTAGTTCATTTCCTGTTGTATATTGTTGTAAATCTAATGGTAATCGTTCAGCAAGTGTTAAGTCTCTTTCAAACTGGACATTCTCTACCAAAAACTTTTCAACGACTTCTTCGTTTTCTGCTTTATCTATCGTACATGTACTATATACTAACAATCCACCTTTTTTTAAAAGAGAGGAAACAGAAGTTAATAGATCTAATTGGATTTTCTGTAGTCGATCGACATCTGCTTCTGTTTTCGTATATTTCATGTCCGGTTTTCTTCTCATGACGCCAAAGCCTGAACATGGGGCATCAAGCAGAATGCGGTCAAAGCTTTCTGCTTCAAGCGTACTGTCTAACTTTCTTGAATCCATTGCTTTCGTTTCAATTGTTGGCAAATCTAAACGATCAGCATTTTGCTTAATTAGCTTTACTTTATGCTCATGTAGATCAATCGAAAGGACTTTCCCTTCCTTGTTCATCTTTTCAGCAATATGCGTCGATTTACCGCCTGGTGCAGCACAAGCATCCAATACTGAATAAGGCTTGTCTACATCTAAAGCATAGGCAACAATCATCGAGCTTTCATCCTGTATCGTTAAATATCCTTTTTCAAATACAGTTGAGTGCGCTACATTCCCTCGGAGAATTTTTATTCCTTCTGGAATTACGGCACTTACTTCTACTTGGAAGCCTTCTTCTATTAAAAGCGCTAAGCATTCGTCGACAGAGATTTTTGTTGTATTTACCCTTGCTGTTTGCATTGGCGCTGTTAAGTTGATTTCGCACATTTTCCTTGCTTCTTCTAAGCCAAGCTGCTCAACCCATCTTTTGACAAGCCAATGAGGATGGCTTGTTTCAATCGAAAGTCTTTCTATATCGTCTTGAATCTCATTAAAAGACGGTAATCCTTGTCTAAGCATATTTCGCAATACAGCATTTACAAAACCACTAATTCCCTTATGGCCTCTTTTTTTAGCAATTTCAACCGCTTCGTTTATTGCAGCATGATCTGGAATACGATCCAAATAAACAATCTGATAAACAGTCATTTGCAGGAGAATATAAACCCATTCTTCTATTTTCTTTCCTTTATTAAGGAAAGGACGAAGATAATATTCAAGAGCCATTTTTCGTTGCAACGTTCCATAAACGATTTCTGTTAACAAACCGATATCTTTAGTTGGAATCTCATTTTTTTTAATCGTCGTATTTAATAATAGATTACTGTACGCTTGATTTTTTTGAATACTTTCCAGGATATCTAATGCTGCTTCCCGTACATTTTTTCTAGTTTTCTTCATTTGTAACTCCTAGTATCTCATTTACTTGCATTTTGCTGCCTGCACCTCGTAAAAATTGGCCAATATCCATTTTCTTCTTTCCTGCTGGCTGCACTTCTGTTAATTGAATATACGTACCATTTCCAGTAGCAATAACTGGTCCTAGTTCCGTAATTTCTACAATCGTTCCAGGAACAGCCTCTATTTTTTTAGCAACTTTCTTTCCAGCCCATACTTTCATCACATTCCCTTGATAAAGGGTGAAGGCTACCGGCCATGGATTTAAGCCACGAATTTTGTTATAAATTTCTTCTCCTGAAGCAGACCAATCGATTTTTTCATCCGAACGTTTCAAGTTTGGCGCAAATGTAGCCTCCTCATCATTTTGAGGAATCGACGTAATTTCTCCTGCTAACAGTTTAGGCAAAGTTGCCGATAATAAATCACTTCCGACCCTACTTAATTTATCGTGAAGTGTTCCAACTGTATCATCTTCCGTAATTTCTACTTCTGCTACTGAAATAATATCACCGGCATCTAATTTCTCTGCCATATACATAATTGTAATACCTGTTTTTTCTTTTCCCTGGAGAATACTATAATGGATTGGTGCTCCACCTCTTAATTCTGGAAGTAATGAAGCATGCACATTTACACATCCAAATTTCGGTGCATCCAATAGTTCTTTCGGTAGAATTTGACCAAAAGCAGCCGTTACGATAATATCTGGGTTAAGCGAGATAATTGTTTTCAGCTCTTCTGATTGGCGAATTTTCTCTGGTTGATAGACTGGAATATTATATTTTAGAGCTTCCACCTTTACTGGAGGGGGAGTGAGTACTTTTTTTCTGCCAACAGGTCGATCTGGCTGTGTAACCACCGCAATTACATCATACTTTTCTTCTATTAATCTTTGTAATACCGGAACGGAAAAATCAGGCGTTCCCATAAATACTACTTTAGTCATTTGTTTCCACTCCTTCTAGCTCATCTTCCTCTAAATAACGAATCACTTTTGAAGTAAATAGTACTCCATCTAAGTGATCCATTTCATGTAAAATAGCACGCGCTAAATATTCTTCTGCTTCTATTATATATTTTTTTCCTTTTCTATTTTGAGCCTCTACTTTAATGGAAAAAGGTCTTTCGACATCTCCAAATAATCCTGGGAAGCTTAAACACCCTTCAGGTCCTACTTGCGAGCCGTTTACTTCTAATAGTTTTGGGTTAATTAATTCCAGTGTACCCATTTCGTCATCAATATCTACTACTGCAATTTGTTTTGAGATACCGATTTGCGGAGCGGCAAGCCCTACTCCATCAAATTCAATCATTGTCTCATACATATCATTTAATAGTTTTGCTAATTTTTTATCAAAGACTGTAACTTCCTCGCACGGTGTTTCTAATACCGGATCTGGAAACATTACAATTTGTTTTACTGCCACATTATTTCCTCCAAACGTTAAGAGCGATAGCCGGTTAAATTTGTATTTTAAACGAAGACAACTTTTTTAATATTATTTAAATAAAGTTCGTCCAAACAGCCTATACTAAAACTCATTCTTTTTGTATTTTATCAAACTCTGATACAAAATAGCTATGTATTCCTTTTGGAAATTAATAAGTTCGTTTATTTATATTTGGGTTAACAAAATAAAAACCCATGTCAGGAAACTCAGGATAACTTTAAACCATCCATCATTTTCGCTGTCATGAGCCTTGAACATTTTAACATATTACTTTCCAAAAAGAAAGGAACGGTTCCCCGCTCCCTAACTTGATTATAGTAACTAACGAAACATTTACCCCTTAATCGCCAATCGATCTGGAAAGAACAGATTATTCAGCTCTTTAATCTTTGCTAAATCGCATTTTGGAACACGATTATACGTTAGAATACCATTAATCTCTTGTTCAACATCTGTTAGCTGTGTATAGCAATAGCCCCATAGTCCTTTTGATTGGAAAATTGCTTCCATGATTTTGCGGTATTCGGTTACATAATCTTCTGCGTTCTCCACAGAAGTGTACCCCCAACCGCTTTGATCGCCCATTTTAAATGCGATGCCTCCAAATTCTGTTAACAGAATTGGTTCTCCTTGATGGGAGTGATTTTCTGCATACACTTCCCATTTACTATGGGCATGGGTAAGTAAATTTTCAACAGTTGAAATAGATTCCTTGAAATATTGATATTTTACCATTTCATCTGCATTTCCATGACCGTAATTATGAATCGCACAAATATCTGTAACCGTCGCTTCCCATCCGTCATTGGAGATTACTAGACGTGTCCCATCAATTGCATGGAGCATATGATACATGGTCGTTGAAAAGTGCTGCTGTGTTTTATCATAATGAATATCTGGAATACCCCAGCTTTCGTTTAGTGGCACCCAAGTGATAATGGACGGATGATTATAATCTCGTTCCACAATTTCCATCCATTCCTTCATTAATCTTGTTGCGGCTTCCTTTGTATAAACAGGAGCTGATGCACATTCTCCCCAGACTAGAAAGCCTAATGTATCTGCATAATGTAAGAAAAGAGGATCTTCTGTTTTTTGATGTTTTCTACATCCGTTAAATCCCATTTCTTTCGCTAATTCGATATCTTTTTGATAATCTTCTGCTCTCGGCGCTGTTAAAAGTCCCTCTGGCCAATATCCTTGGTCCAGCACAAGTTTCTGATAATACGGTTTATTATTTAAATAGACCATTCCATTTTCGGTATGAATTTTCCGATAGCCGAAATAGGATTCCACTTTATCTAAAACTGTTCCACTTTCATCACAGAGCTCGATGGAAACATCAAATAAATTTGGATGTTCTGGTGACCAAGTATAACCGCCGTCATGGAAATTCGTACGGAAAATTTTATTTTGGATAATGTCAACTGCTCGTTTTTCGGCAATATTATTCATTTTAATTCGATCTTCTGCGATTAAAGTATTCTTAAACATCATTTTGTAGTTCACATAATAATTAGCTTTTGAAACTTCTGTATCTTTATTTAAAGCAAAATCTATCCATACGACACCGTGATCAAGATCAGATGTAAATCGAACTTTTTCAATATGTTCTTTATTTACTTGTTCCACCCATACAGTTTGCCAAATTCCTGTAGAATTCGTATACCAAATTGCTCGTGGCTCATCTTCCCAAAACTGTTTGCCACGTGGGATTGTTTCATCTTTTAAAGGGTCATAGACCTTAACGGTAATACTTTGTTTTTCTTCTGCTAAATAATTCGAAATATCAAATGAAAACGAAGTATGTCCGCCTTCATGGTCTCCCACGAATTGCCCGTTCACATAAACCTTGCAATAGTAGTCTACCGCACCAAAATGCAAGATCGTTCTTTTACCAGGATCATTGGGGATAACTACTTCTTTCTTATACCATACATATTCATGAACCGCTCTTTCCCCAATCCCACTTAACGCAGATTGGTAAACAAACGGTACTTGAATTTCTTTATCTAGTGTTTCTTTATTAAAATACTGCTCTTTTTCTCCAACATTCTCATCATCAAATTGAAATTGCCATGTTCCATTTAAGTTAATCCACTGATCACGCACGAACTGAGGGCGCGGATATTCTTGTCTCGTCATCTTATACACTCCTATGATTATAATCTTCGGGTATTTACTTGTCTTACTCTCTCAACGGAAACTTTTGGTTTTCTATCGATTGTAAGCAAGCCGTTTACTTCTTGTTGTACATCGGTTAGTTGTGTATAACAATAACCACATACATATTCTAAATCTTGAACAGCATGATGGATATCTTCAAAACGTTTAAAAAACGCTTCTTCATCCTTTACTTGATTCCCATAGCCCCAACCATCGTCTGTTTGAAAAGCGATTCCGCCAAATTCAGAAATAAGGATCGGCTGTCCTTTATATGGATAACCATCTGCAAAGGCATAAAAACCTTTATTAAACTGGATAGAATTAGACATTAATTTTTCGCTATCTTCATATCTGCTTGCAAGAAGTGATCCGTATTCTTCATAATCATGCAGTGTGATAATATCGGAAATAGTATGTTCCCAACCGTCATTTGTGATAACAGGGCGATTGCTATCATATGCTTTTGTTAAATGATAGATACTTTCCGTAAAAGCCTGTTGCTGCTTGTCATGATGGATATTACCAATTCCCCATGATTCATTAAATGGTACCCATGTGATCACACTTGGATGGTTGTAATTTTGCTTCACAATTTCCAACCATTCATGGGTAAAATTACGAACTGCTTTGTCACTAAATCCAAACGTTGAACCAACTTCTAGCCAGACAAGAAGGCCTTTTTTATCTGCTAAATATAAAAATCTGCTGTCCTCTACTTTTTGGTGCTTTCGAACTCCGTTATATCCCAATTCTAATACTTTATCGATATCTTCTTCTAACGCCGCAACACTTGGTGGTGTTAAATCCGATTCTTCCCAGTAGCCTTGGTCTAAAATTAAGCGTTGATATAGCTCTCTATTATTAAGAAGGATTCTATTTCCTTCAATGGATATCTTACGCATTCCAAAATAGGATTGAACTTCATCAAGTAATACATCTTGATGGTACAATTTAAGAGTCAGGTCATATAGATTCGGATTTTCTGGACTCCAAGCCTTCATTGTCCATGGATCTAGTCTTTCTAATACACTTCCTTTAAGTGAAGCAGCATTATCAACTATATTAGCAGTTAATTCATTAATCACTTTGCCATTAAATTGGATAGTTGCCACTACTTTATATCCTTCTGCTGTAAGCGGGATATCTATTGTTTCTACTTCAATCACAACTTCTTGCTCATCAAATAATGGCGTTATTTTCGCATGATTTAAGTGAGCTTCATTTACATATTCCAACCAAACGGACTTCCATATTCCCGTTGTTTGAACATACCAGCAGCCAAAATTCTCATCATGCCAGCGTTGTTTTCCTCTCGGTTGTGCACAATCCTTTGAATCTTTGACTTTAACAGTCAGTTTATTCTCGCCAGTTGTCACATAGTCAGCTACATCTACGGAAAAACCATGGTAACCTCCTTGATGGATGGTTACGAGATTACCATTTACATAGATAAATGCCTCATAATCTACTCCTTCAAAATGGACAATCGGATGTTTTTTAGCATCATCGATTATAATCGTTCTTTCATACCACACCGTTTCGTGGTGTTCTTGTTGATTAATGCCACTTGCTTTCGTTTCGTAAGTGAACGGTACATTTATGGTTGTGCTCTCTGGAAAAGATGCATACCATCTCTCTTTCTCTCCTACTTTATTATCATCAAAAGCAAATTTCCATTCTCCGTCTAAAGAAACCCATTCCGCTCTGTGGAATTGAGGATTTGGATGCAATTCATTCATTAATTTATACCTCCGACTCTTTCATTTTTGTCATATTTAATTTTCGAATACCTTTATTTTTTGCTAAAACTAAGATACCTGCTGACATACATAAAACTAAACTGATAATATCCATGATAATATAGGATAGCGTTCCACATACGAACAGCCACACTGCAACCTTCACATGGACTTGATCATCTATCATATATTTCTTTGCACAAACTAAATTAATTAACCCCAAACCAATTAACAGGGCGCCAAACATACCTATAAATATATAGATACTTCCAACATAAGATTCCATCGCTTTCATATAAGCAAAACCAGCGTCTTCAACAAGCTTTGCACCTTCGACCTTTTTTAATGTTCCATAAAGTAAGATCGTAAAAAGACCATCGATGATTTGCCATATCCCTACTATTCTTACTAAATTTCTTTCTAGCTTTCTATTCATTATCCTTTCACCCCAGCGGATAGGGACATAGATTCTAAGAAATATTTCTGTGCAAATAGATACAAGATAAAGGTTGGAATAATCGCAACCAATGCTCCTGCCATTAATAAGGTTGGTTGTGCTTGATACATCCCTTGTAATAACTGAAGACCTGGTGTAATTGGCATCTTATCTATATCATTAAATACAATGGATGGCCATAAGAAATCGTTCCATGATCCCGTAAAGGAAAATAGGGAAACAACTAAGAGAACTGGTTTAATCAATGGTAAAATTACTTTTCCTAAAATTTGAAAATCATTTGCACCATCCATACGGGCTGCTTCATCAAATTCGAGCGGAATATTATTCATAAATTGTCTTACTAGAAAGATATTAAATACACCTGCTGCTCCAGGAACTATCATGGCAATCGGTGAATTTACCCAACCAAGGACATCGATGATTTTATAAAGAGGAATAAGATTTACTACTCCTGGAAACATCATCGTTGCCATTAAAAAGGCAAACAATCCATGTTTCCCTTTAAAATTCAATCTACTAAAAGCGAAAGCAGATAATGTAACAACAATTAAAACTAATAATGTATGTGATAGGGAAATAACAAGTGAGTTTGTAAACCAGCGAATCAATGGTGTACTTGCATTATCAACTAATAATGTTGTGTAATTTGTAAGCACCCATTCAATCGGAAGAAATTTAAATCCCACTGTTTGTAGTTCTATTTCTGATTTAAAGGAGGTTACAACTCCCCATAATAAAGGAATAATCCAAATCACAGCCATGATAAGCAAAAAGGCAAACGCGATTATTTTAGGTATTGGATTGCTTCTTTTACTGTTCATACTCTTCCTCCTCTAATTAATTCTTTCTCTCTCTTAAGAAAAAGAATTGTAATGATGCAACAACCATTATACAAAGTCCAAGAATAACAGCCATTGCAGACGAGATCCCAGCAATCGATTGACCTGAACCAAAGGCATTTTGCTGAATATCCATTAATAACACTCTCGTTGAGTCTGTTGGACCACCACCAGTTAACATTAATGGCTGACCATAGACGTTAAATTGAGCAATCGTTGTGATTACAACCGTATAAAGAAGTTGCCCTTTAATACTCGGAAGGGTAATCTTAATAAATTTCTGGAAAGAAGAAGCGCCATCAATATCTGCTGCTTCATAATAATCTTTCGGAATTCCGTTCAATGCCGCTTGGTAAATAATCATATTTCCACCAATCGTCCACCAAACTGTTACAGCTACTAGCGCAATCCATGCATATGGCTGTGTACCAGTCCAAACTGTTTCAAGATTGAAAATATTATTAATTGGACCATATGTTACATTAAACATAAGTCCCCAGATTATGATGACTGCAGAAATCGCGAATAACGATGGTAAATAGAATAAAGACTGAAATACTTTCCATAGAGTTGGTTTTGTATTTAATGCTGCTGCAAGAAGCAGAGGTACAATAATACAAAATGGGACGGTAAATAGAACAAATAAAAAGGTGTTTTTTAAACCATTATGAAGTTGTTCATAAAAGACGGAATCAGATTGAAGTAATAATTCTTTATAATTATCCAATCCAACAAAGGTCGGGGAACTAATCAAATCCCATTCTGTAAAAGAAATATAGATTCCAAAAAAGATTGGAATCAGAAAAAACACTCCAAAAATGATCAAATGAGGTGCTAAAAATAGCCATGGTGCAAAGGAGGTATTCCTAGACTTTTTTATATTCATTTGTTTCACATTTTTCGTAGCGGGAACCGTTTCCATACGCCCTACTTCCTTTCCTCTTGCTTCTATTAGAATAAGATTCGTAGATCTTATACATTTTAAGGTTACAGCCCAAATACATAAGTTTACCTACTAGCAATTTTGGTTTCTGTATTTAGGCTGCCTTACTATGCTTTATTGATTTGGCTGTTTTATTAAAGATTGTTGAGATCACCCATAACCAAAATATACTTCACTTTCATTGGGGTCTCACCTGACTCGCTAATCCCCGTGGCGTCTTCAGGTGTTTTAGTATCTTTTAAAACAGCCATTGATTTCTAGCATCAAAACTGAAAGAAAATACTTTCATTTTCGCTTAAAATTATTTATTCGTATTATCTTTTGCTACCTTAGCAGATATTTCTTTTTCCATATCCTCTAACGCTTTATCTGTTTCTGCTTTTGAGAAAACAACATCGCCAGCTTTAGAATCAAGTAATTCAGAAACATAGCCATTGTATTTGTAGTCAAAGATTTTTAATGTTGCTTGCTGTTCTGGTGTTGCTAAGAAGAATGATTGTGGCATTGCTTTATATTCTTCATTTTCTAAAAGAGAAAGTGTTGCTGGATTTTGTCCGGATTTTGCCCATTCCATTGAGTTATCACGAACCCAGTCTAAAAACTCAACGACACCTTTTTCTTTTTCATCGCTTCGAGAATCATCTTTCAACATGACAAATTGGTGAGAGGAAGACCAGTTCACTGCTTTAGATAAGTCATCTGATAATTGAGGAGCATTTGTTAATCCCCAATTTACCTTTGACTCTTTAATTTGGTTTTGCATCCAAATTCCTTCAGGAAGAAAAACAACTTTTCCAGTTAAGAACATTTGTGTTGGATCTTCTCCATCCTTTGTTGTATAACCAGCCTTCACATAATCTCTCCACAGATTAAAAGTATCTTTCGCTGCTTGGTTAACTAAAGTTGGTTGAATGCCATCTTCTGTTAACTCCCCACCATTTTGTGCATATAGTGACAAGAAGTTAGGTTTTAGCCATGTTACCCCTAATGTTCTAATTTTATCTTTTTGTGCTTTCTCTCCAACTTGCTTAATCTCATCAAATGTTACAATATTATCATCCAATGCTGTTGGCAAATATTTATCTACTAAGTCTTTGTTGTAGTAAAGTCCGAATGTATGAATATCTAACGGAATACTATAACGCTCTGAATCTAGTTCTCCAATCTTCCAAGCCTCTGCTACATAATTATCTCCATTAATTTCTGGAAAATCTGTGAGCAATTCATTATAAGATGTTAACATATCATTATCTTTGAACTGTTTAATTCGCTCTGCATGGACAATTGTTAAATCTGGAATATTCTTTTTAGAGTTTACAATCGTTGGAATCTTTGTATACATGTCCCCTTCTTTTAAAGAAACGTTTTTGATTTTGTACTCAGGATTCGTTTTATTATATTCGTTTACCATAGCCTGCATGTTTTTCCCATCTGGCCCTGTGAATGGATTCCAAAACGTAATTTCATTTTTGGCACTGCTACTAGCTTCTGAATCTCCACAGCCTGCTAAAATACCAATCGACAGTCCGATTACTCCAACATACTTCCAAAGCTTTCTCTTTGCCCCCACAATAATTCCTCCTTTTTATTTAACTCATCACACAATCAAATTCTTTAACCAAAAAGTTAAAGATTATTAAATAAAGCACTTTACACTATTAATTTAACAACATAGGAAAGCGTTGTCAATCTTATTTTAACAATATTTTTTGTGTTTTCTATTGTGGTTAAACACTATGAATGCTAAAATAAGTAGGCAAGCTAATGTTTAACTATAAAGTTAAAGGAGATACCTATGCAAATTCAAATTTCAAAAGATTATTTTCATATTTATCAAGCACTTGCTAGTGAAACAAGAATTGAAATCATTGAAATTCTCTCTAAAAACAACATGAATATATCCGATTTAGCTAGACATTTAGGCATAAGTGCCGCCATTGTTACACGCCATATTCAAAAGCTAGAAGAAGCTGGTATCGTAAAATCAGAAAGAGCTCCTGGAAAATCAGGTCTACAAAAAATTGTCTATTTAGCAATAGATAATATTGAAATCCATTTTCCGCGAAAAATATTTAAAGAATATTTACTTCATCTTACTGATTTAAAAATTGGCCATTATACTGATTTCTCTGCAAAACCGACTTGTGGAATCGCAACTGAAAAAGAAATAATCGGAAAAGCAGATGATCCTAAATATTTTATGGATGCTCAAAGAGTGGATGCACAGCTCTTATGGTTATCACAAGGATATGTAGAATACAAAATACCTAACTTACTTGGACCAAATCAAATCCCAGAAATGGTCGAGATTAGTCTAGAGCTCGCTTCAGAGTTTCCGATTTCCAATAACGTATGGCCCAGTGACATCACTTTTTACTTAAATAAGGTCAAGCTCGGCACTTACACCGTACCTGGGAATTTCTCAGATGTGCGAGGTCGCTATACCCCAAAATGGTGGAATGATAAATTTAGTCAATATGGTCTCTTAAAAACGATTCGGGTAAATAAAATGGATACAGGAATTGATGGGGAACCGTTCTCTAGTGTAACTATCAATGATTTACAGCTAGAAAACTCGCCATTTCTATCATTAAAAATTGCTGTGGAAGAAGATTCAGAAAGAGTCGGAGGCTTAACTTTATTCGGGGAACACTTCGGTAATCATAAGCAAAATATACAGATTGGGATTTATTATTTGGAGAAGGAAAATTAATATGTGCAAAATAAAAAGAAATGACAGTTTCTAATTTGTCATTTCTTTTTATATTTTTGTTGTGCTCATCAAGTTATAGTAAAAGTAAGTCCGTTTCATAACAAAATACCTACATCAAAATAAACGGATTAACATCAATCGAGATTTGCAGGCCGTTTGTGCTTATTTCTGTTTGGTAATGATCTAAAATTGATTTTAAAACTTCTTCCAAGTTTGGTTCTTGTTTATACTTTATTAGGCATTGATAGCGATATTTATTTTTTATTCTTGCGATTGGTGAAGCGACTGGTCCTAAAATAACCGTTTGTGGTGATAATCTATTTCTGACGATTTGCGTGATTTTTTCCGAGACACCGACTACTTTCATTAGCTCTTCATGACTAATCGTAATCATGGTAAGAAAATAGTATGGCGGATAGGCATGTTGGCGGCGAATCATCATCTCCGTCTCATAGAACCGGTCATAGTTCTGTTCGCTCGCAAGCTCAATACTATAATGCTCTGGTGTATAGGTTTGAAATATAACTTCCCCTTGCAATTCATGCCTGCCTGCTCTTCCGCTAACCTGTGTGAGCAATTGAAAGGTTTTTTCAGACGATCTGAAATCAGGCAAATGGAGCATCGTATCTGCTGACAGTACGCCAACTAGCGTAATTCTTGGAAAATCTAGTCCTTTAGCAATCATTTGCGTGCCTAATAGAATATCCGCTTCTCCATCTTGGAATTTTTGCAGCAGCTTTTCATGGGCTCCCTTTCGACTAGTTGTATCCACATCCATGCGAATAACCCTTGCTTCTGGGAGGATTTTCGTAAGCTCTTCCTCTACCTTTTGAGTACCTGTGCCAAAATAACGGATATGCTCACTGCTACATTCCGGACACTGCGTCGGCGTATACGTTTCATAGCCACAGTAATGACACTTCATCTGATTTTGAAAACGGTGGTAGGTTAAGCTTATATCACAATTCGGGCATTTAACCACATACCCACAGTCACGGCACATAACAAAAGACGAGTGTCCTCGCTTATTTAAAAACAATACCGTTTGCTCTTTCTTTTCTAGGCGATCTTTTAATTTTTCCAGCAACACTTCGGAAAACATGGAGCGATTGCCACCTCTTAGTTCTTCGCGCATATCAATAATTTCCACGCTTGGGAGAGCCTGATTATTCATTCGATTCGGTAATGACAGTAATGTATACACCCCTTTTTGCGCTCTCGCAAAGCTTTCTAATGAAGGAGTCGCACTACCTAAAATGATTGGACAGCCATGCTTTTTCCCTCTTTCAATCGCAACGTCTTTTGCATGGTAACGGGGATTTTCCTCTTGTTTATACGTCATTTCATGTTCTTCATCAATAATGATTATGCCAAGATTCGTAAATGGCGCAAAAATTGCGGATCTCGCTCCCACAACCACTTTTACTTCATTTCTTTGAATTTTGCGCCACTCATCATATTTTTCACCCACCGATAAGCCGCTATGAAGAACGGCCACTTGCTCACCAAAGCGACCTTTAAAGCGATTGACCATCTGTGGAGTCAGAGCAATTTCTGGAACAAGTACAATCGCTTCCTCTCCCTTTGCCAAAACTTTATCAATCGACTGCAAATAAACCTCTGTCTTTCCACTGCCAGTTACCCCATATAAGAGAAACACTTCATGGCGATCCTCTTTGACCGCCTGATGGATAGGTGCAAGAACTTTTGCTTGATCATCCGTTAAAGGCAGGGCATATGTTTTTTCAAACTCACGCTCTTGATAAGGATCTCGATAAACCTCCTTGTCCATTTCACCGAGAAGGCCTTTTTCGACTAATCCTTTTATAGCAGCTGTAGAAATATTTAATTTCGTTAAAAGCTGTTTTTGTTCAATTGGTTCTGGATGCTTACTAAAATATACAAGCAATTCTTTTTGTTTTTTAGCATTTTTATTTAACGATTCTTCGTAATTGGTTAATTCCGATTCCGTTAAAAGAGGATAAATATGTTTTACCTTCTTCTTCTGGCCTCTTGATTGAACCTCATAGGAAACCTCTATTGTTCCTTTCTTTACTTCCTTTTGCAAAGCAGAAAGAGACACATTCTTTAGAGCTTCCTCCCACACTACTTCTTCCGCATTATTAAAAAGAGCAGCTACCCCTTCTGCCATGTCTTGTTCTTTCCCTATTACTTTTTTTACCTTGCGTTCATATTTAGCCTTTAACGCTGGCGGCAGCATCGCTTGAAAAGCGGAAATCTTGTAGCATAGGGTAGAATGAGACAACCAATCAGCGAGGGATAGAAGTTCATTATTTAAAACAGGAACTAAATCCATCGGTTCGATTACCTTTTTCAGCGATTTAAAACTAGATGTTCCCTCCAAGCTTTCCACAAAGCCTTGTACTTTTCTAGGACCAAATGGAACAATAACGCGCATCCCCGGTTGAATAACATCTTCCAATTCTTCTGGAATTAAATAATCAAAGGGCCTGTCCGTTTGTTTTGCTGGAACATCGACAATTACTTTGGCTACCGTCATTTTTGAACAGCTTCTTTCAGTAACATAGCTTGTTCCAATATTTTTTCCGCTACCTCATCCTTAGAAAGAAGGGGTAACTCGATAGAAGTTCCATCTCTCTTATACATAGTCACAAGATTCGTATCTGTTCCAAAGCCAGAATCCTGTCTATTTACATTATTAGCAACGATCATATCTGCGTTTTTGCGCTGTAATTTATCCATTGCATATTCAGCCATATTTTGTGTTTCCGCCGCAAATCCGATCAAAATTTGCTGTTCTTTTCTTTTTCCAAGTTCAGACAAAATATCCTTTGTCCGTGTAAATTCGATTGTTTCTGGACCATTTTGTTTTTTTACTTTATGGTCATATACAATTGTTGGTCTATAATCACTAACCGCAGCCGTTTTAATGATAATATCGGCTTTCTCACTATAATTCATTACAGCATCGTACATCTCTTCCGCACTTTCGACTGAAATAACCTGAGCACTTTTTGGTGGAGTAAGATTTGTTGGCCCAGATACTAAAATAACATTTGCGCCATAAGCGATTGCCATCTTCGCAATACTATATCCCATTTTTCCAGAGGAGTGGTTGGAAATAAAACGAACAGGATCAATTTTTTCGCGAGTTGGTCCAGCAGTCACGAGAACGGTTGTACCTGCAAGGATATTTTTTTTCCGAGAAAAATAGTCCTCCATATGCTGAACAATCATTTCTGGTTCTTCCAATCTTCCTTTTCCTACATACCCGCATGCTAAATAGCCTTCACCTGGATTGATAAATCGATAACCATAGTCATGAAGCGTGTTAATATTTTTGATAACTGCAGGATGATCATACATATGTACATTCATTGCTGGAGCAATCCAAACATCACTTGTTGCTGCAAGCAAAGTTGTTGTGATCATATTATCCGCAATACCGTTTGCAAGCTTTCCAATTACATTTACCGTTGCCGGTGCGACTAAAATTAAATCTGCCCA
>Ga0209463_1000664_pt1 | contig 24203 bp, 21 predicted proteins | sample AgamicMgSfrz_FD_187169 | JGI IMG/M metagenome (GOLD analysis project Ga0209463, IMG submission 187169) | Agave microbial communities from Guanajuato, Mexico - Mg.Sf.rz (SPAdes) (version 2) | ecosystem: Host-associated > Plants > Phyllosphere > Phylloplane/Leaf | place: Guanajuato, Mexico... | reverse complement strand
AAGCTGGGTTATCTCTCTTTTGCAAATGACACTCTATCAGCTCGTTTTCCTAGACCGAATTCCAGATCATGCAGCCATTAACGAGGCAGTTGAAATAGCGAAAAGAAGAGGACATAAAGGAATAGCCGGGCTTGTAAATGGCGTTCTGCGCAATGTCCAAAGAAAAGGGCTTCCTTCTTTTGATTCAATTAAAGACCCTGCACAAAGGCTCTCCATCGAGATGAGCCATCCATTGTGGCTTGTCAAACGCTGGATAGACCAGCTTGGCTTTGAAGAAACGAAAAAAATGTGTGAAATTAATTTGACTGCGCCTGTGCAAACAGCGAGAGTCAATACAACAAGAACGACTGTTAGTGAGTGTTTGCGCAGCCTAGAGCAGGAAGGTTATCAAGTTGCTGCAAGCGACATTATACCAGAAGGCATCCAAGGCCTTAAAGGCAATCTGGCTAATTCTGAATGCTTTAAGGAAGGTTTGTTGACAATTCAAGATGAGAGCTCTATGATTGTTGCTTATGCCCTTAATGTGGAGGGAGACGAAACAGTCTTGGATGCATGTGCTGCACCAGGAGGAAAGTCGACTCATATTGCCGAGAAACTTCATAAGGGAGGCAATGTGCTATCTGTTGATTTGCATGAGCATAAAGTGAAGCTTATCCAGCAAAATGCAAAAAGGCTCCAACTGGACAATATTAACACAAAAGCAATGGACAGCCGCCGTCTGCCTGAAGAACTCGCGAAAGAATCCTTTGACAGAATTCTCCTTGATGCCCCTTGTTCCGGTTTTGGGGTAATGAGGAGAAAACCAGATATTAAATACGCTAAGAAGGAAGAGGATGTCGGCCGTCTTCATACAATTCAGCTACAGCTGCTTGAATCATTATCTCCGCTGCTGAAAAAAGGCGGGACAATGGTATACAGTACTTGTACAGTTGACTCGGCCGAAAATGAAGCAGTATTGGAACAATTTTTAAAAGAAAATGATCAATTCGAAAAAGATACAAGTTTAGTGGAGCGATTGCCAGCATCGATTCAAAAATATGCAAACGGGCATGAGCTTCAGGTATTACCACAATATTTTGGCTCTGACGGCTTTTATATTGCGGCATTAAGAAAGAAGGTGCAATAAAATGGAACAAGTTAAATCATCAAGAAAAAAACAAACAGCAGAACCAACAATCCCATCTATATACTCTTTGCAGCTCGATGAGCTGAAAGGCTGGTTAAAGGATCATAACGAACCAGCGTTCAGAGCAGATCAAATATTTGAATGGCTTTATAAAAAAAGGGTTACTTCCTTTGAAGATATGTCTAACCTATCAAAAAATCTTCGCCTGCTTTTACAGGAGAATTTTACAATTACAACGTTAAAAACGATAATTGAACAAACATCCAGTGACGGTACTATTAAATTTTTATTTGAACTTCATGATGGATATTCCATTGAAACAGTTTTAATGAGACATGATTATGGTAATTCTGTATGTGTAACGACACAAGTCGGTTGCCGTATTGGCTGCACATTCTGTGCTTCTACCCTTGGCGGATTAAAAAGAAACCTTGAAGCAGGAGAAATCGTCGCTCAAGTCGTAAAAGTTCAGCAAGCCCTTGATAAATTGGATGAGCGTGTAAGCTCTGTCGTAATTATGGGAATCGGTGAGCCTTTTGATAACTTCAACAGCATGCTCAGCTTCTTAAAAATTATAAACCATGATAAGGCGTTGAATATCGGTGCTAGACATATCACAGTTTCGACAAGTGGTATAATCCCGAAAATCTATGAATTTGCAGATCAAAACATGCAAATAAACTTTGCGGTTTCTCTGCATGCTCCAAATACGGAAATCAGAAGCAGATTAATGCCGATTAACAGAGCATACAAGCTTCCTGATTTAATGGATGCTATCCGTTACTATGTTGATAAAACAGGACGAAGAGTAAGCTTTGAATATGGTTTATTCGGAAATGTAAATGATCAGGTAGAACATGCAGAAGAATTGGCTAAACTTGTAAAAGGTGTTAAATGCCACGTGAATCTAATTCCTGTAAACTATGTTCCAGAACGTGATTATGTTCGTACACCAAAAGATCAAATCTTCCTGTTCGAGAAAACGTTAAAAGACCGTGGTGTAAATGTAACTATCCGCAGAGAACAAGGTTCAGACATAGATGCAGCTTGCGGTCAGCTTCGCGCGAAGGAGAGACAAGAAGAGACGAGGTGATAACTTTTGAGTCAAATATTCATGACAGATAAAGGAAAAGTCAGACAGCATAATGAAGATAGTGGAGCAATATGCTTTAACCAAGCCGGACAGCGCCTTGCCATCGTAGCCGATGGTATGGGCGGCCACCGTGCCGGTGATGTTGCCAGCCGTTTAACTGTTGAACATCTTGCTGGTTTTTGGGAGAAAGCCGAAGCGATCATGACTGCAGACGCAGCTGAAAGCTGGTTGAAATCTCATATTCTTGAAGTTAATCGGATTGTATTGCGTCATGCCCAAGAAAATCCAGAATGTGACGGAATGGGAACGACTATTATAGCTGTTATCAGTACAGACAGTTTTTCTACGATTGCTCATGTTGGCGATAGCCGATGCTATCTTTATAACGAGGACGGCTTTAAGCAGCTGACAGAGGATCATTCTCTTGTGAACGAACTAGTGAGGATGGGACAAATCACTAAGGAGGATGCTGAGCATCACCCGCGTAAAAATGTTGTGCTCCGTGCCCTTGGCACAGATGAGCAACTTAACATAGACTTGATCACGATTGTTTTTGAAAAAGGAGATGTTATTTTCATCTGCTCTGACGGATTGTCTAATAAAGTCGGAGACAATGAGATTAAGGAAGTGCTTGAGTCTTCCGAAACATTGGAACGAAAAGCGGAATTCTTAATTGAAACAGCCAATAAAAATGGTGGCGAAGATAATATAACAGTCATTATTCTTGAATTTTTTGACAGCAATAAAGCAGGTGAAACAAGATGATGATAGGCAAAAGGATAAGTGGCCGCTATAAAGTACTCGATATGGTTGGCGGCGGGGGAATGGCCAATGTTTATCTTGCCCATGATATGATTCTTGACCGTGATGTAGCGGTGAAGATGCTGCGTCTTGATTTTGTCAATGATGAAGAATTCATCCGTCGTTTTCACAGAGAAGCACAATCAGCCACAAGTTTAGCACATCCTAATATCGTCAGTATTTATGATGTCGGGGAAGAAGGAGACATCTACTATATTGTCATGGAATATGTGGCAGGAGACACCTTAAAACAATACATACAAAAACACTCTCCCGTGCATATTGAAACTGCATTAGATATCATGAGACAGTTGACATCTGGAATTTCTCATGCCCATCAGAACAATATTGTCCACAGGGATATAAAGCCCCATAATATATTAATTGATAACCATGGCAATGTGAAAATAACGGATTTTGGCATAGCGATGGCATTGAGTGCAACAAGCATTACCCAGACAAACTCAGTCCTCGGCTCTGTCCATTATTTATCGCCAGAACAGGCCCGAGGCGGAATGGCAAATAAAAAGTCCGATATATATTCACTGGGGATAGTCATGTTTGAGCTGCTGACAGGGAGACTGCCGTTCTCAGGAGAATCAGCTGTTTCAATTGCCTTAAAGCATCTTCAGTCAGAAACGCCTAGTGTTAGGAGATGGAACAGCGATGTTCCCCAAAGCGTTGAAAATATCGTCTTAAAAGCAACTGCCAAAGATCCATTTCATCGTTACAGCAGCATGGAAGAAATGGAAGAGGATTTGCGGACAGCACTAGACCCGGAGCGGATAAATGAACCGAAATTTCATGTTCCAGTAGACGATGAAGCAACAAAAGCAATTCCGATTATAACCGATGACCGAAGTTATCCTAATCTAGATGAAACGATTGTCCATGCGAAAGAAGAAAAGCATGATAAGGAAAAGCCGAATGAGAAGGCAAACAAAGAGAAAAAGCAAAAAAAGGAAAAAAAGCCAAAAAAGAAAGGGAAAAAGCTGACAATTGCATTAGTATCTACCTTTTTGGTTTTAGTTATTCTCGCAATACTCACAGTCACACTTTTTCCTGCAATGTATATTCCTGATGAAGTGGCTGTCCCTGATGTGGCTGGTTCGACAAAGGACGAAGCTATATCAGAAATGGAAGCGGCTGGTTTTAAGATTGGTGAAATAAAGACACTAAATGATGAAGACGTGGATGCAGGTTCTATTATACGCACAGCACCTAAAGCAGGAAATAATGCGAAAAAAGGTGCAACAATCACCCTATATGAAAGTTTAGGAAAAGAGAAATATGAACTGGATGATTATATAGGTAAGGAATATGAAGATGTTGTGAAACTGTTGGAGAAACAAGGCTTTAAAAACATCAGTAAATCAGAGGTATTTGACGAGTCACAGCCATCTGGAACTATCCTTGATCAAGACTTTGATAAAGGAGATGAAGTTGTTCCGGAAGATGCTGAGATAGAATTTACAATCAGCAAAGGAGCCCAGCTTATTAAGCTGACAGATTTGGCTGGCTATACAAAAAAAGAAGTCAATGATTATATTGATGAACAAGACTTATCGGTGACATTCACTGAGGAGTACAGTGACACTGTCGATGAAGGAAAAGCCATTTCCCAATCTCCAGCAGCGGGTACGAATGTGCGAATTGGCGCCCAAGTTTCTGTTGTGCTTTCAAAGGGTAAGGAAGAAGTACCCCCTAAAGAAGTAACACAGGAAATCACGATTCCGTTTGAACCGACTGAAATGACGGAAGACGGACAGCCAAAACCACAAGAAGTAAAAATATATATTGGCGATTTGGAAAATAATATGACAGAGCCAATTGAAACCTTTACCATTACAGAAACGACAAAGAAGACTATTACACTTAGAATCCCAGAAGGGGAAAAAGGCTACTATCGTGTGTTTCGCGATCAAAGTGTCATTATTGATGAAGAAGTGCCATATCCAGGTTAAGGAGCGTTATAATCTATGCCAGAAGGCAAAATCATTAAAGCATTAAGCGGTTTTTATTATGTGATTAGCGATGGGAAGATTACACAATGTCGAGGCAGGGGGGTTTTTCGAAAGAATAAAGTAACCCCGCTAGTAGGCGACGAAGTTGTATTCCAGGCAGAGAATGAGACGGATGGTTATGTTTTGGAGGTAAAGGATCGTAAAAATGAACTGATTCGGCCGCCGATTGCTAATGTCGATCAGGCTATCCTTGTATTTTCAAGTGTGGAGCCGGATTTCAGTACTGCGCTGCTGGATCGGTTTCTCGCATTGGTCGAATTCAACCGAATTGATCCCATTATATGTATTACAAAGATGGATTTGACAAGTGTTGAAGGTGCAGACAGAATGAAAGAATTTGCTGCTTACTATGAGCAAGTCGGTTATAAAGTCATTCTTACTTCCTCTGAAACAGAGCAGGGCCTTGAAACACTGCTTCCTGTATTAAGCGGAAAAATATCCGTGTTTGCAGGTCAATCTGGTGTCGGAAAGTCGTCTCTTTTGAATGCTATCCGTCCAGATTTAAGTTTAAAAACAGATGAAATATCATCCCATTTAGGAAGAGGTAAACACACTACCCGCCATGTGGAGCTCATAACTGTCGAGGATGCTCTTGTAGCAGATACGCCGGGATTCAGTTCCTTAGAGTTCGAGGATGAAATGGAGCTGGAAGATTTAAATTATTGTTTCCCTGAAATAGAAAGAACTAGCTCGGATTGCAAGTTCAGAGGCTGTTTACATCTTTCTGAGCCGAAATGTGCCGTTAAGGCGGCAGTTGAAGCAGGTACAATACAAGAGTATCGCTATGAGCATTATAAAGACTTCCTGCAAGAACTCAAAGACAGGAAGCCGAAATATTAAGCAGATTAATAAAGAGCTTGGAAGTAATTCCAATGCTCTTTTTTTAGTAAAATAATATTAAATGGGAGGAAGGGAATATGGTTATTAATATAATGGCAGGCGGTCCAACTGCTTATATACCTTCACTAGAGGAATATTTTCAAGAAGAAAACAAGTGGATTGGTGTGGACAGAGGAGCATTGTATTTAGTGGAGAGGCAGCTTCCGATAACTGCATCATTCGGGGATTTTGATTCTGTAACAGAAGAAGAACGGGAACAAATCAATAATTATTCTAACGATGTGAAACTTTATAAGCCTGAAAAGGATGAAACTGATTTGGAACTTGCGATTAATTGGGCAATCAGTGAAGGAGCCGAGAAAATAAGGCTGTTTGGAGCGACAGGCGGGCGAATGGACCATACTCTTGCTAACCTGCAGCTATTACTTAAGAATTTGACAGCGAATCCCAACGTAAGCCTTGAAATAATAGATAGAAAAAATATCATTACAATTGTGAACGCTGGCAGCTATACAATTCAGAAGAAAAGTGATTTTCCATACGTATCTTTTTTTCCGTACGGATCTGAAATTATTGGTCTAACTTTAGATGGCTTTAAATATCCTTTAAAAGATAGGAATCTTCCTGTCAGCAGCACATTGTGCATCAGCAATGAAATTATTGAGGATTATGGTAATTTTTCATTTGTGAGCGGCATATTAATGGTGATAAGGAGTCATGATTAATGATGGAAAAAATATGTACTCATTTGGATTTTTTGAATAGCATGTAGTGAGTTGTAACGAGATTACGTTTTTTGCTAATGTTGAAGGAGGGACGGTATTCATGAGATTTTATACCATTAAATTGCCTAAGTTTTTAGGCGGGCTTGTCCGTGCAATGTTAGGAACATTCAAAAAAGAATAAACACCAGTATGGGAAGCATTTCTTTTTGTACAGACAACCTTTCATATTTTAATGAAAGAAGTTGTCTGTACAAAATGAACCGACTTCATTTTTAAATTTTAGACAAAAATAAAAAAGGACAGCAATATGTCCTTTTTTATTTTTTCGCATTATACGCGTTCAACTTTACCAGATTTAAGAGCTCTAGCAGATACCCAAACACGTTTAGGTTTACCGTCTACTAAAATACGAACCTTTTGAAGGTTTGCTCCCCAAGTACGCTTGTTAGCATTCATCGCATGGGAACGAGCATTACCTGTAGTTGTTTTCTTTCCTGTTACAACACATTTACGTGGCATGTATATTTCCCTCCTTATAACCAAACTCATCATAAACGAGCTTTAAAATTCATAGATAGCATTAATCCTGAGAAATATCGTAAATAGTCCTCATAAAGATACTATAATAATTTATCATACAACGCACATGATTGCAATAGCTGTATTAGAAGGTTTCAAGAAAATTTCCTTGACATGTTTTTTTAGATACAAAATCAAGGTGTATATTGTTGAAAACTAGTGAAACAATAGAAGAAAAAAGTAACTTGTTGGAGAGAGTGAATTTGTTTAATAAAAACCGCTGATTTCATAGCATTAATTTCCAAATAGTAAATGGCTGGAAAGCTTTTTATATCCAGAAATAAAAGGTTTTCAACAATAGCTTTCAAAAAGTACTATGTTATAGTAAAATGTCATTAGTCAAGGAGCAATTCCAAAGGGGGAACACTCATGTCCATTGAACTAAAAACAAATTTCGGACAAATTGATATCTCAACAGAAGTAATCACGACAATTGCAGGAGGAGCTGCTGTTGATTGTTATGGAATCGTTGGGATGGCATCAAAAAATCAAATTAAAGATGGATTAACAGATATTTTGCGAAAAGAAAACTTCACTCGCGGAGTAATCGTTCGAAAAGTAGATGATGAAGTGCATATTGATATGTATATAATTGTAAGTTACGGAACGAAAATTTCCGAGGTTGCGCACAATGTTCAATCTAAAGTGAAATATACACTCAATAAAACAGTTGGACTTGCCGTTGACTCGGTTAATATTTACGTTCAGGGAGTTCGTGTCACGAACCCGTAGTGAGGAGGAAATCTTAGTGACAATTACAGTTTTAGAAGGAAAGCGATTTGCCGAAATGGTGATCCAGGGAGCAAACCATTTATCCTCTAATGCTAATTATGTAGATGCGTTAAATGTATTCCCAGTACCTGATGGAGACACAGGAACAAACATGAACCTGTCCATGACGTCTGGTGCTAAGGAAGTTCAAAATAATATACAGTCACATATCGGTAAAGTTGGGCTGTCACTTTCAAAGGGGCTGCTAATGGGAGCCAGAGGTAATTCTGGTGTTATCCTTTCCCAATTGTTTCGCGGCTTTTCAAAATCAATTGAACAAAAAGAGAGCATCACTGCGCAGGAGTTTGCAAATGCCCTCCAGTTTGGCGTGGAGACTGCTTATAAAGCGGTGATGAAGCCGGTTGAAGGAACGATTTTGACTGTTGCGAAAGATGCGGCGAAAAAAGCAGTCCAATCAGCTGAGAAAACAGATGATATCACTACTGTTATGACAGATGTAGTTAAAGAAGCGAAAGCATCTTTAAACAGAACACCGGAACTGCTGCCGGTACTGAAAGAAGTCGGTGTTGTTGACAGTGGCGGCCAAGGGCTTGTATTTGTATACGAAGGCTTCTTATCCGTTTTGACTGGGGAAAAGCTGCCAGAGGCAACACATGAAACAGTGACTATGAATGACCTAGTCAATGCTGAGCACCATAAAAATGTACATGGTTTCATGAATACAGAGGATATCGAGTTTGGATACTGCACGGAGTTCATGGTTCGTCTTGAGGAAGATAAACTTGGAGGCAAGCCGTTCTCAGAAGATCAGTTCAGACAGGATTTAAGCAATTACGGAGATTCACTGCTTGTAATTGCAGATGATGAGGTTGTTAAGATACATATCCACTCTAATCAGCCGGGTGAAGTGCTGACGTTTGGGCAAAAGTTTGGAAATCTTATCAAGATGAAAATCGAGAATATGCGTGAACAGCACAGCAGTCTGGTTGAAGGCTCAAAGGAATCCTTTGACGCTCCTATTCCAGAGCGTGAAGAGCTAAAGGAATACGGTATTGTTACTGTATCTATGGGAAGCGGTATTGCTGACATGTTCCGCAGTATCGGGGCACATAGTGTTATTGAAGGCGGACAAACGATGAACCCTAGCACAGAGGATATCGTCAATGCTGTGAAAAAGGTTCATGCTAAAAAAGTATTCATCTTGCCAAATAACAAAAATATCATTATGGCAGCGGAACAGGCAGCGCAAGTTTTAGAGGAAGATGTTGCAGTCATCCCGTCTAAAACAGTACCGCAAGGTATGTCGGCATTGCTTGCTTTCAATCCGTCAAGTGATATGGAGTCAAATAAAAAAGGCATGATTTCAGCATTGGAGCATGTCAAAACAGGTCAGATAACGTATGCTGTCAGGGATACTACCATTGACGGACTCCAAATTGAAACAGGGGACTTCATGGGTATAGCAGATGGAAAGATTGTTGCAAAAAGCAAAAATAAAGCACAATCCGCACAAGAACTGCTGAGTACCATGATTGATGAAGATTCAGAAATATTGACTATCATTAAAGGGGAAGACGCCCTTGATGAAGAATTGGAATCAATTGTGTCCTTTGTGGAAGACAAATTTGAGGATGTTGAAATAGAAATCCATGACGGCAAACAGCCGTTGTACTCCTTTATTTTCTCTGTTGAATAAAAAACATTATGATTTTTCCCACTGTTAAAAACAGTGGTTTTTTTGTGTTTACTGAAGGAAATTGAAAAAGAAGAAAATATCGGCGTAACTTGCATAACCTATGTTATTATATTAAAAGAATTTACGTTTTTACGCGGTTAATTAACATAGATCTGTTTTATTTGATGAAAAGAGTCCGGTTAAGGGAGAGTTATTTATATGAAATATAAAAGCGTTTTTGATATTATTGGACCAGTGATGATCGGCCCGTCCAGTTCCCATACAGCAGGTGCTGCAAGAATTGGCAGAGTAGCAAGAAGCCTGTTCGAAAGACAGCCGAAATGGATCGATGTGCATTTGTATGGTTCATTTGCCGAAACATACAAGGGACATGGGACGGATGTTGCCATCGTGGGAGGAATTTTAGACTTCGATACTTTTGATGAAAGAATTAAATCATCCCTTGAATTGGCTGAGCAAAGAGGAATGAAGGTTCAGTTTCATTTAGAGGACGCTATCCCTGAACATCCGAATACTGCTAAAATCCGAGTCGGTGATGATGACGGCGAACTGGAACTTGTCGGAATTTCAATCGGCGGAGGAAAGATAGAAATTACTGAGCTGAATGGCTTTAAGCTCAAGCTTTCCGGACACCATCCAGCCATTCTTGTTGTCCATAATGACCGATTTGGAGCAATTGCGAAAGTGTCAAACGTACTGGCGAAGTATGAAATTAACATTGGGCATATGGAAGTAAGCAGGAAAGAAAAAGGGAAACTTGCCTTGATGACAATCGAGGTAGATCAAAATATAGAAGAAAAGATATTAAAAGAAATAGAAGACCTTGACGGAATGGAAAAGGTTACGAGAATTGTTGATTAAGCTAGGGGGAAGAAATATGTTTCGAAATGTAACGGAACTTGTGGAGATGGCGAACAGTCAAAATAAGCCTATCTCTGAGATTATGATTGAGCAAGAGATAGAAGTGACAGGTAAAACAAGAGAACAAGTTATTGCACAAATGGATACGAATTTAACGGTGATGGAGCAGGCAGTTGAACGGGGGCTGAATGGTGTTGTCTCTCATTCAGGTTTAACCGGCGGAGATGCAGTTCTTCTTCAGGACTATATAAATAAAGGCAACTTCCTGTCAGGAGAAGTGATACTTGACGCTGTCAGTAAAGCAGTTGCAACAAATGAAGTGAACGCGGCAATGGGGATGATCTGTGCCACGCCCACGGCAGGGTCTGCTGGGGTAGTTCCGGGAACATTATTTGCAGTGAAAAATAAACTGAATCCAACTAGAGAACAAATGCTAAACTTCTTATTCACATCGGGAGCATTTGGATTTGTTGTTGCCAACAATGCTTCAATTTCCGGTGCGGCTGGAGGCTGTCAAGCAGAGGTTGGATCAGCTTCAGGAATGGCAGCGGCAGCTATTGTGGAAATGGCAGGAGGTACTCCTGAACAAAGCGCCCATGCGATGGCGATTACGTTAAAGAACATGTTAGGACTTGTATGTGACCCTGTTGCTGGGCTCGTGGAAGTACCATGCGTTAAAAGAAATGCAATGGGTGCAGCTAATGCAATGATTGCTGCAGATATGGCGCTTGCAGGTATCACTAGCCGAATCCCGTGCGATGAAGTTATCGACGCTATGTACCGCATTGGGCAAAGTATGCCGTCGAGCTTAAGAGAAACAGCACAAGGAGGGTTGGCAGCAACACCAACTGGCCGAAGACTGGAAGCAGAGATCTTCGGTAATGCTGCAGCAGGAAAGTGAATAAGAATCTAAATCTTCCATTGGACCAGCTAAAAGGCATCGGACCTGAAACAAAAAAACAGTTAGAAGACATGCGAATTCACACCATATATGATTTGCTGGAATATTTCCCATACCGTTATGAAGACTTTCGTGTCCGTAATCCAGAAGATATGAAGCATGAAGAAAAGGTGACAGTAGAAGGGAAGGTCCATAGTGAACCTTCCCTTGTCTTTTACGGCCGCAAAAAGTCCCGATTGACTGTGAAAGTGTTAATTGGCAATGTTTTAATTAGCGCTGTGTTTTTTAATCAGCATTACTTAAAAAGCAAGTTGGCTTTAGGAGAGCTTATCACAGTAACAGGTAAATGGGATCAGCATCGGCAAACAATAACAGCTACACATCTACAAGTCGGCAGCAACCAGAAAGCCCAAGACTTTGAGCCTGTTTATACGGTAAGAGGAAGTATAACAGTTAAAGCTTTAAGGAAATACATCTCAGCAGGCCTCACACAATTCGGGCAGGATATAGAAGAAATCTTTCCTGATTCCCTTTTAGCAAAATACAAGTTAATGAGAAGGAGTGAGGCACTGCGAGTCATTCATTTTCCGCCAAACCGGGAAGAGTTGAAGCTAGCCAGAAGGCGTTTTGTTTATGAGGAATTCCTGCTCTTTCAATTGAAAATGCAGGCATTGCGGAAGCATGAGCGTGAAAACTCGCAAGGGATGAAGCAGGAATATAAGCTCGAGATGCTAATGGACTTCATTAACGGACTGCCATTTCCCCTTACTAACGCACAGAAGAGGGTTGTAAATGAGATATTAAAAGATATGAAAAGTCCTTTTCGTATGAATCGGCTCTTGCAAGGGGATGTAGGTTCCGGAAAGACCGTGGTAGCAGCAATCGTTCTATATGCTACTATTCTTGCAGGCCATCAAGGTGCACTTATGGTACCAACTGAAATTCTTGCAGAGCAGCATGCTGAATCACTGACTTCCATGTTTTCAAAAGCAGGAATCCGAGTTGCTTTATTAACAAGTTCTGTGAAAGGGAAAAAAAGAAGAGAACTGTTAAGTGAGCTAAAAGAAGGGAACATTGGCATTTTAGTAGGAACACATGCCCTTATTCAGGATGATGTTGAATTTAAATCCCTCGGTCTTGTTATCACAGATGAGCAGCACCGATTCGGGGTTGAACAACGGAGAGTACTGAGAGAAAAAGGGGAAAGTCCAGATGTGCTCTTTATGACAGCAACTCCGATTCCGCGAACTCTTGCAATTACTGCGTTTGGTGAAATGGATGTTAGTATTATTGATGAGATGCCAGCAGGGCGAAAAGCAATTGAAACATATTGGGTAAAACACGATATGCTGACACGGATTTTACAGTTCATGGAGAAAGAGCTCTCACAAGGGAGACAAGCATATGTCATTTGTCCGCTCATTGAAGAATCAGAAAAGCTGGATGTGCAAAATGCAATCGATGTGCATACAACACTAGCGACCTTTTTCCAAGGACGTTATAAGGTCGGACTTATGCATGGAAAGCTCCCGGCAGATGAAAAGGATGCGATTATGAAGGAATTTAGTGAAAATGAAACGCAAATTCTTGTCAGCACAACAGTAGTCGAGGTCGGTGTGAATGTGCCGAATGCTACATTCATGCTTATTTACGATGCGGAAAGATTCGGCTTGTCACAGCTTCACCAGCTGAGAGGACGTGTCGGCAGGGGCGATGCTCAATCTTATTGTGTGCTAATTGCGGATCCGAAAACCGATGTCGGGAAAGAGCGGATGAAGATCATGACAGAAACAAACGACGGGTTTGTTTTGAGCGAGAAAGATTTGGAGCTTAGAGGTCCTGGTGACTTTTTTGGAAGAAAACAAAGCGGTGTGCCAGAATTTAAGATGGCAGATATGGTCCATGATTATCGAGTCCTTGAAACGGCTAGGAATGATGCCGCTGTCCTTGTGGAGTCGAAGGCTTTTTGGGAGTCTGAAGAATACCGCCATTTAAGGGGACTGCTTGAAAGGACTGGAGTAATGTCTGGAGAAAAATTGGATTAGTACGAGATTTAAAGAAAGGCAGGATGCAAAGTTACAGCTTGCAATCTGCCTTTTATTTATTATATACTACTATTAGTACCTAGTCTTAATAGCGCGGACGGTGTTGCAGATGAGAAGAAGCAAAAAAGAACGGCAGTCATTGTTAGTACAAACAATTAAAGAAACACCATTCATAACAGATGAAGAATTGGCGGAAAAATTTTCGGTTAGTGTGCAGACAATCAGATTAGACCGTTTAGAATTATCTATCCCTGAACTGAGGGAAAGGATAAAAACGGTTGCGAAGAAGACACTAGAAGATGAAGTGAAATCATTGCCAATTGAAGAAGTAATCGGAGAGATTATAGATGTCGAATTAGACAGCAATGCTATTTCCATGCTACAAATTATGCCAGAGCATGTTTTTAAGAGAAACGGTATTGCCAGGGGACATCATTTGTTTGCACAGGCGAATTCCTTAGCTGTAGCTTTAATTGATGACGATTTGGCTCTTACCGCTAAAGCAAATATTCACTTTACATCATCTGTCAATTTGGGTGAGCGCATTATTGCGAAAGCGAAAGTGACAAATATTGACGAGAAAAGCGGCCGAACAACAGTTGAAGTGAATAGTTATGTTCAGGCAGAACTTGTTTTTAAAGGTCATTTTGAAATGTACCGGTCAAAAAATAAATAGCTGGGAGAAATTATTATGAGAATTGCGTTAGATGCAATGGGCGGGGATAATGCACCTAAGGAAATAGTTGCTGGTGCAATAAAAGCTGTCCAAGCTTTTCCAGATATTGAAATTCTCCTTGTTGGTGACGAAAAGCAAATTAATCCCTTCTTGACGGAGAAAGAAAGAATATCAATCTTACATACTGAAGAACAAATTCTTGCTACAGATGAACCAGCACGGGCAGTGCGAAGAAAGAAAAATGCCAGTATGGTCTTATGTGCAAATGAAGTGAAAGAACAAAAAGCCGATGCTTTTATTTCAGCAGGAAATACAGGTGCATTGATGGCAACAGGCCTTTTTGTCGTTGGTAGGATAAACGGCATAGAAAGACCTGCTTTAGCACCGACACTGCCTACAATAGGCGGGGAAGGATTTTTGCTCCTTGATGTTGGTGCCAATGTAGACGCAAAACCTGAGCATCTTGTGCAATATGGCATAATGGGAAGCATATATATGGAGAAAGCCCTCGGTGTTACAAAACCTCGAGTCGGGCTTTTGAATATTGGCACAGAAGAGAAAAAAGGAAATGACCTCACTAAGAAAACCTTTGATGAGCTTAAAGGAGCACCTATCAACTTTATCGGAAATGTGGAAGCGAGGGATCTGCTTGATGGCGTTTGCGATGTTGTCGTAACAGACGGTTTCACAGGAAATATGGTGCTTAAGACAATTGAAGGAACTGCACTGTCTATGTTTAAGATGCTGAAAGAGGTAATGACAAGCAGTTTAAAGACAAAGCTTGCTGCAGGTGCTATGAAACCGGAGCTTAAAGGCTTGAAGAATAAGCTGGATTACTCCGAATACGGCGGAGCTGCCTTGTTTGGGCTTAACGCGCCTGTTATTAAAGCTCACGGATCTTCTGACAGTAATGCAATATACAATGCTATCAGACAGACGAGAGATGTCGTTAAGTCGGAAGTGATTGGCACGATTAAGACAACGGTTGAAAATGAAGGGTAATGCTATTAGCATGACCTGATGTGAAAGGAAAGATGATAATGAGTAAAATAGCTTTTATGTTTCCAGGGCAAGGCTCCCAATCAGTCGGAATGGGTAAAGATCTTGCTGCAAATTTTGAGCCGGCACGTGAAATATTTCAAAAAGCGGATGAAAGACTAGGTTTTTCGTTATCCTCGGTTATTTTTGAGGGCCCTAAAGAAGAGCTGACTTTAACCAAAAATACACAGCCTGCCTTACTGACAGCAAGCACCGCGTTACTTCAACATTTCAAACAGCATGGAATTCATGCGGATTTTGTAGCAGGACACAGCCTAGGTGAATATTCTGCTTTAGTTGCTGCTAATGTTCTTTCTTTTGAAGATGCGGTATATGCTGTCCGCAAAAGAGGAGAATACATGCAAGAAGCAGTACCTGAAGGACAAGGGGCAATGGCTGCAGTATTGGGACTTGAGCGTGGAAAGTTGACAGAGGTTACAGAAGCTGTTTCAAGTGAGGGATATGCAGTTCAGCTTGCAAACTTGAATTGTCCAGGTCAGATTGTCATTTCTGGAACAGTTAAAGGCGTGGAGATGGCTTCTGAGCAAGCAAAGGCAGCCGGAGCAAAAAGGGCGATACCATTGGAAGTAAGCGGTCCTTTCCATTCTGAGTTAATGAAGCCTGCTGCTGTAAATTTCACATCAGTGCTTGATGAACTATCAATGAATGATGCAGATATTCCAGTAATCGCAAACGTAACAGCAGCTCCCCTTTCAGCAAAGGGAGAAATTAAAAAAAAGCTAATTGAACAGCTTTATTCATCTGTTCTATGGGAGGACTCTGTTCAGAAAATGATAGAATTAGGTGTTGATACATTCGTCGAGATTGGACCAGGAAAAGTATTGGCTGGTTTAGTGAAGAAAATTGACCGTAATGTGCGCATTTATTCTGTTTATGATGAAGAAACTAGCAACAGTGTTGCAGCAGCGTTAAAAGGAGACGAATAATATGAAACTAGATGGTAAAACAGCGTTAGTGACAGGCGGTTCTAGAGGAATTGGTCGTGCGATTGCTTTAAAGCTTGCGAAAGAAGGAGCTAACGTAGCTGTCAATTATGCAGGAAGTGCAGCTCTTGCAAATGAAGTTGTTGAGGAAATAAAGCAGCTTGGCAAAGATGCGATTGCAATCCAATGCGATGTTTCAAATGGCGATTCTGTAGCTGAGATGATTAAAGAAACAATTGCCCACTTCGGAACTTTAGACATACTTGTGAACAATGCTGGTATTACAAGAGATAACCTATTGATGCGCATGAAAGAATCAGAGTGGGATGATGTTATCAACACGAACTTAAAAGGCGTGTTCCATTGTACAAAGGCTGTTTCAAGACAAATGATGAAACAAAGAAAAGGCAGAATTATCAACATCACTTCCATTGTCGGTGTGACAGGCAATCCAGGGCAAGCTAACTATGTGGCAGCGAAAGCAGGAGTTATCGGCTTAACGAAAACAACTGCTAAAGAGCTTGCGCAAAGAAATATTACTGTAAATGCCGTTGCGCCTGGATTTATTACGACAGATATGACGGATAAACTGCCGGAAGATGTGAAAAATGCGATGCTGTCTCAAATTCCCCTTACAAAATTCGGTGAGCCTGATGATATCGCTAACGCTGTTGTATTTTTAGCTTCTGATGAAAGCGGCTATATTACAGGGCAAACAATCCACATTGACGGCGGAATGTATATGTAACGTACACTAAAAATATGCTGTATTAATAAAAACACCGCAATCATGAAATACTTAAACGTAAAGTATTTTTCAGCATATTTTTGATTTGTAATAAAAAGAGCATTTATTATTTCCTTAAAATGCTCTATAATCATTGAGGGGAGGTGACAAGAATGTCAGATGTATTAGAACGCGTAACGAAAATCGTTGTTGATCGTCTAGGAGTAGAAGAGTCAGAAGTTAAGCCTGAAGCTTCTTTCAAAGATGACCTAGGAGCAGATTCTCTAGATGTAGTAGAACTTGTTATGGAACTTGAAGATGAGTTCGACATGGAGATTTCTGACGACGATGCTGAAAAGATAGTAACAGTAGGAGATGCTGTTAATTACATAGGTAATCGTTAATCCAACCAATAAAAGCTCCGTTAAATAGCGGAGCTTTTAGATTGCAAAAAAATAGGGATTCACTATTCTGTTTTATTTTATTATGTAATTAGTATCGGACTTTTGCTTGAACCATATTTTTGGCCCTGTCTTCTTAGAATAAAAACTGGTAAATGGCTGAAAGTTGGTTTAAAATAGTAAGGATTTAAATAAGCAAAGACCACATGGAAACAAGACAGCCTATCTGAAAAGAAACGGCTTGGAGAGAAAAAACTTTCCAAGTTTCTTTGCGTTTTTTATCTGTTTTACTTAAACTTATTATTGATATGTAAACTTAGTGCTAAGGTGGAGGCAAAATGCGAGGCAACGGAAAAGATAAGAGACAAATACGTCCAAATGATAAAAAATTAAAAGAATTGCAAGAGAATCTAGGAATCCAGTTTGAAAACGAAAAATTGCTGAAGCAAGCATTCACTCATTCATCATATGTGAATGAGCATCGTAGAAAGCCTCATGAAGATAATGAAAGACTCGAATTTCTAGGAGATGCAGTCTTAGAACTTACCGTTTCCCAATTTCTTTTTAAAAAATTCCCGATGATGAGCGAGGGGGAATTGACGAAGCTTCGGGCAGCGATTGTTTGTGAGCCGTCATTAGTTTCGTTTGCTAATGATCAATCGTTCGGCAAATTTGTACTGCTCGGCAAGGGAGAGGAAATGACAGGAGGGCGAGCTCGTCCAGCTCTTCTAGCGGATGTTTTTGAGGCATTTATCGGAGCACTTTACCTTGACCAAGGATTGGAACAGGTTGTTGTTTTCCTGGAAAAAGTCGTGTTTCCTAAAATTAATTCCGGTGCTTTTTCTCATGTGATGGATTTTAAGAGTCAGCTTCAGGAATATGTACAGAGAGATGCAGTCGGTACAATTTCCTATCGAATTCTGCAAGAAAAAGGTCCTGCTCATAATAGAGAATTCGTTTCTCAAGTGTTTCTTAATGAAACAGAATTAGGGACTGGAACAGGTCGTTCTAAAAAAGAGGCAGAACAGCATGCAGCACAGATGTCTTTATCCATGCTGAAAACCAAAGATGTTAAGATAGACAAAAAGTGATATAAGCATCCGAATAAAGAAAGCGAAATCACTGTTGATTCTTTGCTTTCTTATATCCAAAAACAACTAGAGATAATTGCAAAAAAGTAAAGGGGTTTAGGAGGTGAAGTAAGTGTTTTTAAAACGGTTAGATGTAATTGGTTTTAAATCATTTGCTGAACGAATTGCAGTAGATTTTGTGCCAGGTGTTACAGCTGTAGTCGGACCGAATGGAAGCGGGAAAAGCAATATTACGGATGCAATCCGCTGGGTATTGGGAGAGCAATCTGCTAAAAGCCTCAGAGGAAGTAAGATGGAGGATGTTATTTTCTCAGGCAGTGATTCAAGAAAGGCAGTGAATTTTGCCGAAGTAACACTGATACTTGAAAATGATGACCAGTTTCTCCCCCTTGACTATCATGAGGTGAGTGTAACCAGAAGGGTTTACCGCTCAGGAGAAAGCGAATATCTTATTAATAAACAATCGTGCCGGCTGAAAGATATCATTGAGTTATTCATGGACTCAGGACTTGGCAGAGAAGCCTTTTCTATAATCAGCCAAGGGAAAGTGGAAGAGATTCTTAACAGCAAAGCAGAGGAGCGCCGTTCCATTTTTGAAGAAGCTGCCGGTGTTCTTAAATATAAAACAAGAAAAAAGAAAGCAGAAGGCAAACTTGCAGAAACACAAGAGAACTTAAACAGGGTCAATGATATTCTCCACGAGCTGGAAGGGCAAGTAGAACCTTTGAAAATTCAGAGCTCAATGGCCAAGGAATACCTTGATCATAAGGAAAATCTTGAACAAATTGAAGTAGCTCTAATGGTTAATGATATAGAGGAAGCTCATGGGAAATTTGAGGAAGTTTCTGCAAAGCTGGAAGGCTATAAAGAAAAGGAAATGCAGCTCCTCTCTATGCTGCAGAGCAAGGAAGCTAAGATGGAAGAATGGAAGAACGACGTTTCTGCCTTGGATGAATCCATCAATGACCTCCAGCAAGTTCTGCTCCTTGTGAGTGAAGAGCTGGAAAAACTTGAAGGAAGAAAAGAAGTACTGAAAGAACGGAAAAAGAACGCTGTTCAAAATAGGGGCCAGCTTGAAAAAAGCAAGGAAGAGCTCGAAGTGAAAGTATCATCCTTAAAACTGCAAAAAGAGGAGCATCTTCTTTCTGTAAGTCAGCTCAAGAGCGAAGCAAAACAAATTGAAGAAAGCTTGAGAGCTAATGAAAAGAAAATGCAGCTTTATAATGTTAATCTTGAGGAAAAGATAGAGTCTCTGAAAAGTGATTATATCGAGCTGTTGAATGAGCAAGCTGCTTCTAAAAACGAAAGCAGTTACATCACCCAGCAGCTGGAAACTCAAAATCGGAAAACTTCCTTGCTTGATGAAGATAATGCAAAGTATACAACGGAAAGAACGCGTATAAATGCGGAAAAAGCACGGATTACCGCAATACTTGCTCAGTTGGAAGAAGAGTTGGCAAACAGTTCTGCTGCATATGAGCAAAAACAGCAATCAGTTGCTGACATGCAAACAAAAGTACAAAAAATAGAAAAATCGCTTTACCAGTCCTATCAGTTTATTCAACAGGCAAAATCGAGAAAAGAGATGCTTGAAGAGCTGGAGGATGACTATGCTGGCTTCTTCCAAGGCGTTAAGGAAGTTCTTAAAGCAAGAGGCAAGGCGCTTGATGGAATTCATGGCGCTGTCGCTGAATTAATGAATGTTCCAAAAGAGTACAACGTGAGTATAGAAATTGCTTTAGGGGGAAGCATGCAGCATCTAGTTGTGGAAGCAGAACAGCATGCACGCCAGGCCATTGCTTATTTAAAGAAAAATGGCTACGGCAGGGCTACGTTTTTGCCGATGAGCATTATCAAGGGCAGAAGGCTGTCTGATTCCCAGCTTCAGCTAGTGCAAGGACACCAGTCCTTTATCGGTATTGCAGCAGACTTAATCTCCTTTGATTCAAAGTATGAGAACATTATGGGAAGCCTATTAGGAAATGTCATTATTACAAAAGACCTGAAAGGCGCCAATGAAATGGCAAAGGCTCTTCAATACAAGTCAAGATTCGTTACGCTGGAAGGAGAAATTGTCAATCCTGGCGGTTCAATGACAGGTGGGGCAATCAAACAAAAATCAGCCAGCATTCTGACTCGTAAAGGTGAATTGGAAGACTTGAAGACAAAAATCTTTGAGATGGAAAAATCATCATTAAAGCTGGAGGACCAGCTTAAAAAAGGTAAAAATATCTCCCAAGAAGAAAGTGCTGGATTAGAAGAGCTAAGGTTAAAACAACAAGATATCCGTTTTTCTATTCAATCAAGTAAAGATGAATTAAAAGAGATTGAATTTGAAGAAAGGGCAATGAATGAAAAGCTGTCCCAATATGACCGTAATAAGGCAGATTATCTTGACGAACAGCAAGCGCTGAAGGACAGGAAAATGATTCTGAACGAGAAGCTTGGAGAATTTGTTCAAAAGATTCAAGAGCTTGAACAGGAAATTGCGTTATTGACAGAACAGAAAAATCAGCAGAGCCAATCAAGAGAGCATGTTGCAGAATCTATTGGCGAGCTGAGGGTTGCATTTGCAGCGAAAAAAGAGCAGCTCTCCCATGCAACAGAGAAGCTAACTCTAGTAACCTCTGACTTAGAAGAGTCAGAAGCTAAGTGGCAGCTTGTGAAGGAAGATCTCGCGCTATTAACATCTGAAATGTCAGACAGCCATTCAGGAGAAGAGCACTTAGAAGATGCTGCTGTCAAGAAACAGCAGGAAAAGACTGCCGCTATAGAGCTAATTGGCGAGCGCCGCGCAGAACGCCTCCAGTTGCAAATGCAGCTTGATGAGCTCGATTTAGATGTAAAAGAGACACGCCGCATACACCGCGGTATGGTACAAGCCTTAAAAGACGAGGAAGTCAAACTCAACAGAATTGACGTGGAGCTTGACTCAAGACTTACTAATTTAAGAGAAGAGTATATGATGACTTTCGAGGGAGCAAAGGAAGAATATCCTCTAACAATGGAATTGGAAGAAGCTCGTAAAAAAGTAAAGCTGATCAAGCTTGCGATGGAAGAACTTGGTACAGTTAACCTAGGGGCTATAGAGGAATATGAGAGAATATCCGAAAGATATGAATTCCTGCTCGAGCAAAAGACTGACCTGGTAGAAGCGAAGGATACACTTTACCAAGTAATCGATGAAATGGATGATGAAATGAAAAAACGATTCCAACAAACATTTGAAGGAATCCAATCCCATTTCGAAGGCGTGTTTCAGCGATTATTTGGTGGCGGACATGCAGCACTGCGTCTGACAAATCCAGACGATTTACTAAACACAGGTGTTGACATTGTAGCGCAACCTCCAGGGAAGAAATTGCAGAACTTAAGCCTGTTGTCAGGCGGAGAAAGAGCCTTGACTGCAATCGCCTTGTTATTTTCTATCTTGAAAGTTCGTCCTGTTCCATTCTGTATTCTTGACGAGGTGGAAGCTGCTCTTGATGAAGCGAATGTTTTCAGATTTAGCTCTTATCTGAAATCTTACAGCAAAGAGACGCAATTCATTGTTATAACACACCGAAAAGGAACAATGGAAGAAGCAGATGTCCTATATGGCGTGACGATGCAAGAGTCCGGCGTATCAAAGCTTGTTTCTGTCAGGTTAAGCGAAACAAGTGAGCTTGTTGCAACCTAATCAAATTAATAAATGAGAAAGTGGGAATCAAATGAGTTTCTTCAAAAAGCTAAAAGAAAAAATGTCTCAGCAAACAAATTCTGTCACAGATAAATTCAAGGATGGACTTGCGAAAACTAGAAGCAATTTCTCCGATAAAGTGAATGATTTAGTGTCCAGATACCGTAAAGTGGATGAGGACTTTTTTGAAGAATTAGAAGAAATCCTCATCGGAGCTGACGTCGGCTTTGAGACAGTGATGGAATTAATTGACGAGCTGAAGACCGAAGTAAAAAAAAGGAATATACAAGACCCAAGAGAAGTGCAGGCTGTTATTTCTGAGAAACTTGTATCCATCTATCAAGGTAGCGAGGAAGAATCTTCGGCCCTTAATGTTCAACAAGACGGATTGACTGTTATCCTTTTTGTCGGTGTGAATGGGGTTGGGAAAACGACAACTATCGGCAAGCTGGCTCACCGTTATAAATCAGAAGGCAAAAAGGTTGTACTGGCAGCAGGAGATACATTTCGTGCTGGTGCAATTGAGCAGCTTGAAGTGTGGGGAGAGCGTGCTGGTGTAGATGTTATTAAACAAGCAGCCGGTTCAGATCCTGCAGCAGTCATGTTCGATGCTGTACAAGCCGCAAAATCAAGAAATGCAGATATCCTCCTATGTGATACAGCTGGAAGACTGCAAAATAAAGTAAATCTAATGAATGAATTAGAAAAAGTAAAGCGTGTCATTGGAAGAGAAATTCCAGGCGCTCCACATGAAGTGCTCTTAGTGCTTGATGCAACAACAGGACAAAATGCCCTTATTCAGGCGAAGACGTTTAAAGAAGCGACAAACGTAAGCGGAATTGTGCTTACTAAGCTTGACGGAACGGCTAAAGGTGGAATTGTTCTTGCTATCCGTAAGGAGTTGCAAATACCAGTCAAATTGGTTGGCCTAGGTGAAAAGATGGACGACTTACAAAACTTTGACGCAGAAAAATACGTATACGGCTTATTTTCCAACTTGGTTGAAGCTGAGGAATAAGCGGAAAGCTGCTGCAAGAATCCCTAAACGGGTAACTTGCGCAGCTTTTTTGTTTGTCTTTTCATGTTATAAAAAAGAGGGTATGACGAATAATAAGCATGTGCAAAAAATGACAAGGAACAAGGGGGAACATCATGTTCATACATCTGGTTCTTATAGCTATCATGTTGTTCGGAGCTTTTCTGTCTATTAAAGGCCGTATCATTCAACGCACTTCCTTTTGGCATCTTGGCAATATGCTAGGAGAAAAAGGTTTGCTGGACGAAGAGTTATATCCGATAACATTGGAAGAGGAACATCTATTTTTGCGCAGCCTTACGGGAATAAGAATGAAAATAATCGGCACCCTTATGATGGGAATTACAGCAGGTTTAATCATTTTATTTCATATTTAAAAGGATATAAAGATCTTTTTGTCATGCAGATGATAAAGAGATCTTTTTGTTATTTATTGGGATAATTAACAAAAAATAAGAAGAATTTACTACAGAAAGTATGCTATTATAGGGAAGTAATCTTTTTTGTGAAAGAGGTTGCATACATAAAACTTGAGGTGATTTTTTTAGATGAGTCTTAATTTGAGAGCGCCAAGAATTTTAGGAATTATAGCATTCGTGCTGTTGTTAATCGGGTTTTTAATATCAATAGTGCTATATACACAAATTGATAAGTTGGATATTCTAAGAGATGCTATGATAGATACTTATAATTCAGATCCAAATGTTCAAGAAGGTATTGGACTAACAAACGAGCCAGCTACTGCAGAGGAATTTGCTGACGAAATAATTGCTTATACAAAGAACTTCTTGCTTCTTCCTGTCATCAGTTCCTTGATTGCATGCGCCGCAATCTTGTTCGGAATTATTTGGATGAATAGATTCCCTCGTACAAGTGGTGTACTTTTCATTATTGTCGGGGTAGTATCCCTACTCTCTATCGTTATCCCTGTATTGTTAATTACAGCAGGTGTAATGATTTTGAGCAGATCGTCAAAATACAACAAAGGAGCTGGCATACCAGCGTAAAATAAGTCCTGCTTAAAGCTAGATAGGATATCCTTCTAAGCCTTCAGCAGGGCTTTTTTTTGTTGGGTAATGTTTCTCCTAGCTCCTTACGATAAGTCAACATCGAATCGCTAACGCTCTCCGTGTTTCCTATATCTCCTATGGAGCGCTCCAGTCCATACGGCGCTAAACAGGCCATCTC